>OCIU01000674.1_pt1 | contig 29006 bp, 33 predicted proteins | sample 1538471 | NCBI WGS metagenome assembly OCIU01 (sample SAMN04571693, study PRJEB22368) | human gut metagenome | biome: human gut; material: stool | host: Homo sapiens | place: Luxembourg | collected 2012-06-01 | reverse complement strand
TGAAAACCCTTGATTTATAAGGGTTTTCGCCGGATCGAATTTCAAAATTTCATATCGTTCTTGCCTGTTTTTCTTGCATTTTCTCAGCGCACGGAAAACAGTTGAGATACACGGAGAGTTGTCCGAGTGGTCGAAGGTGCGACACTCGAAATCTTCTTCGCCTAACGGAAGTCAATCTTCCGAAAAGCCTTTAACCGTGCGGGTTTCGGGCATTCGCCCGCCGCAGACACACCGTGAGTTCTAATAGGAATTCTAATACAACCGAATATTTGCGTTAATCTCGGTTTCCCGAGTTAACATACATGGAGAGGTATCGAAGTGGTCATAACGGGGCTGACTCGAAATCAGTTTGACGGCAACGTCACATGGGTTCGAATCCCATCCTCTCCGCCAAAACGCCTTGGAACTGAATAATTCCAAGGCGTTTTTTATAAGTTGCGTTTTACGTTCATTTTTAGTATAATTTAGTTGATAACTATACAGAAGGAGTGATTTTATGGGTTCAATGATTTCTCTTGGTGTTGGCAAAATGGAAATTGATTGGGGCAAAAATAATATGTTTAGAGATCACTCTGCTTTGTTCACAGATGGTGATATTAAAGATATACCATATTATTATGCTGGTCTTGAAGAAAACGAAATAATAACCGAATACCATGAGGGCTTTTCAAGAAATCTATCTTTAATTAAACGAAGATTAGATTTATTGGGATACTCCTTAAAAAAAGTGGAAAAACTTTATAACGATGCTTTATATGAGTGCTCAGAATACGGGTACAATTTAGACTTATCATTTGATTCATTTTCTAAAATGCTACGAGAACTCGATATCAGCAAAATTGACACACCGGGTTTTTCAGTCAATTATGAAGAAAACGGATATGATTTTGGTGAGTTTGTTCAGAGATGTATTCTACCGGAAGAAGAAATCTATAATAGATTACTACAGTCTTGTTCAGCTGATAAACGAGAAGTTAGATATGCCTTGGAAATCTTTTTTGAAAATTTTGATCCATATATTATTTTAAGACTTCTGGCAGAAAACCCTTCTTGTAAAAATCTTGACGTTTATTGGAGTTATGCAGATGTGGTAGAAGGAGGATGGGTATCTAAGGAAGATATTTCGAAGCCATTGCCTCGCACAGAAAAAATCATGATTGTTACTGAGGGTTCTTCGGACACATTTATATTACAAAAAACTATTGAGTCGCTGTATCCTGATATTTCTGATTTTTTTCAATTTATTGATATGCACGATAACTATCCATTTACTGGAACAGGGAGTCTATATAATTTCTGTTGCGGATTAATGAAAATTAATATTAACAATAAAGTGATTGTCATTTTTGATAATGATGTTGCCGGTCTTGAAAAATATAATAAATTAAAAGCTATGACACAATTGGATAATATGCTTATAACCAAATTGCCAGACCATGAAGATTTTATATCTGTTGAAACCATTGGCCCACTTGGAACAGAACAAGGAAATATTAACGGAACTGCTGTTGCAATAGAATGCTTTTTAGATTTTTCTAAAAAAAGCCCACAAGTAAGGTGGGCTAATTATGTTGAGCAATCTGGTAAATATCAAGGTTCTTTAGTCAATAAAGATTCCTATGTTAGAGAGTTTAAAAAAGCAAATTTAACTGACGGAAGTTATGACACAAGTAAACTGATATTTTTAGTTGATTATCTATTAGAACAATGGATTGAATATTAAAGGAGTTTTATATGGAAGTATCACAATTGAAATTTAATGATATGAAAGCTTTGATGGGGTCTATCAGCACTTTGACAACAAAAGAAACAATCGATGAAATTACGATTGATTTCGATTCCTCATCAAAAAAGAAAATTGCGCAATTACTAAAGACAGGTGTAGTTACACGAGATGTGCAGGATTTGTACATAGATGAATTATCGGTTAAAAAACCAGGAAATGAGTTGTTGACGAAAGGTCAATCACCTTGGGTGAAAACTGATAATGGTTACGCCTTAACCACTCAAACCTATTCCCCTTCCCGTTTCAGTGCAATATTTCAAACATTAACAACATCAATTTCTGATCATCAGACATATTATGCCGTAGAAATAACATTTGGTAATTTTTCGTTTGATTTTTCAAGATCTCAAAAAGAAGAATATGACGAATATGTTTTCTATAAGAATGTTGGAATGACCATTTATCCAAGCAATAACACCATTAAAGTTTTGGAATAAAAAATAGCTGCCCCGCCGATTTTTCGGCGGGGCATTCTGTTACGCCAGAGGATTAAAAATCAATATTTTTTATGATAAAGATCTTTTTATCCTTGCCGTATCCTTGCATCTTGATATATCCAAGTGCTTCAAGATCGTCACAGTAGGTGTATCCAAGGTAGGATTTGTGAAGGTCATCTCTGCCAAGGGCGACGAGCATTTGCCACGGCTATGGATTGCAACTGCCGTCCTTGGTTTCGGAGCAGCGCTCTTTGAGGTACATATACAGTTTATATAAATAATTTCTGTAATCGCCTACGATAAGACCGTCACGCTGCTTGCGGAGATAGTCAAGTTTTTCGGCTATCTGTTCTTGTGTCAGAACCTTTTTCTTAATCAAAGTTTTCTCCTTTTTAATTCTTCTTTTACAGCGCCGCTGTTCGTTTTCGTGCTCTCTGCGTTGCTTATATTTAAAGGCTTTGATGAGCTCTTTATATTTTTCTGTGCGTAGGGTGGCTAATTTTTTCGGCGATGCCATAAAGGAGATAAACTCCGTTTTGGGTATGTACTGTACTGCACCGATTTTTATGCCGTGCAGTACATTTTCTTTTATAAGCTTGTGTATGCTTTGCGGATTATGTCCCACCAGTCCCGCCGCCGTTTGCGTGGGCAGAGCATCGGGCAGCTCTGCCCATTCATTTTCAAGCCACTGACGGAATGCGTTGCAATTTTCCTCTGTCACCTCAATCAACGGTCTTGGATGCCATTCAGTACGGTTTGAGAACATACCGTTCAGCTCTGCGAGAAAGCCTATTTCGTTTTCCATACGGAATTTGAATTTCTCCGCATCTTCTTTGAGTACTCTATACTTGTGTGTTGCGTGTCCCGTGTTCTCATGCGGGATATAATTATGATCCATCAGATATTTCATTTTGCGTGTGGAGATGTGAAGGTATTGACGGAGTTGACATCCACTCATATATTTCTTTTCAGCCATATATAAAATCATCCTTTCGGTTAGCAAAATGCACCTCAGTCCGAGGTGCATCAATCTTTTGCTTTATTAAGTATTCCTGTAATAATATTTGCGCTTGCCTGCTTGCTCGCTTTGTCAAGGTGAGCATAGATATTTGCTGTGGTTGACAAATCGCTGTGACCGAGAAAGTTTGACACATTGATAAGCGGTACATCCTGCCCGATGAGAATGCTCGCAAAGGTGTGGCGCAGATCGTGAAACCGAATCTTGCGCAGACCGCATTGCCTGATAAGGTCGGCGAACCGCTGCGTAACCCGATTCGGGCGTATCAGCCCGCCGAACTGATCGACGCAGATATAATCGTCGTATTTGCGGTTGTAGCTGCCCTTGAACATACGGCGGTACAGGTCCTGCTTTTCCCGTTCCTCGCACAGCATTTCATACACCGGGTCCGGCAGCGGCAGCGTGCGGCGGCTGGATTTGTTTTTCATTTCCTCCACGGGTTCGACGATAATCTTGCCGTTTTCCTTATACTCAATGATCTTTGTGTCGAGCAGTATGGTTTTCTTTTCCCAGTCTACTCTCGACCACCGTGCGCCCAACGCCTCGCTGCGGCGCAGCCCCAAGCCGCCCGCCAGCATGACAGCCGGATAGATAATATCCCCGCGAATAAGCCCCAGCATAGCAATCAGTTCTTCCTCGGAATAGTTTTCACCAGTAAACTTGTTTTTCTTTGGGCGGTCGATGCGGTCAAAGGGGTTCGAGTCGATCAGCCCGTCCTTGAAAGCCCGCTTGAAGGCGCTGTGCAGGACGGTGTGGTAGTGGATAACGGTGTTGGCAACAACACCTGAGGCAAACATCCAATCATAAAAATCCTCAATGTCCTTTGCGGTGATGCTGCCGACCGTCAATTCCCTGCGGGCAGTAAAATACCGCCGAATTCTACCGTTTATCATTCCGCGGTAGCTTTCGGCGGTACTCTTTTGAATGTTTTTCTCGATCTTTTCAAAGTAGGCGCACATATAATCGTAGATCGGAATATCCGATGCAGGCTTTTTGTTTTGCGCGATCTGCTCGGCATAGCTTTGCTCAAAGGCTTGCACCACCTCTCGGTAGGCTTTGTTCACCTTTGATTTGTTGGCGCTTTCGGGCAGCCCCAGCGCACGCCATACGGGTTTTGTCCTGCCGTTCTCTCTTACCTGTATCACGGCATAGAGACGACCTTTCTTATCCTGTACGCTGGCTGCAAGTGTGGTTGCGGTATTCATTTGCGTTCACTCCTTTTTTGTTTTTGCCGACACGAACAATATCACAACTCACCGCACAAGTCCAGACATTATCGGAAGTTTTCTCAAGAAAGTAAACCGTGGGGTTCGAACCTGTTCTGTCCTTTTGCTGTAAATAATCGATCAGCTGCGATTTGGCAATGCGGTTTTCTCTGCCAACCTTCACCGCCGGCAATGTTTTTTCTTTGATGAGCTTGTATACGGTTTTTGTACTGACTCGCAGTATCTCCGCTACCTCGGCGGCTGTCAGTGCCGCCGGATGACAGCACAATTCTTTTTCGCGTTCTTTTTTCGTCATAGGCAATTCCTTTCTACTACATTTTCATCGTAGGTTCGTCATTTTCTTCCGCTGTCATATCCTCATCGGTATCGGTTGCGGCGGCGAAGATACCGGCCGCAAGACCGATAACGGCACCGAAGTTGGAGGCGTTTTCCTCTGCCTCAATGCGCTTTCGGCGTTCCTCCGGGTCCTCGGCAGTGCCGTCAATTATACTGCCAGCTTCCAGAATACCGCGCAGGCCAGCAGCGACAGCGCCACTGCCGATACCGCCGTGGCTATCATAATTTTCAAAATTCTTCGGTGCAGTTTCTCTATCGTGCTGTCCAGCGTCTCGGTACTCTTTGAAAGGGTTTCGGAGCAATTCAAAATAAACTGCTCTTGATTCTTCCCAGCCTGTTCGATGAGGCTTTGCATCTGAGCCGTCGTTTCTTTGTTGGCGGTCACTACTTCCCGCACTGTATTCTCCATATATTCCGCCTCGATATTCTGTATCCGGGTGCAGTGGTCGCTCAGTTCCTCTGCCGTCGCCAGCCGTTCGATCATCTGATACAGTCTTGGCTGAAACTCCACCGCGTCCGCCAGCAGTTTGCTTTCCCGTTTCCGCTGTTCTATCGGGATCGCATACACCTGCGGCTGATACGGAATCTGTTCCAGTTCGGACAGCGTCCGCGTGTTTTTCTTCCTCAGCATATCCATTGCCGAGTTCTGCTGTGTGCTGTTTTCTGATTGTGAATTCATATTCCAATACCTCTTTCAAATATTTTTCGTCGTGCAGGCGTATATCTCTGCACTTCATTCCGTTCGGACAGGTGAAAGTAATATATTTTCGCTCGTCCGTCCATGTGACTTTGTAGCCGAGCCGCTGCATCTCCCGTATAAAATCCGCACGGTTACCGCTGCGGTTCATCACAAAATCAATATCGGACATCAGCTTGAACTTCCAGCTGTCACCCTTTGCCGCAGCGCGGTACTCGCGGCTGGAAATGTTTGCGCCGTCTTTTTTATACGGTTCCAGAACGCTCAGCCCATGCTGCTGACAGATGCCGTCACTGAGTGAGCGCAATTTTGTCAGTGTTCCGGGGTTTTGGCGCAGCTTCATTCCGTTTTCGTAATGTACGGAATTGATGACAAAGTGGTTGTGCAGATGCGCAACATCGGTGTGCGTGGTCACCAACACCTCATGCCCCGGCCATGCCTTTTTCGCAAACGCCAAACCGATTTTGTGAACCTGCTCGGCGGAAACATTTTCCCTTGGCGAGAAAGATTGCACGTAATGATAAAAAGTAATACCGCCCTTCTTTTTATGCGCGTTCTTTGTCACCATAAATCCTGTAAAAGAATTCTCGCCGTTGCAGTTTACACCGCTCACCAGTCGGCGACCGCTGTCCTCGTCCGCCACCTTTTTCTGCTGCAAACAGTATTCGATCACCGCTTTCATTGCGCTGATGCTTTGCCTCGATTAGGGAATAAAACTTACCGTTGCCATTATCCTTTCCTCGCAATGCTGAGCAACTGCTCGTAGATCTTTTTCTGCCCGTCGATCATATCTTCGAAGTTGTATGACCGAAACGCGCCGGCATTGATCTTCGCCGTGATTTGATTCAGATTGTTGCCGATGCGTTTGAGTTCAATCAGCAAGGGCTTCACATCTTCCGCAACATGAATGGGCGTTTCCAGCGACAGCAAAACGAGATAGTCGGTGATGCTGCGCCCGGCGCGTTTTGCGTTGCGTTCGATGCGTTCTTTTTCGGATTTGGTCAGCCGAATTGTCAGCGTGGTGTCACGCCGTCTTTGTTTACTCATAATTATCACTCTCCGTTTCTAAATTCAGTGGGTTCGGGCTGCCGCCCGAAAAGCGAAGCTTTTGCCGCCTGCGGCAAAACGAGCAAAAAGGGCGAATTGCGACGCGGACAGCCGGACGCTCTGCTTGCCCCGGACGATGTCCGGGAAATCGGTAAAACCGACGCTCCCGCAAACGCCCCGAATTTGTTTTGTTTCCGGCGCATCGGCGGTTTATCCCTACTCCCCGCCGAAAGCGGCACAAATCGCCTGTAAACCGCCGACAGGGACGAAAGGAACGCTTGGGACGAGCCGATTGGGGGTACACCGATTTAACCGTCACCAACGGCACTTTCGTCACCGGCAGAAAAAGAATATTCGATTTCCAGCAGTCGGGCGCCGTTGCTGCGATGACTGCGAAAGCGCACGCCGAAATCGGCAAGGCGATATTCCCATAGATTCATCAGCCGTTTGAGTCCTCTTGCCGATACCGCCTGCCCTGCGTATTCGTTATACCGTTCGCAAAACTCCGTGTTGCTGCCGCTGTACTTTTTCTGCACTTTCATAAATTAGACCAACTGTTCCATCTCCTTCGGCAGCAGCATTTTCCGGTTTTCCATACTGCCGCCGAGCATTTTCCAAACAAATTCCTCTTTGTAAAACCGCAATTCAAGCTGGCGATCCTCCACATCACGACCGGTGCAGTAGAGGGTGGCGCTGTCGGCATTGCGGCGGCTCTTGTCCAGCACGAAAGCGGTATCCACTGCGCCTACGATTCCGGTGGTGCCGGTCAGCTTGTTGAACGGATCGCTGTCGCCCTGTTTGCGCAGGTGATGTACCAGCAGAAGACAGATATCAAGCTCGTCCGCTAACTGTTTTAATATCCGTATTTCCTCATAGTCGTTTGCGTAAGAGGTGTCGATGCTGTTGTTGCGCACGTTCTGAAAGGTATCCACGGCAACAAAAACCGTGTTGGGATGTCCTTTTACAAAATCCCGTATCTGTTCGCACAGACCGTCGGACAGCGTTCCGGCAGAGGTAGCAAAAAACGCATTGGGCGGCACTTCGTCGGTGATGCAAAGCAGACGGTTCTGCACGCGGCGCAGGGTGTCCTCCAAGCAAAGGTACAGCGTGGTTCCTCCGGCTGTTTTCAGATCCCACATCGGTTCGCCCTTTGCAATACGCACACACAGGTCCAGCACCCACCACGATTTGCCTATCTTTGACGCGCCGCCGAGGATGCATAACCCCTGCGGCAGCAGAGTGTCGACACAAAACTTTGTCGGCGGAAGTTTCATGTCCATTAAGGTTTCGCCGTCGATAACGGCGAGTTTTGTTTTTCCGTCAGCCATACTGAAATCTCCTTGTAAAAAAGTAAGAGCAAAAGCAGCGGCGGCGGAACCGATGCTTTCGCTCTCCTATCTATCTAATGGCTGAAAACAGAAAAATCACATAAAATGCTGTGAGCGCAAAAATTCGTTTCTGAAATTTTTGTAATTTCCAGTGACAGCGAAAAGGTTTTATGGTATACTGATTACAGAAACGAGGTGGCGCGCATGAATCTGATTGAAACAAAACCTGTGGGCGAAACACATTTGAGCCATTTTGCCGTTGATTTCGGCGACGCTGATATTCGGCTTAACGGAAAGCAATATCCCACCGGCAAGGTCACACACGATATTCTTTGCCTTTCTCCCGAATGGGTAAAAGCACTTTTTTACAAGGGTGATGCCTTATATGCGCTTTGCTGCCGCTGGACCGACGAGGGGTATTCCACAGAGTTGTTTTCCGAAATAAAAAACAGCCTTTTTGACATCTTGGACTACATCAAGGCTGTTCCGCCGTTTTGCTATTTTGATATAGACGGAGAGTATGCGGCGCTGAACAATTTTTTCTATCAAGATGCGTTGCAACACTACGAAGAGGATTTCCGAAAACACGGCACGTTCTTTTATGAGCAGCTGTCGTATGAAAATAAGCTGCGCGCCCATATGACGGCGTTTTTCTGGATCATTTCGTCTTATATCTATCTCACTGGAGACACACTCAATTTTTTAAGCGTGGCAAATATGTTCTTTGTCAATCTCACGGAAAACGATAAACGAACCAAATCGGAACTGGCGGAGTTTGCGCGGACAGTGTTCGGTGATTCCGAAATCATTGAAAAAATAATACAAAGCAACCATACAGGCGCTTTCAACAATTTCACCCTGCACCCGACCGTAGAAGTCGCTCCCGTAATCATAGAAACTGAAAGCGGCAGCGTCCTCGGCAGGCGCATGGTGTTTAACCGTATGCTCAATTTCTATGTTACCGATATGTTTGAGGGACTCGCCGCCGGACATTATTCCCGGCAGTGCGGAATCTGCCACCGATTTTTCTTTATGGAAACCGCGCATAAGCAACTGTATTGCAGCACCGTCAATCCGGAGTACGGCGTCCCCTGCGCCTATGTTGCAAAAAATAAACTGAATATGCCAAAGCAGAAGAAAAAGGACGGTTTCGGCTATGCAATTTGGAAAAAGAGATACGATTCTCTGCGCAATGAAAAGCACAAAACCAATAAAAATCTGCCGTCCGCCAAATATGATGTGGATGTGTGCGATAAGGCAATCGAGCTTGCCAAACGGCATTACGAGGAAGCGCAGATTGATTTTGATTACGCGCAAAATCAGTATGAGCAGGATATGGTTTTACGGAACCTGATTGCCGAGGCAAAAGCTGCACTGGGCAAAAAATAAATTTATTTTTCTTTGGGAAGGGGCTGCGCGTATGGACGCCGAATACAAAAAGGCAGCCGAAAAACTGCTTTGCGGCATTACGGATAAGCGGCTGCACGAGCCGGCGGTATGGAACGATATTCTTTCTTCTGCCCGTTCGGGTAAGCTGCGGCTTTGGGAAATCAACGATGAAATTCTGCGTATCAAATATTTCTGCAAAGAAAAAATCGAACGCGCATCTGCCTTTACCGAAATCGATAAAAGCGGCGTGCGGTTCGATGATTTGAACACATATTTTGTTGAGGCAATCAAGAGCCGTGATAAAGGATATTTTAAGGCATTTATCCGTGCGTATGAGCCGGTACTGCAAAGCCGTGCCGAACGATTTGTTGCCCATTATAATCTGTCTGCGGACAATACAGAGGACATCAAGCAAATCTTTTTGGAAACATTGTGGTTTGCTTTCCTCGGCTATGATGCCGCCGACCCCATTCCGCTTTTGCAGTATGTTAAAAAGGCAGCAGTAATTCGGCAGCTGGATTATATCCGCACAACGAAAAATGCCTGCACCGTACCGACGCAAAACGGGTACGCCGAGCTACGCAAGGTTATGCGCATTTATAACAAGCGCTCCCGAGCTTTCCGCCGATGCGCGCATTGCGCTTAGCGTAAAAGAAACCGGATTTTCCGAAGAAAAAGTTACCGAGCTTGTCGCTGTCGGCAAGGTTTGCGAATATCCCATCGGCATTGTCCCGACAGAAGAAAACGAAAACGCGGCGAACGGCACCGTTGCGGACGAGCTGATTGAAGATCCGTCCGTATCTCTGTTCGAGGAAGTGCTGCGAAGTATTTACCGAGACAAATTCCGCACCGCCGCCGATAAAATCACACCTAAGGATAAGCAGATTTTATCTCTTTCTCTCGGTGTATGTTTTGACTGTTTCGGCGTTTTTAAGCCCAGCACCTATGCGGAAATCGCATTGCAGCAAGGCGCGTCGGGAGAAAAAAGCATTGAGAAAAAACGCAAGGCGGCAATCGAAAAATTTGCAAAGAAACTTTGCGACATGGGCTTTTGCGACGGCGTTTCCTTAAAGCAAACGGCTATAACGGTTATAAAAGAAAAAGACAAGAAAACAGTGCAGTCAGCCAGCTACGCCTATACCCCCTACGGTGACGGAAAAGCCGGAGAGATTCTGTATACCGCTGCTGGGAAATATCGCTTTCAGATCATCCGCCTTGCGAAATTTGATGTGACCGGTGCTTACGCTGAACAAGTTACAAAAATTATCAGTTATATGAACGGCACCTATATCAAAGAAAAGTTTTATGCTATTCCCTTGGAAAAACTATCCAATGTGAATAAGCATAACGCCAAGCCCAAGCTGCCGTTTTATAAAAAGCCCCGTACAATCGAACAGGAATAGTTTTATCGACCCCGTAGGCCGTTTGAGATAAAACAAACGGCTACAAAGGCAAAATAAAAAATACCCGCCGGATATTGTGGCAAGGTTCCGTGCCTGACCGTCGCATCCAGTGGGTATTTTTTGATTTTTATATTACTACCACCTCTTCCAAGCCTTCCCTTACTTCGACCATTATGCGTGTTGCGAGGATAAACCCTGAACGGAAAGCCTCACGCTCGGTGATACAGGACAGTTCGCTTGTGCAGTCCTTGAATTTTTCAAAAGTTTCTTTCTGCTTTTCCGTAATACCGGCATTGAGTTCTTCCTCGTTTTTGCATATCATCTTAACAAGCTTATCCACTCTCGTTCCTTTCTTGATATACCTTTCGTGTGGACTGATGTTGCCGTAGTATAAATCTTTAAGTGTCGTCATAAAAATCGTCTCCTTTGCAGTACAAACACATACCACAAAGGAGTCGACAAGTCCAGTTTTTTGCAAACTTATTTCTTATTCTTTTTACCACGGCGCTGGTAATCGGCGTTAATATCTTCACTCCAATCTGCGCTCAGCGGTGCGTTTGCCCTTACATTGCAAACCGCATTTGCGACCGACTCATACAGAATGTGAGTGCCTTTTCCGTCCGCATTGTAATTTACTGCTCGGTCTTTATCAATTCCATAACGAGCTGCTGTTTCAACCGCATCGATATTTGCGCCGATGAACAGGAACTCCCAGCCATACTTTTCTTTTTGGCGCTCGATCATCTTTTTAACCTGCTCACTGCTGTAACGATGACTTGCGTTTTCCTGACCGTCGGTTGTGATAACAAACATAGTGTGCTCCGGTACGTCTTCCGGAAGGGCATACTTATGGATGTTACCGATATGGTGAATAGCGCCGCCGATTGCATCAATCAGTGCAGTGCAACCACGAACGATGTAATCATTGTCGGTCATCTTGGGAATGTCACCAAGATTGACACGGTCGTGCAAAACCTCACTCTCATCATCAAAAAGAATAGTCGAAACATAGCAATCTCCATCCTGTTTTTTCTGTTTTTCTATCATTGAATTAAAACCGCCGATGGTGTCGCTTTCAAGTCCTGCCATAGATCCGCTTCTGTCGATAATAAATACAAGTTCAGTAATGTTGTTTTTCATAATAGAAAACCTCTCTTTCATTTGATGTCACCATTGTACACCAATAAAAGAGAGGTTAGGTCGCATAGCAAGCGACAAATGTTCGCAAAACTAATGCTTCTTAGTTTTGTGATCTGCTAATGTTTTTCCAGCCTTGCTTTTAGCAGACTTGGAAGAACTCTTGGTAGCCAAGGTCTTGCCGGCTTTGCCGACCTTTCCGCCACTGTGAACTGCCATTAAATCACCTCCTTACTTGTACTCGTTTCTTAACCTTTCTGCATATTCTTCTTTGGTTTCGTCGGTGTAAAGGTATTTTTCAATGGTGCTTTCTTTAACACGTCCGGCATTTACATCAGCGAGAGTATCTTTTGCAGCTTCCTCTCCAAACATATCGAAAATTTTACTAAAATTGATAAGGTCTAATTTATTCTTTCCCATAATAATTCTCCTTTGAATTTTTAATCGTTATTTATAACTTTACGAATAATATTGAAAAATGTTCCTACAGAAGATTTTCTATCAGCAAGAGCTTCTTCTAATGTTGAGTCACCATAAACATCATCAACCTGTTCAGGTGTCCATTCATCACCAATAGATTCCATTTCCCCAATAAAAGCATCTATATCTTTCTTTTTCAATTATTTTCACCTCCAACCTCTGCTTCCAATTCTTCAATAGCAGTATCAAGTTCTTGCTTGAGATATTTTTCTGCCTCTTGAGCTTCCTTCTCGGTCAAAAGTTTTTCTTTCTTTTTGTCCGAAATCCATTTAGTAATCTTTTTATATACTATTGTACCAACCATTCCTATGCCTACACCTGCAGCTAACAAAGGAGCTACTAATGTATTTTTCATGTCTGTTGCCCCTGCATTATAAGCTGCTTTTTTAATTGTATCAAGCCATATGTCCGTGCCACCTGCTTTATGTGCTTCCACAACAATGTCTTGATATCCACCAAGGTTACTCATAAACTAATCACCATTCTTTTCACTCAAACAATCAATGCACATTGTTTGACCATTGTGTTCTGTGATAAAGGTATCAAGATACTCTCCGCCGCAAATAGGACAAATATAGAATACATCATCGTCTTCATCCTCGTAAACATGCTGCTCCAATTCATCAAAGTTAATGTCTTCGCCATAAATGTTCTTACTCATAATTTTATCTCCTTTAATTTTGATTTTCGTAAACATCTCTTGTTTACACTTATAATTTTAAAATTATTTTCCGAAAAAATATATAATCGATGTAGTAAATTAAGCATTATTTTCTTTACTAATTTAGCAAATTAATTTAGGTTAAACAGCTACACTATAGTTTGAAAGCAACGCCGCAAAGGGATTATATGTTTCCTCTTCTTTCTGATTAGAATAATACGGATTAAGTACTAACACTGGTTCTCGTTCCATTTTGACAAAAAGTTGTGCTGTATTCTTGGCATCGACCAAGGCATCGTGTTCACCCTCGTCATAATCGATATCAGCAATTATCAATGCTTCAGATAATTTATATTTTTTTTGAGCATTCATTTTCTCGCCGAAAGTTTTTTGACAGTCTACCCAAGTATCAAGATAATCATCTAAACCCTCGACTAAAATGTTTTTTGCCTCGATTCCTTTTCTTATTTGATTTTCGTCGTTTTCACTCCAAGCAACCAAAACAGCATCACTTGGCAGCCAATTTACAAATAATTCAAGAGCCTCTTTAACTTTAGGTGCTCCTTGAACCGCTTTCCTTGAAATACCTGTAAGTTTTTCTATAAAGTTATCTATCGCACCGAACTCAGGAGATACAAGAGTCATAAACTCATCGGTGATATTTAATGATTCATCAACGACTACAGCACCGATTTGTATTAACTCGTTTCTCCAATTGTAGGTATCGCGTTTGATTCCTTTTGGAACATTACACATTTCCAAATCTACAATTACATACTTGCTCATTTTTTATCTTCCTTTTCTTTGATTTTAATTTCTACACCTATCTTTTTAGCAAAGCCTGGATTTTTCTTCTGCTTTTCTAAATATTTAAGCGCCAACACTCGCTGTTTCGCAGTCATAATCTCACCACCAACATTTCGTGTTTACTGATTACGCACTTATGATACCTTAATCTAATGAAATCCGAAATAATGATGTTGGCAAAATAAAAGGCACTAATTATACTAATTAAGCAAAATAAAAAGCGCTCCGTTATTCACGGAACGCCATTCAAAATATGTATCATTTATCTTTTGTTTTTATCTTCATTTTCTCGCACCAAAGTTGGAGGGCTTCAACTGTCATAGAAACCTGTTCGAGTTCCTCATAGATACGGTCAAAATCTTCTTGTTCATCTTCAGACAGTTTGCCATCTTCAAGAATTTCCATAAGTCTAATTTTGTTGTGATTCACTTTCTTGAGAACTACAGCCATACTTACAAGGATTTCATGCACGCCTCCATCAAAAGCAACCTCGGGTGCGTCAATTTTGCCAATTTCACACTCATGGCAACAATAGTAATTTCGAAGTTCAGGTTTGTTATATCGTTCAGCCATTGCAACAACATCGGCAGGCTGAACTGCAACCGTGCCATTCTCAATCTTAACAAGCTTATATTCAGGTACGCCGGGCATACCGAGATACTTGGGATCGTTTGGAATGCGTTCGGTTGCCTCAGCACGACTAAGTCCTAATTCTTCTCTTGTAAGCTGGTATATATTTTTATTCTTTTTAACAGATGCTTTTCCCATTATTCTTCTCCTATTAAACTATTTTTTGACCACTCTGCCTCTTTAAACCCAACAAGCACGAAATCATCACCTATGAGTAACGGTCTTTTTATGAGCATACCGTCGGTTGCGAGCAGATTTAACATTTCTTCCTCGGTCATTTCGAGTAGTTTGTTTTTAAGGTCCAAAGATTTATAAAGCAGACCGCCTGTATTAAAGAACTTCTTTATAGATAATCTGCTTTTGTTATACCATTCGGTTAATTCCTCAAGTGTGGGATTGTCGAGTTTTATATTCCTTAACTCGTATTCAATTTTGTTGTCATCAAGCCACTTCTTTGCTCTCTGGCAAGTGGTGCATTTTGGATAACAGATAAACTTAATCATAATTTCACGCTCCTAACAAACTTTGGTCGAAAGCGAACAGTACCTCGTTGATTTCAAAGATATTGTAATTGCCTTTGCTTATAAAATATTCAATTATAATATCGAACTTGTTGCTGTGGGAAAGTGCAAAGCCCGCCTTTTTAAGCATATCTTCGGTTTCTTTGAGAGGAAGTTCCAACGATATAGCAAAGGCTATTGCCGTTGGTTTACTCGGCTTATAATGTACATCACTGCGAATTTTAGAGAACAATTTTCTGTCTATATTTGCCTTTTTATAGCACTCCGCATCGGTCATGCCTTTTTCGTCAATCTTGCGAAGAAGCATCTGTGAAAAACTCTCATCAATTTGTTTGAGCTTTGAGTCAAGGTCATCGTCTGCCGCCATTGCCTTGCATTCGCACATATCCTCCGCCATAATCGGCTGTATCGGCATATTGAGTCGCATACTTTCGCGGCGATAATCGGTATGCTCGTCCACATAATGGTCGTCTATGTATTCAGCAATGTCGGTGAACAGTTTCTCGCTGATTTTATACGCCGCTTTATCAAAAATAACGATATAAACGGTCATGTCGTTTTCGAGCAAGAAATCACTGATTACATCAATAGCAACCTTTAACGCTTGATCCTTCGGATAGCCGTACACACCCGAAGAGATAAGAGGAAAAGCCACCGTTTCACAGTTGTGTTCTTTCGCCAAAGTCAAGGACTCACGATAGCATGATTCGAGCAAAGCCTTTTCACCGTGCTTACCGTCTCTATAAACCGGGCCGACGGTATGTATTACATATTTGGCAGGTAGATTGTACCCTCCCGTTATTTTAGCCTTACCTGTCTTGCAACCGCCGAGAGTTTTGCACTCAGCAAGTAACTTCGGCCCTGCGGCACGATGAATACAGCCATCTACACCGCCACCGCCCAAAAGCGATTCATTGGCAGCATTGACAATGGCATCCACCTTCATTTTTGTTATATCTTGTCTAATAATTTGTAGTGGCATAAATCGACCTCTTTAATTTTCATAACTCTTTATAATCCCATAGTTCAAATGGGAATCTATTCAATGCAACAGAAGACTTTTGTTTCGGTATTGATACAACAAGCAGTTTTCGTGGCCTTGTCATAGCTACATACGCTATACGCATTAGTTCATTATTAAGATCTCCTCTTGTTAAAAGAGAAGGCGTAACAGTATTTCCTCGCACGCTGTCAACGACCAATAATGTAGCATCAAAAGTTTCCCCTTTTACTCCATGAACGGAAGAATAAATTATTTCTTCTGTCGTTTTCTTTTCAAAAAATTTGAAAAGTTGCAAGTTCAAAAATTCAGTGCTATAAAATTCTCCGATCTTGATGCGCGACTTAGTTTTTATAATATCTGTAAGTTTGCGATTTCCAGCTATATTGATAATGCTTTTTTGAATCAAATCTTCAAGTGTATTGGTTATCACTTTCTTCCACTCTTTTATTGAGGTATCGGCCTTGGGTAATAAAGACAGCAAAAGAATCACTGTTTTTTTCCATTCGGAATAATCACAAACCTTTTCTATGCTCTCGTGCATTTCTTCAAGTGATAGTCCTCTTGAGTCTCCGATCATTATTCCATATAAAGCCTTTTCACATTTCAAAAAAGCATCTTTTTTTGAAGAACAATTCCATAAATATGTAGAATATGCCAACAATTCTGTTTCCGCTGTTTGCCACAAGTCAGGTATGTCTGTCTCATTATGTATCTTGCCACGTGTTAATACCGATACTCTATCAACAGCTGGATCAATTCCATTTTCGAGGCATTCTGCTTTAAACCATTCAATTATATCTTCTTTTTTCTTTTGAGAAGATACTTGCAATAATATTGGTTTTTTAGGATATTGGCAATAATCACCCATTGCCTGAGGTGCTTTTTTATTTTCTAAAACTGAGGAAAACTTTGATGTAGCATTACAAATATGTTGTGAACTTCTAAAATTGGCTGTCAAATAAAGATGCTGCCAATTATCATCGTTTAATTTGGCAGTGAAATATTCAGGCGTTGCATCTCTCCATTCATAAATGGCTTGATCCGGATCTCCCACTATCGCAACGGTGGTTGTCCCGCTATTGGCTATTAACTCTATGATTTCCATTTGTTCTTTTGATGTATCTTGAGCTTCATCAATTATAATAACAGGGAATCTATAGGCTATTTCTTGAGCTATATTCGGAAATCTTTTTAATATTCTCAGCGAGAAAGTTGCAACTTCCCGCTGTGTTACATATCCGTTTTTAAACATTGACTTTTTAAATTTTTGGCAAGGTTTTTGTGTTACATTACAATCAATTGGATGACCGTTTTTTAACAATCCTCCTTCGCCCCAATGGAAGATATCTGTATTACGGGTACAGCCCTTGTCATAGCATTCTTTTTTCGCATATGGTAAGCTGCCAATATTATCGTGAATTATTTTAGGCCGTTTTCTGTTTTGGCCGTACATTAAATAACCGAACCGAAGAAAAATATAGTTATCAATAAAACTGTCAAGAGTTCCTATGTAATGCGGAAACCCAAAATTACTAAAATTAACTTTGGAAATTTCATTTACTTGTTTTATAATTTCTTCGCTCGCTACATTGGTAAATGATAATACAGCCATGCCTCTATAATCATAAGCCCAGTTCTCCAAATATTTTACTACTTTTTTGCCTACTACAAATGTTTTTCCACTTCCAGGGCATGCGCAAAGAACAATCTTTCCTTCAGCATCTAAGAATTGGCTTTGTTCATTAGTCAGCATCGACATCGCTTCTCTCTTCAGTAACTGTATAAATTGCTTTTTCTAAGTATTCCGGTAACTTAAATGCTATCTCTGTAGCGCAGTCCTCTAAGTTATCATCGCTGTTTTTCATTACAATACTCCTATCACTAATTCTTCTCGTAAGAGCTTGAGCTACAGTAGCTTTTTGCTGAGATCTTTCCCGCATAAACAACCAAATACAGGCAGCTTTTTTATCAATTTCATTGATTTGCTCAACTTTTTCAAACAATGTTTTTCCAAGACGCGGATACACATCAATTATAGCTCCAAGAATATACGGAATATTTGTCTCACAAAAAGAAAGTGCATATTCTAAAGTTTTGGGCGCGGTAAAAATATTTATATGTGCATCAGAACAAAGTTCCACAATTTTATTGCATCTATCGCAAGACGTACCGTTTGCCAACTTTGTCACTACATTGATTAACTCAGCTTCTGAACAATCAAAATCTAATTCTTTAGATATATATAAAGTTTCATCAGATTTATCACTACATCTGTCATCATCGGTTATTATTGTTGCTTTAATCGTTTGCTTTTGAGGGTCATTTGCAAAACACAATAATTTTGAAAAGGGTTCAAATGCTACACCGTCTATATTCACCAATGTAACGGCATATTTATCAAACTGTCTATCAATTTGCTTGGCTAAGCAAGGTAGAATAAGTGCTTCCGAAATCCCTTCGACAAATAAAATCCCCTTTGCAAATAACATTTGTGACTTGGTTACATCAAGATAGCGTTCCAAATAATATTTGTCTTTGCCTTCAAGATTACTCTCGGAAAAAGATAAACAATTAATTCTATGATTGTTTTCATACAACAAAGCAATTTTATCAATACCAATTCTTGAAACAAGTGTAGGCGAATGTGAAGTGTATATAACCTGAACATTTTCCTTGTTTGAGTTTTTATCAAAAAAACTATGTACTAATTCTTGAAGTTGAGGATGTAAATGTGCCTCAGGTTCTTCAACTAACAATAAGTTAAATGTTGTTTTTGCTGTAGTGGCATCAATATCTCCTAATACTGTAGCCATAAACAGAAGGTTGTTATAACCTAGCCCGTTTTGAATAATTTCAAATTTCTTGTCCAGTTCAGATGATAACGCAATCTTAATATTTTCTGATATATTTTTCCTTTCTAATGTCCAAACATCTACATAAATACCATTGTCATCCACATTTGAAGATTTTGCCCATTCCTCATCCGAATATAAACCTTTTACTTCATCAAGTATAGGATTATCATTTTTTATAAATATCCACCGTGGTTTTAACCATGCTCTAAGCGAAGCTGCTATTGATTCGAATTTCGGCTCAACTAATCCGATACCTACTTTTTGCCGGAGTATATCCTGTTCAATAACCGACAAATTAGAGTTAATTACATCACTAAGCTGATTTACATAATCTTGATTTGTTATATCTGAATTCGCTTTTCTAACTGCTGAAAGAACCTCATCGCGTGCGTCTTTGGAATCAACAATTGAACTAAATAAACTGGCTAATTTTCCGGTCTTAGTCGGCCTTAGTTCACTATCTGCATCTCGAAGTGCACCCAAATATACCGTTTGAATCACCTCAAGCGTTTCAGATGAAAGGTTATTTCCCTCCACAGGACCTCCCCATATTTTATAACGTATTTTTTCTTTTCCGTCCCGAGATGGAACAATGAAATAGCAAATATGTATTTCTCCCTTTTGATTGTTTTCGGGATCCCAAATTTCAAACAAATCGGCGGGAACTTCATCAAAAAAGATATCAAAACTGGCTGTTTCACTGCGTATACCTGTATTATCAACATGAAAATCAGAGGTATTAAAATATATATCCTTCTTATATAGTGTTGTAGAAAAAGCAATTCTCAACGCATCAACAAATGCAGATTTTCCAGTATTATTTTCTCCGATAATTGCATTAACACCTTTATTAAAAGTTGCAGAAATACCCACATCATCAAAAACCCTGAAATTACGAACACAAACTTTAGATATATACATTATTTGCTCACCTCATCCTATTATTGTGCTTCTCTAAATTTAGAAAGCATTATTTGTAACGCCAATGATGCTTTGTAGTCCTTTTCAAATGCACTCATTACGTAATTTGAAACGGGTTCCATATAAGGCGCTTTTTGTTCAGAAAACAACTGATCAAATTCATCCATATTATCAATCACATAGGATTCAAACTTGTTCTTTTCATCGACATTTGAAAATAATAATATAACCTCCATGTATTGCTGATAATCATATGGTGCTTTATGTTCACCGCCTAAAAAAGTATGGAGAGTGTATCGTAGTGAATCTTTAATATAATAACCGTAATATGACTTAATTTCAGAAAAACGATTACCATCTTTATAAATTGCTGATCGTTCCGGAGCAATCGCACTCCAACGCCCTCCGTCCATTGCCATCTCCAAAAATGCTTCTATAACTGTTTGATGATAAAATAAACTTGTATTATACCAATGCGGTCTAGGATCGGATTGTGAAAATAAATAATATTCATACCCATCTCGACTTTCATCTTCAGTAGAAACAATTCTATATTCGGGAGCGTATTTATAAAATTTGGTTTCAGTGTATTCGAACGGAGAATCGCTCCAATCAATTGGGAAATGCAAAAAATAATAGAATCGTTCCAACGGAGTTTCCAACAACCGAAATCGTTTTTTCCAAAGATATTCCACGTAATTGACATCAGCAGAATTTGGTTTCGGAGTGTTGGTATCCATTACTCTTGCGTATATTTTGTTTTTATATACATCCTGATAAGATTCTGTAAGATAATACGGGGTATCAAAACTGTTTTTAATGATAATAACATCAATGGTTTTTCCGTCAATATCGCAACTTTCAACCAAAGCAATGGGTCTTACTCCGCCTGCAAACTTTTTATCTTTTAGAAAATCAACGAGTTTTTGGGTGTTTTTACGATTAGGATCCGCTTTGATATCACAGACAGCATAGTCATTTTCTTCATCTACACCGATAATTATATAGCAATCCGAATTAACTAAATTATTTGCAAAGCACATTATGTCGTGTAACAAGTCTGATTTTTGACTATGCCATTCCTTTTTAAAATCCCAATATGCACCTTCTTGTTTAAGGGAAATCAAATGAAGAATTTGCTTGATGCGAGTATCTTCCATCAAGCACACCCCCTTCCGTTTATATAAATATATTACTCCATCGGCTTAATCATAGATTCGATAAATGCAATTTCTTCCTCTGTCAGTCCGTATTTGACATACAGTTCTGCATCAGTCCACGCTATTGAGAAATCTTGCACAGGAACGAACTGATATGTCTTTCCTGTTTCGTGTTGGTTAATTTTTGCCAAACCGAGCAAAAATCGTGCAAATCTTGTTCTCAAATATTTCGGCGGTTGGGAGTGTGAAATTAATATCTTCAATTTTCATATCAACCACCGACCAGTTTTTGATACATCTTCATAAGCTCTGCGACGCATTCGGATTCGGTATTAAGTTTGCCCTAGAAACCGTAGGCACACATAACTGCTTTATCGTTTTCCTGATGTGCTTTGCGGAGTTCGGGCGACATAGCATAGAACTCACGAATTCGTTTTTTCCGTCAACATTATCAATCGAACGCAGATTCGGATTGAGTTGATCAATCAGCGCGTGAAGCTTCAGATCCGTTAGTCTTTCCTCGACTTCATATGTAGCATAAATGCGGAAGGCAAACGGAATGCACTCGCTATTATTTAATTGTTATAACCTCGATTCCACATTATCTGCATAACCGATTTTTACGTATTGAGGAAAGGACGGATTTGTTAAAATATAAATTACACCTGATTGATTCATATTAATCTCCTTTGGGCAAATCTGTAAGTTTTTCAAACACCATTTTAAATTTATCCGCTTGACCTGCATCTCGCGCAATGGATGCATTGCACATCGCATGCATTCTTTTCATTGAATACGCATCATACCAATAATCCAAGGTTATTCTGGCTTTAACCTTAATAAAAATATCATCGACAGCATATTCGACTATAACAACCTTTAAATCTCCGTTGTTGTGATTTTCATTGAAATTAGGAATATAAATCTCCTGTTTTTTTAACAGTTCATCCCACGCAAGTGCATACAAAATCTTTTTAACATTCGTTTTTTCCAAGAAAAAGTTTATATTCCCATCCAAAATTTCTTTTAGTGCTAAATAGGAATGTTTAAATATATCTTGCCAAAACGAGTCTAACGGATCAATTATTTCATGGAAAAGCGCATTACGCATAAAATACACAAAATTCAAAAACCACTTATATGTATCAATTTCGGGAACAGGCTTTCCATCCTCCACATCATAAATAAAATGTACGCACGGAAGCTGCGAAAATAATACATCTTCCTTTTTGATATTTGGCTCTTTCATTAAAGTAAGTTCTTGCACAAGATTTGCATTGATTGAAAGTGTTGTGGCATTTAGCCTTGCGAGAACATTGGGAGAAAATTTAGAATTATAGTCGCCGTTAGTTATTTGACTGATAAAACTCAACGAGGAGCGATCTATTATTCCTTTTGTAACAAAGTCAATATATGCAGATTCATCATCAATAAACTTGGATATTTGAACATCAAGCAAATTTTCGCTTGATATTAAATCCGATATATCAATTTTACACGCGATAATAAGCGGAGTTCCATCGATATAGAGTTCTCTATCAAAATACTTTGCGTGAATAGAAATCTCTGTATCACTGGAATACTTTATACTGAGCTCAAAATCGTCTGTTGTTTGTTTCCAAGAATATGATTTGTTGATGGCATAAAAATCTTCGGCAAAAAAGCGATTGTATTTAGGATTTTCAAGTATAAATTGCCTACCCAACTCATAGACTTTCAGAACATTGTCTTTAATATCATTTAAATTGTTATAGAAAAAATATCTATTCTGAAAGTCATCCAAGTAGGGATTAAGGAAAGCTTTATCACCTTTTCCGATTACATCCTCCAAATTTTCCTTTGGATATAATTTTCGTAAAGTCGCAACAAAAGCAAACCATGTTTTTATAAACATAGTAACATAATCTGATTCTGTTATGGCGCGCCAATTTTCGTATTTCTGTGCATTATCAGACATAAATTACTTCCTTTACTTTTGCGTCTCCAACCAAAGAAGTGCCGTTTCCTCATCTGCTTCAATTGCCATTTCTACGGTTTTTACAGCAAGATCTAACAGTTTTTTAGATTCATCTCGCAAAGAGAAAGACTCTCGTATTATAGCTGCAATATCTTTCTGAACAAAAGCTTCGACCTCTGGCAAGGGCATTTTTTCAAACTCATCTTTGGATATCGCAGTTAAAATAGTTCCTGAACATCTCTTTTTTAACATGGCTTGTACCGCTTCTGATTTAAATAACAGCAACAATGTTTCTGAATTGTATTTATCAGAACTTACAACATAGAATCCTGTAGAACAGATTGAGTTATCATATTCAGGAGTTATGAGGGCACAGCTTGACAAAGATCCTTCTACAGAAGAAACTATTACTTGACCTGCTTTAACCAATCTCCTTGCTCGGCTCGGCAACATAGCACCGAACAAAACATCAACGTTGGAAATTCCACCAACATTATCTACATTTGCCAACTCGATATACTTATATTCCACATTGTCAACAGGCGCATAGTTGCTATCGTATAGAACACAAGAACTTCGTACAGTATTATGTCCCATTACTTGAGATTCGATATGATCATACTTAAGATCATAGTATTCTGCATCAAACCTACCGCTTAATTTAAAACTTGCAGATAAAGGCTTTTCTGAATAAGACTTATAACTTGGTTCAAGTCTTATATTCAAATGATCATGCAATAAACAAACTGCTTGTTCATATAAATCTCGTGCATATACTCGTTTTTGATTTGCAATCAAGAACAACTCCTCTATGGCTCTTTGAAGTTTCATTGATAGCAAGGGAATTTCTATTTCCTTTACCTCTTCCGGGTTGACATTTGTTTGATTAACAGACTGTCTTGCTCTCGCTTTTATGGCCTTGACACCAATGCCTGTGTTCAAAAATGTAGTTAGGTACTCCGGCAAGATAACACTGCTGTCGGGAACGAATTTAACCAAGTAAGAGGCATACGTGAACGGGGTATCATCGTTTTTGTAATAAATTCCCGTTCGGCCAACCCATTCATAAGAATTGGTTCTATTAAACAATACATCCTTATCCTGAAGAGAAAAAACTTGATACTCTATGCTTGATACATTTGCATATTTTTCAACCTCCAAATCGGTCAGCATATGATGTAACTCGTTCATTCTAAATATGGGATATCCTTTTTTCTCTGTGTTCATGTCAATAGACATTCCATATTGAGAAGACAAAATAACATTACCGATTTTTGAATAGATGTATCTTGGATTCTTAGAAATATGCGTTGTCCAAAATTGGCTATCAATTCTTTTATCCTTGTTAGCTAAGGCTTCTTTAAGGGTAATTTCTCTACAATTCAGCCCGTCCATTAAAGTTTTATATTTTGCTTCATTGAAAGGTTCAACAGACGGGCTTATCGAAAAAAACTTAAACCTTCCTTCTTCGCAAATTCAGCAAAAGCTTCAGCGATACCGGCTTCCATTTCCACAATTCCACCGTTATCATTTTTGTAAGAAACTCTGTACAAATCGTGCTCGACAATTAAATGACCATGTTCATCTAAAACATATCTGCCTGTTTCGGGATCAGTTACATAAATCTTGTTACCACTGTTGTCCTTGCCTTTCTTCTGCTGCGTAGCAAAGAAAATAGGATAATCTTCCTTTTTAGGGCAAAGTTTGTCATCCCATTTCTGAACGAACAAAACACTCGTTTTAGTTCCTGTATGAGGCTTAAAGGTGTTTCCGTGTACGCCGACAACTGCGAGTATTCTGCAACGCTCTGCAATATACTCACGAATGTACTTATCGCTACTGTTGTTGAATCTGCCCTGAGGCAATACGATTGCCATTCTTCCACCAGATTTCAAGAAGTCGAGATTGCGTTCAATAAACAGAATATCGCGTCCGACTTTGCTCTGCATCTTCCCGTTGGTAGGATTTTTGCCCATTTCATATCTGCCGAGTATTCTTGTTTCTTTTACATCACCGGCAAAAGGGGGATTTGCCATAACAATGTCAAAATCAAATTCTTGATATCCTTTTCCTCTGCGAAGATCTTTTAACCTATCAAAACCCTCAAAATAAGTTCGCATCCAATCCTCTTGCTTTGCAGTTTCATCCCAACGATCGTAATCAAGAGTATTTAGATGCAAAACATTAGTATGACCGTCTCCGGCAATGAGATTTAAAGTGCGTGCAACACGAACGGCTTTTTCATCAAAGTCAATTCCAAAAATATTGTCTTTTACATATTCGGTAAATTCGAATGGTTTTTGATCTAAAGAGAAAAGCTCACTGACTTCAATGCCTCTGTCAATAGCCATCTGGCGCCATACATGGAAAATAGTATGTACAGGAAAACCACTACTGCCACAAGCGGTATCTATCATCTTCTCATTTTCTTTAGGATTGAGCATCTTTACGCACATTTCGATAACATACCGAGGCGTAAAGAATTGACCTTTCTCACCTTTACTTGATTTGCTCATCAAGTATTCAAAAGCATCATCAACAACTTCAAGATTGCTGTTGAAAAGCTTTACATTCTGCAAAGAAGCAACACAAACAGAGAGGTGTGACGGAGAAAGCGCAATTTTAGAGTTTGGCTCAAACACACCTTTCCATTTTTTATTTGCTTTATCAAATAGGTCTTGAATAGCTTCTTTTAACTTGAATTCTGTTCTGCCTGCATTAGTGAATTCAAGATAGCGAGAAGGAGTTTGACCACTCAACCATTCATCATAAAGCTTTGTGAAAATGAGTTTAAAACATTCTTCAAATACATCAACGCCGGCATTAGCTAAAACCTCATCTTCAAGTTCTTTAATTTTATCTTTCAAGGAAACTCTATCTTTTTGCAATATGTCGTTTACCTTAAGATCCTCCATAGTCCAACGTTCAGATACGATATCCATAAGTGTCTGGGATGCCTTGGGGATATCTCTAATGTCCTCAAAATAGTTGGGGTCTTTGCGGTTATAATACGCAATTTGTTCACCGTTTGTCCAAACCGCAATAGGCGCACCTGTGCTGTTGCAGTAACTTTTCAACTGCTCCTTTCCATCTTTAAGTTTTGGCTTTTTGACTTCTATAATTATATAGGGGACAATAGGACGATCGTCGTCCATAATAACAATATCCGCACGCTTTACTTCACGGCCAAAATATACTTGGTATTCCAATTTCATACGAGAAACGGGATATCCGTAATCGTTAATAAGTTTATCAACAAATAATTGACGAACAACTTCTTCCGGATTAAGTCGAATATCCTTTTTTCTGACAAGACAATTTACCACAGCATATTTTTTGCCGTTTTTATCTTCTTTCTCGACAAGTCTTTCGTTCAGACGGTCAATAGCATCATTTGAAAACTGCTCCGTTTTATAAGATGTATCCTTCAAAATATCATAGATAGTCATATTATAATCTTCTCCAATTATTTAAAAATTTCAGTTATCATATCACCCTAATCGGGACGATGAGGTTATCTCTGTCAAAGGCAGAGAGGCGGTCGCTCATACAGAGACAGCGGATGTGCCGAGCACCAAGGGCGATTTACCGATAACACTTTCATTTTAGAACTGCAAATTCTTATTGCCCCAATCAGCGTTAAAAAACATAATATAGTAGATTGGTATATAAGTTATTTTGCCGTTTTGTGTGACATTTCTTTCGTTAGATACAACGAATGCTTTTTTGATATGATAATCTTCGTTTTGAACAAAAGTGTTCAATGCGCTATGCACGGTATAGTCCTTACCCGACTTTACTTCAATCGGCACGGTGGAAAGACTGTCATAGTCATCAATAAGATAATCAACCTCACCCTTGCTTCGATTGTCATAATAAAAGAGTTTATGACCGTGAGCGATTAATTCGCTGGCAACAGCTGTTTCATAAACAGATCCAAGATTGATACTTCTTTCATCATTCAGCACGGCTCGGATGTTATTCCCGTAAAGAATACCCGTAAGAATACCGACATCATTCAGATAAAGTTTAAGCAGATTCTTTCCGGTAGATTCGATCAAAGGGAATGTCGGATTGGAAATTGCCTGAACATTCAGTGTTATACCTGCGCTAATAAGATAATCGAATTCATCGGCATAATTATTGAATGTCTTGCCCCTCTTGTTTTCAATGCTTTGTACAACAATTCTTTTTTTCTTATTCTCCATATTAGAGGGAATAAGGTCATAAATTCTGCGAATTTTCAACTTCATTTCATCATCGTATTTGGAAGCATCTGCTGCATAGTAATCATGAATTTCATTTTGTATATCTCGGACTGCCTGAATGTTTTTTGTTTCAAGATAGGTATTGACCGCATCGGGTAAACCACCTACAAGCAAGAATTTGCGGAATAAATCCATCATCTTATTGTGCATGGACTCATCTAATGCTTCAAACCGCTCAAACTTTTTGCGCATTGAGGAAATTGCAAGTTCGTTCATTCCGTTAGCATAAAGAAATTCCTCAAAATCCAGCGGAAACATTCTGATCTTTCGTATGCTCCCCATCGGAATCGAGGTGGTTTGCGACAGCGTAACACCTAAAAGCGATCCGCTTGCAATATAAGTGAACTTATTATCCTGCGACAAAAATTTGAGCAGAGTGAGTAAATGAGGATAAGCCTGAATTTCATCAATAAAAATCAGTGTATTTTCTTTATTCTTCATTTTATTTCCTGCAAGCATACTGACCTGCAGATAAAAATCTTCAACGGTTTTAGTATTTTCAAAAAGGCGGTCGCCCAAAGAATCAGCAATCATATTGATTTCTATATAGTTTTCAAAAAGTTTTTTGCCTACATGATTAATGATGTAGGTTTTGCCGATCTGACGTGCGCCGTCGATTAAAAGAATCTTTTTAGAATCAGATTTTAAATGCTCTTCAATGAGAGATTCTATCTTACGGTATAGCATAAAAACTCCTCCGTCAAAACTTTTCAAATGTATTATAGCACAATAACAATGACATTTCAACACAAACTTGCGATAATTTTTATGACATTTCAAAACAAAGAGATGGAATCCCCAGCTAAAATGAATAAATCTTCTATTTTAGTCGGGGTATGTGTTATCAGTGTTTAAAATAAATTTTCACTTTCAAGAGCGAAAAAGTGAAAACTCTGTGAAAATTCACTTTTTGAAGCGAATTAACCTACACGATTTTGGGTGTTATCCGGCATAACCAGTGCTTTTCACGCACTGCCAAAAGCGTGATTTTGGGGCGAAAAATCGCTCGGTTCTATCAAAAATTCTAATAGGCTTTTCCGAAAATCCGTTAGAACTCGGCAAAATCGGAGGAGACTCTCGGACTCGGATTTTCGCTGCGTTTTCGACGCAAATGGGTGTGCAAAGCCTTGAAAACACGGCGTTTTCGGGGTTCTCGCATCTGCCGTTATCTTCCGTCAAATTCCGCCAGGTTCGGTTTTGGCAACTTGACTCGAAATGCTGTGTACGTAATGTACCTAGGGTTCGAATCCCTAACTCTCCGCCAGAATGAAAAGCAGGTCGTAAGGCCTGCTTTTTGCTTTGGCAAAACAAAAAGAGGGATTCGAACAAGGAGGGAGCAGACGCAGTCTGCGGAAGAAAACTTGCACAACTGTGCCTCAAATCGTGAAAACGCATTCGCTTGCAGCCGTGATTTTGAATAAATTTAGGAAATTGACTTGTCAAATAATTGGAATGCGTAAATGCAAGCGCTGTGGCAAATATTTCATTATGAAAGGTAACTATGACACCAATTACTGCGACCGCATTGCCGAGGGTGAAACCCGCAACTGCCAAGAGCTTGCAGCACAGGAAAATTACAAAAAGAAAACGGCAGACAATGCCGCCATTCCTTTGTATCAAAAGTATTATAAACGCTATGCCGCCCGTGTTCGTGTAAGACAGATTAAAGAGTATAATTTTAAAAAGTGAAATATCAGGTAATGACAAAACGAGACGAATGAACAGACGGCAAAATCACCCTTTTGGAGTATGAAGAGTGGTTTGTAAGCAGCTTTCCGAATAGAAAGAAGAAAGAGTAGTGAAAAAATTTAAGCATAGCTGATTTTTCGGCTGTACTTTAATAATATGCGTTTTATTCAGAAAAGCACTATACTTAACATCGGTATAATTTACATTATGAGAAATTCTCCGACGGCACGGTAAAATGTATCGAAGATGA
>OCIU01000668.1_pt1 | contig 29247 bp, 23 predicted proteins | sample 1538471 | NCBI WGS metagenome assembly OCIU01 (sample SAMN04571693, study PRJEB22368) | human gut metagenome | biome: human gut; material: stool | host: Homo sapiens | place: Luxembourg | collected 2012-06-01 | reverse complement strand
CGCCGAGACTTTTGGCGGTAGCCACATAATCTGCCGCACTAAGCATGTCGAGATGCTTGTACATGCTCTCAAAGCCGATGTTGCCTTCGTAGGATATCCGGAAGCCGCCTCCTGTGCCTTTCTTCGTGGTGAGCACGATGACGCCCGAGGCTCCGCGCGAGCCATACTGTGATGTCTCCGCTGCGTTCTTCAACACCTCGAAGCTCTCGATGTCGGCAGGATAGATAGTAGAAAGGGTTGCGATGTCGGAGGTCACGCCATCGATGATGACAAGCGGATCGTTTCCGCCAAGAATTGATGTGGTGCCGCGCACACGCACGCTGTTGAGCATGGCCATGCGGTCGAGACCATTGGTGCCGACGTTCACGCCCGCTGTCTTGCCGTTGATGACGTCGAGGGCGTTGTTGACCATGCCTTTCTGCGAGTCGTTGACATCCGTCTCTGTGTTCTGAGCGGCCACAGCGCACGGCAAGACCGAAGCGAACACCGCCACTGCCAGTCGGGTTGTTTTTATAAAGGCACGACATCCTTTAAAGAATCTCTTTTGAGGTTTTCGATTTGGATCCATAACAATTATTAGCTTGTCGGTTACAAAAAAAACGTTTTCTACGCATTTGCAAAAATATGAAAATATCTTAAACCGACAAAATTTCTTTAATTCTTTATCTCCCCAAAACCAACTTTATTTGTCATGCTGAGACGATGACATGTCGCCAAAGAGGTCATGCTCCTTGCTCACGGTCAGCCGCATCTCGCTGAGCGTTTTGAGCAAGGCTAAGCGATCGGGCGGCAGGAGGCCTTGCTTCGCACGTTTTTTGTTGTATTTCCACCAGTTGAGCAGCCCGCGGTTCTCCACCTTTTTCTTGTCGGGCAGATGTCCATGCTCCGACACATATTTCTTAAGGAGACTGTAATGCTCCATCCATCTCTCTTCGTTTGTCATTTTTTTTCTTTTTTTAAAAGGATGCGGCAAAATGGAATCCATTTTGTCACCCCATGATGTTTTTCAACATAAAAGTAGGAAATAATCGGGAACGAACAAAACAAAAATCAACTTTTTTTATATGTAAAGCCCAAATTCTTATTTGAAGCCAAACAACAGAGGTTTTCTTATGGCACACTATTTGCAAGTCTAAAAGCAAAAGAATTCAGATTAAGCAAAAGAAATCAGATTAAGCAAAAGAAATCAGATTAAGAAATATAAACAAAAAACATAACAGCTATGCAGAAAGGTAATATCGGGGTTACAACCGAGAACATATTCCCCGTCATCAAAAAGTTCCTCTATTCTGACCATGAGATCTTCTTGCGCGAGATGGTGTCTAACGCTGTCGACGCGACACAGAAGATGAAGACGCTGGCTGAGCGCGGCGACTTCAAAGGCGAGCTGGGCGATCTCACCGTGCGCGTGAGTCTTGACGCCGACAAAGGCACGCTGACCATCAGCGACCGCGGCATCGGCATGACAGAGGAGGAGATTGACAAATACATCAACCAGATTGCCTTCTCAGGTGTGAACGATTTCCTCGACAAATATAAGGACAACGCCAACGCTATCATTGGCCACTTCGGTCTTGGCTTCTACTCTTCATTCATGGTGAGCAAGAAGGTGGAGATCGTGACACGCAGCTACAAAGACGGCGCTAAGGCCGTGAAATGGAGCTGTGACGGCAGTCCTGAGTTTGAAATCAGCGATGCAGAGAAAGAGGATCGTGGTTCCGACATCATTCTCTACATCGACGACGACTGCAAGGAATTTCTTGACAAGATCAAGATTCAGGAGTTGCTGAACAAGTATTGCAAGTTTATGCCTGTGCCCGTGGCCTTCGGCAAGAAAACCGAGTGGAAGGACGGCAAGCAGGTAGACACCGACGAGGACAACATTATAAACAATGTGGAGCCGCTGTGGACAAAGACACCGAGCACACTGAAGGACGAAGACTACAAGTCGTTCTACCGCACGCTCTACCCCATGCAGGACGAGCCGCTGTTCTGGATTCACCTCAACGTTGACTATCCGTTCAACCTCACCGGCATACTCTACTTCCCACGCATAAAGAGCAACATCGAGCTGCAGCGCAACAAGATTCAGCTCTACTGCAACCAGGTGTTCGTGACCGATCAGGTGGAGGGCATCGTGCCTGAGTTCCTCACTCTGCTGCACGGCGTTATCGACTCGCCCGACATTCCTCTGAACGTGAGCCGCTCATATCTTCAGAGCGATGCTAACGTGAAGAAGATTTCTACCTACATCACCAAGAAGGTGGCAGACCGCCTTAACAGCATCTTCAAGGAGAACCGCAAGGAGTATGAGGAGAAATGGGACGACCTGAAGCTCTTCATCCACTACGGCATGCTGTCACAGGACGATTTCTACGACCGCGCCAAAGATTTTGCCCTCTTCAAGGACGTGGATGGCAAGCACTACACCTACGAGGAGTATAAGACGCTCATCAAGGACAACCAGACCGACAAGGAAGGCAACCTCGTCTATCTGTATGCCACCGACAAGGAGGGACAGTATAGCTTCATAGAGAGTGCCAAGGGCAAGGGCTACAACGTGCTGTTGTTCGACGGACAGCTTGACGTGCCTATGGCATCGATGCTGGAGCAGAAGCTTGAGAAGAGCCGCTTCACACGCGTTGACAGCGACGTGGTTGACCACCTCATCGTGAAAGACGACAAGAAGGAGGAGAGTCTTGACAAGGACACGAGTGACAATCTGTCAGAGGTGTTCCGCTCCCAGATGCCAAAAATGGACAAGGCCGAGTTCTACGTTCAGGTTGAGTCGTTGGGCGAGCAGGCGCTGCCTGTCATCATCACCCAGAGCGAGTATATGCGTCGTATGAAGGAGATGAGCCGCTACCAGGCAGGCATGGCCTTCTACGCACAGATGCCCGACGCTTACAACATTGTGCTCAACAGCGACCACGCCCTCATCAAGGGCATCGTGGAGAGCGAGAACACCGCTTGTGCTGACGAGCTGAAGCCTGTTGTCAGCGAGATGAAGGGCCTGGAGGCTCGCCTTGCTGCCTTGCATCAGAGCCAGAGCGGCAAGAAGCCCGAGGAGATTTCTCAGGAGGAGAAAGACGATGTCAAGAACACTGAGAAGAGCCTTGAGGAGCAGCGCACAAAGAAGAAGGACATCCTCAGAACCTTCGCCAAGGACAACAAGGTTGTGCATCAGCTCATCGACCTCGCTCTGCTTCAGAACGGCATGTTGAAGGGTGCCGCCCTCGATGCCTTCCTGAAGCGTTCTGTCGACATGATCAAATAAGAAACAGCTGACGCATGAAACATGCGAACAAGCTTGCGCAAGAAACGTGCGAACGAGCTTGCGCAAGAAACGTGCGAACGAGCTTGCGCATAAAGGCATAAAAACAATAAAGGTAGGAGACAAACCTCTCGTCAAGGGTGCTTGTCTCCTACCTTTTTTTTATTTTTACCTTCTTTATTTTTACCTTTTTTACTTTTAGAAAAATCCAGAAAGACCTAAAGAAAAAAATGCTTTAGATGCAAAATCATCCAGCTGTCGACTCGCGATCAATAATCTCACCACGCAACACCACATCTTCCGTTGCCTTTGCGTCATCAGCGACATGAGCCATGATTAGTCGACAGGTCTCCGTTGCCATCTGTTCCACGGGTTGCTCAACAGCCGTTATCGTTGGATGAACAAACGTGCAGAGCGTGGTGCCCGACATGCAGCAGATGCGCACGTCGTCAGGAATGCGCAACCCTCTTTTCTGAATGACGCTCTTGGCGCCTAAGAGAGCCGTCTCCGTGAAGCCGAACACGGCATCGAAAGCAGTTCCTTGTTCGATGAACCGTTTCATGACCTTGCTGCCTTCATCGGCGCTCAATGCCGACGGCAAATCGGAACGCTCACCGACAAGACCCACACACGCTGGGGACGCTTCCGCCCATGGCTGCTCTTTGGAGCACCTGTTACCGCCATCGTTCTCATGCTCACCTTCTGGGCACACCCCCAATGGAGTCAGACGGCAAAGATTGTCTATATGGCCGTGACCTACTGCATCTTGGTGCTCGGCTACACCTGTGTAAACCTCCCCTACGGCACCCTCTGCGGCGCCATGACACAGAACATCGACGAGCGCGCACAGCTCAACACCAGCCGCTCGGTGAGCGCCATGATTGCCATTGGCGTCCTTAACATCATCACCGTTCCGCTCGTGACCTACCTTGGCAAGGGCAACACACAGTTTGGCTATCTGGCCGTCGCCATAATCTACGGCATCATCTTCGCTGCCTGTCACCTGTTCTGCTTCAGCAAGACGAAAGAGGTGGTAGAGGTGCCTGTGGGACAGAAGCTCCCCATATCTGTTCAGCTTAAGTCGGTGCTCAAGAACCGTCCTTACCAGTTGGCTATCCTCGGACAGTTCCTGTTTGGCTTCATTCTCTACGGACGCAACGCCGACATTCTCTACTATTTCACTTATGTAGAAGGCTCTGCCACCCTGTTCAGCTACTATTCAATGGCCATCATCGTGCCGTCGATAGCAGGAGCGGCTTGCTTCCCGTGGATGTTCAAGAAGACAGGCAACAAAGGCTACGCCGCTGCCGTGTTTGCGTTGCTCTGCGGCGTGTTCATGGCCATGCTTTACCTCTTCAGCCCCAACACCACCCCGATAGAATTTTACGTCTGCTCAGCTCTCGCCTGGTTCTTCTTCTCTGGCTTCAACACCGCCATCTATGCTGTGATCCCCGATTGTGTCGAGTATGGCGAATGGAAGACGGGCATACGCAACGACGGCTTCCAGTATGCCTTCGTGTCGCTCGCCAACAAGATGGGCATGGCCCTCGGCACAGCGCTCTTTGCCTTGGCTCTCGACTCGGCAGGTTATGTTGCTGGCGCACAACAGAACGCCGATGTGATAGCCATCATGCGCCACACGTTCTCAACCATTCCCGGTGCGCTTTGGGTGCTCACCGCCCTCTGCCTCTGCTTCTACAAGCTCCACCGCAATGTTTACAACAAGATTGTGGAAGAGCTGAAGATGCTGAAGAGCAAGATTTAGAGCAGAAAGCGCAAAACAAAAATAAAAACGCAAGGTTCAAGACAGAAACATATCAAGAACGAAAACATTCGGAACAAAGAAATACTTTTAAAATATTACAACTATGAGACAAGCAATATTAGTAGCCCCAAAGCACATCGAGTTTAAAGAAGTGGCAGCCCCCAAGGCTGAAGACCTCAAAGAGCATCAGATTCTCGTCAACATAAAGCGCATAGGCATCTGCGGCAGCGAGATACACTCGTATCACGGACTCCATCCCGCAACCTTCTACCCCGTGGTTCAGGGACACGAATATTCGGCTGTCGTCGTGGCTTGCGGCAGCAAGGTCACGGTGTGCAAGCCTGGCGACAACATAACGGCACGCCCCCAACTGGTGTGCGGCAAGTGTAACCCTTGCAAGCGCGGACAGTATAACGTGTGCGAGCACCTTCGCGTACAGGCATTCCAGGCCGACGGCTGCGCACAAGACTATTTCGTTATCGACGACGACCGCGTGCTTAAGTTGCCAGAGGGCATGAGCCTCGACTTCGGCGCCATGATTGAGCCGGCAGCTGTGGGCGCACATGCCAGCAACCGCACCGACGTGAAAGGCAAGAACGTGGTGGTGAGCGGCGCAGGAACCATCGGCAACCTTGTGGCACAGTTCTGCAAAGCGCGTGGTGCCAAGCGTGTGCTCATCACCGATGTCAGCGACCTGCGTCTGGCCAAGGCCCGCGAGTGTGGCATCGCCGACACGCTCAACATCACCCAGCGTCCGCTTAAAGAGGTGGCCAAAGAGCTGTTTGGCGACGAGGGTTATCAGGTGGGCTTCGAGGTGGCAGGCGTTGAATCGTCTATCCGTTCTCTTATGGAGACCATCGAGAAGGGCAGCGACATCGTTGTCGTGGCTGTGTTTGCCAAGGACCCCGCCCTCAGCATGTTCCATCTGGGTGAGCATGAGCTGCGCCTCATCGGCTCAATGATGTATCGTCATGAAGACTATCAGACCGCCATCGACTTCGTGTCTAAGGGCATCGTCAACCTCAAGCCGCTCATCAGCAACCGCTTCGCCTTTGAGCAGTATGACGACGCTTACAAGTTTATCGACACACACCGCGAGACATCTATGAAGGTTATTGTCGACTTGGAACAAAAGCCCTAACAACAAGACACAACCAGACATTCCTAACCCACCGGTCATTCGGCCCTACCCTATTGGCCATAGACCAAAACAACCTAAGAAAAAGATATTAAGACAATAAAATTATTAGAATAAGAATAGAATAAGAAAAGTAAGAATAAGGTTTTTTGTGTTATTCATATAAGGTAAATTTAGATGATTTAATTCAGGATTGACGCATTGGTTTAGGAGGACGGCTCTCACGCGGTTGTCCTCCTGACACCAACGTCAACAACATCACATTTTTCTCAAGTTCTTTTTCAAGCATCACTCTTCATTAATCACTTTTTTCATCAAGATGAAACGACTCTTCTCATTCATTATAGCATCGGCAGCGACCTTGACTGCCGCGGCACAGATACATCTCTCTGTCGAACTGAACAACAACCACCTGTGGCGAGGCATAGAGGTGGCAGACGGCTGCGTGGTGGAAACCGACCTCAACTACACGTTTGCCAAAGGGCACATGACGCTCGGTCTTTGGGGCGGCACCAACACCCAAGGCACCTACAAAGAGTTTAACCACTATCTGAGCATTCAGGGTGTAGGGTTTAAGTTCAGCGCGTGGGACACCTACAATTTCTCCCCCGGCGCAACATACAACAACCGCCAATATTTCAACTATTCGGCCCACGAGACAGGACGCTTTCTCAACTGCACCCTCGACTACCGTTTCCAGCAGCCACAGTTTCCGTTGCTTCTCAGCTGGTCCACCATCATGTTCGGCCGCGACCGTTCGGCCGACAACACCGCACAGAAATATTCTACGTTTGTTTATGCCGAATATCCCGTTTACAAGAAAGACGGATGGCAGGTGGATGCTGGCGTGGGTGGAGCCTTCGCCCTAAACAGGGCTGGCGACGACCATCATTTCTACGGCACAACGCCAGGCATCGTCCACACCCAACTGAAGGTTAGCCGCGACCTAAAGATCGGTTCCTACACCTTGCCCGTACATGTCATGGGCATGTGGAACCCGCAATCGGACAAGGCTTTCTTCCAGATAGGAGCACAAATTATAAATTTATAGAACATTTCAAAAAAAACGAAGCATTATGAACATAAAAGATTTCACAACGGGCGTGCAACACATCGGCATACCCACCAACAACATTGAGGCAACCATCGACTTCTATCTCACGCTGGGCTTCACCATTGCCTTGCGCACACAAAACGGTGACGAGGAAGTGGCGTTCTTGCAGCTTCACAACCTCATCATTGAAACTTACCAGAACCATCAAGCCGCCATGGTCTATGGCGCCATTGACCACATCGCCATCGATGTAAAGAACATTGACGAGCTGTTCAAGGTGGCGCAGCGTGCCCAACTGAAAATGCTCGACACCGAGGTTCACGGCCTTCCCTTCTGGGAGAACGGCGTCAAGTTTTTCACCATTGAAGGACCCAACCGCGAGAAGATAGAGTTCTGCGAGCGTCTGTAAGAAAGTAAAAAAGCTAAACACCCTATCGCCGCATAGCACCTCTCACAAGAGGGCTATGCGGCGTTTTCTTTTGTCTTTTTTGTCGATATCATACCGATATTTCATGATAATGCCTTAATAAAAAAACAGGCTTTCCAAATAAAAAATCTTCAAAAAGAGAATGGTTTCAGAATTAATTTGTATTTTTGCCATGTCTATAACCGAATTTTTTTTGAGTGTAAACAAAGCTGTTGTGGCAAAAATCTTGTAACACACATAGCCTATGCCCAAACGGCTTGTTATCTAAACCTCAGAAATTTGAATAAACCTTAAAGACTTAAATAAATCTTAAAACTTGAATAAAAAACCAAGACATAATGAATGGCAAGAGAAACAGAATATTGGTTGTAACCTTTGCCAACGACCTGCCAGCACATGACCTGTCGTTGTTTCGCGGTGCCGTCATAAGCACCGTGGGGCAAGAGCATGTCTTGTTCCACAACCATCAAGGCGACAAACTGCGTTACAGCTATCCGCTTGTGCAATATAAGCGCATAGGCGGCAAGGCAGCATTGGTGTGCCTTGGCGAGGGTGCCGACGACGTGGGCGAGTTTTTCGCCAACAACACGTCACCGTTGCAGATTGGTGACAGGAGCGAGACGTTTGTCGTGGAGAGGGTGTCGCCCCGCAATGTGGTCACGCAGATCTGGCAAGACATGTTCACCTACACGATAAGAAAATATCTGCCCCTGAACCAGGAAAACTATCAGCGTTATATGGCCATGGACAGCCTCGCCGAACAGTATGCCCTGCTTGAGCTATGCCTGACGGGCAACATTCTGTCGTTTGCCAAGAGTCTCGGCATACATTTCGAGTCGACCGTCGTGGTGAAGATCTCGCAAGTGTTGGGCACCAAGACCTACCGCTACAAGAACGTGAAGCTACAAGGCTTCGACCTCGTGTTCAAGACTAACGTGTCGCTGCCCGATTATATAGGCTTAGGCAAGAGTGTGAGCCAAGGTTTCGGCACAATATGCAGGACAAAAAAATCATAAAGCTTATGGATATAAAAAGAGAAACGGTCTATCTCGCCTCCTTGTTGCGGGGCGTGGGCAAGCTGCTTTTCTATCTGAAAGGCGAGAGCCGCACGATGAGCATGGGCAACGGCACCTATGCCGCCCGGTTTGCAGAGAGCCACATGGGGCAACTCGGTGCGTTCTTCGCCTCAGACGAGGAGTGGGAGGTGCTGACAGGCGCAGCGACAAACCCGTCGCAAGAAACTGTCAGGGACAACCTGTTGGCGGAGTGCGTCAACGACGGCGAGTGCCTGTCGCAGGGCGTTGACGCTTTTGGCACGGCAACCGGCTATCGTCGTGACGTGCAGCTTGTGCCTATCATGGCATCGGTGAGGAGCAACGGCAACGAGTCGCATCTGCACAACAAGTTGTGCAAGATGCAACTTGACGAGAGCCTGTTTCCCACATACACCGCCAGCGACGGCCCTGCCGAACGCCAGCGGTTGCTCAACGCCTTTGAGGCCGACTTCAACAAGATAACCACACACGACCTGCGCTCGTTCTCGGAGACCCTACTCAACCTCTTGCAGGTGTATGCCTCATCGGTGCCTTGCATGGCAACAGACATGGATGACGTGAGCCTTTACGACCAAGTGCGCACAGCGGCAGCCATTGCCGTGTGCCTATATGATGTACGCACGGCTGGGGGCGACACGAAGGAACCATTCCTGCTCATCGGAGCCGACTTCAGCGGCATACAGCCCTACATCTACCAGATTGTCTCCAAGTATGCCGGCAAGAACCTCAAGGGGCGCTCGTTCTACATCAGGCTGCTTTCTGATGTCGTGGTGCGACACATCGCCCGATCGTTACGCCTGTTAGATGCTAACGTCATATACAATTCGGGCGGCGGCTTTTACATGCTGGCACCAAACACGCCCTTTGTGGCAACAGCTCTCGACAAAGCCGTGGCAGAGATTGAACGCCACATGCTCGATGCCCACGGCACCTCGCTCTATGTCGCCATCGACAAGCATGCGTTCGCCGCCGACACACTCCTGCACCGTCAGCCCATGCTTAGCGAGGTATGGGCCCGCCTGTTTGTGAAGCGCGACAAGCGCAAGCAAACCAAATGGTGCGATGTCATAAGCCGTGACTATGACCGCTTCTTCGCTCCCGACACGCTCACCGACCCGTCAGCCATTGATGCCGTGACGGGCGAGCTGTTCCTGAAGGGCGAGAAGAAGTTTGCCTTAGACAGCAACGCCAACATGTTCATGAAGGATGTGACGCGCCAACAGATAAAGTTGGGCGAGACGTTGCGCCAGACCGATGCCGTTGTGATGGCAGACCAAGAGCTCGATGTTCTCAAAGGCTACACCCATGTGGAGCCGCTCAACCTCGGTCTTCACTATTATTTTGTGAGCCGCAAAGACCTGTCAAGCCACAAGGAGGCCCTTGACAGATATGAGGCACAGGTAACCATCTGCACCTACAACGGTCAGGACGGCGACTGCTGTTTCATTTCCCCCGACGGCTGCCACAACACCCAGACGCTCAATTTCTATGGCGGCAACGAGCAAGCCACGAAACACATGGCAACGTTTGAAAAGATGTGTGACGGCGAACAGCTGAACCGCCTTGGGGTGCTGCGCATGGATGTCGACAACCTCGGACTGATATTCCAGGGCGGCCTCGACGCACGCCGCGCCACGCTGTCACACTATGCTGCCCTGAGCCGCGCGTTCGACATCTTCTTCTCGGGCTACATCAACACGCTGTGGGGCGAGCTTGCTCCCGCACAGACGTTCATCCTCTACAGCGGTGGCGATGACCTCTTTATCGTGGGACGATGGGACAAGACAATAGAGATGGCAGAACAGATACAGGCCGATTTCAAGCGTTATGGGTGTCACAACCCGGCATTCTCAATATCGGGCGGCATCGCTATCGTGCCGCCGAAGTTCCCGCTCATGAAGGCCGCCGCCCTTAGTGCCGACGAGGAGAGCAGAGCCAAGGGACACGTCTGCGGCAACACGTCAAAAGACGCTGTCTCACTGCTGTCGATGGCGCTTCACTGGAAACACGAATATCCAGCTGTGCGCGACCTTAAGGACGCCATTGTGGAAGCGTTGGGACAGGGCGTGCCGAAGTCGTTCATATCGAAGGTGCTGCAACACGCCTCCAACGCGCAGATAAAGAACCATCGCGTGACCAACGTGAAGGAATATTGGATGCTGACCTACGACCTTAGTCGCATGAAGCAACGCTGCACGGCAGCCAAGCAGCTGGTCGACTGTTGTCTCGCCGACATGTGCAACAACAGCGGCAAGCTACAAAAGCAAGACATCCAGACCGCCTACCATCCTCTTGAGCTGTGGGCCTTGGCCTGCAGATGGGCGGAAATAGAAACAAGAACTAACTTATAAAAACAATAAAACTATGCCTGATCACAACAATTCAAACGGACACGGACAAACAAATTTGGGCAACCAAAACAATGATGCCGACCAAGCACAGATGGAGGCCAAAGAAAAGGCTAAAAGGATTTTTTTCAATAAGATTTTTCAAAAATCGTGGATAGAAACAGGGGCTGATGCAACCTTGCCTGACTACGCCGAGTTTATGGGAAAAGCGATGGCTGACAATAAGCTCAGCAGTTCGAAGATACGCAGCATCTATGGAGAGATAAAGCGCATACAGATGGGAGGATTTGCAAAAGAAAAATCTTCGTTCTATCTCCTGCGTCCTAAGATGGCATACGCCGTGGGACGATACAAAGAGAATATCGGTCTGCAACTTTTCAAACTTGTGTTTGACAAAGCTGCCCAATATGTGACGGACGAAAACACCTTCCTTCATTTTGCCAATTTCATGGAGGCAGTGCTGGCTTATCATAGAGCCTATGTGGAAAAGGATGACTAACGCTTAAAAAAATAACATTATGACAAAGCTTTTGAAAAAAATAATATATACCGGCAACCTCGTTGCGAAAACTGGCCTTCACATTGGTGGAACCAACGCATCGCTCAATATCGGTGGACCCGACAAGTTTGTGGTGAGAAACCCGTTGACCAACATCCCTTACATACCAGGCAGCTCGCTTAAGGGCAAGTTGCGCTCGCTGTTGGAACTTGAATACGGCGAGACATCTAACGGCATGCCGAGCAACAATGTAAAATCAAAGGCAGGAGCCTTGTTCGGTGTGGCTAGTGACAAGAATGACGGTCACCCCTCACGTCTTATCGTGCGCGATGCCGAGATGGCGACCGATGCTGACACTGAGGAAGAGCTGCAAAAATACGGACTGTCGCGCAAGATGCTCCCCGACTACAGCAACACTGACCTGCCATTCACCGAGAGCAAGACAGAGGTGTCTATCGACCGCATCACGGCCATAGCCAACCCACGCACCTTTGAACGTGTGCCGGCAGGGGCGCAGTTTAAGATCCAGCTTGTGCTCAATGTGTTTGACGACGACAACGAGAACGAGCTGAAAGACAGTCTGCGTCGAGCCATTGCCCTGCTCCACGACGACTATCTCGGCGGACAAGGCTCACGCGGTTACGGTCAGGTAGAGATCCACTTTACAAAGGCCGAGGGTGAAACCAAAACCTATTGATTATGGCACGATATGCAATAATTAAGCTCTGCCACCTGTCGCCCCTACACATCGGCACAGGGCGCGAGAGCTACGACACATCGTCGGCATGGCTCCACTCTGACACGCTTGCCTCGGCTCTCGCCTCGCTCAAGGCGCAGCGGGGCGACAGCGATGTTGCTGAGTTTATGTCGCAACTTGTGGTGTCGTCTGCCTTCCCCTTCTACAAGGACATGCTGTTCCTGCCCAAAGCCCACGGACGCGTGCGCTTTGCCAACGAGGAGAAATGCCGCAAGAGTCTAAAACGCGTCACGTTCATTGAGCAGTCGTTGTGGACGAGACTTGCTGACAGTGGTCAACTGTCGGAGAGCGATGTCACCATCGACGGCGATTTCATGTATCCGGCAGGCAGACGCTGCGCCACGATGTCGCGCACGCAGACAACGCAACGTGTGCATGTCTATGCCGACACAGAGAAAGACGCCGAACCTTTCTTCTTTGAGTGGCGCTATTTTGACCACGAGGCAGGGCTCTACTTTCTTACCACAGCCACAGGACCGTTGCTTGACGAGCTGGTGACCCTTGCCACGATGCTCGGCGAGACGGGCCTTGGCACCGACCGCAATGTGGGTGGCGGACACTTTGAGGTGGAAGTGGCGGAGGTGGAGATCAACAACACACCCAACGCCGATGCACAGGTGCTGCTGTCGCTTTTCATCCCCGACCGTCAGGACATGCCGAACCTCAACCTCGAAGACGCACGCTATGGGTTGTTACGTCGCGGTGGCTTTGCCGCTGGCAGCAGCATCGAGAGCTTGCGCCACTTGCGCAAGCGCAGCGTCTATATGTTTGACGAAGGGTCGGTCTTTCCCACACAGGCACCGCTTGGCGGCACAGTCGTAGACCTACGCCCCGACTGGAACGCCCCTGCCATGCACCCCATGCTCCGCAGCGGCAGACCTTTCTTCTTACCTTATAAAATGTAGACTGTATGAGCAAAATGAAACTTGAGACCCTTACGTCCCTGCACATAGGGTCGGGCAACATGTTACAGAAAGACAGCGACTTTGTTTTTGGCAAAGATGCCGACGGCTACCCTGTTGTGTATGTCATTAATCCGCGCAAGGTGCTCTCTCTCATAGGCGAGGAAAACGTTGTCGCATGGACTGTGGGCATAGAGAATGGGCGCAGCACCGAAGAAATCGTGAAGCTGTATGCCCCCAAAGCAACAATTACCGACTATTCGCTGCACGCCATCGACTCGTATCTGTCGCGCCCAGCACAGCAGATAAAGGAGTTTATCCGCGACGGACTTGACCGCCCCTACATTCCAGGCAGCTCCATAAAGGGAGCCATACGCACAGCCGTTTTTACCGACATTGCGTCAACGATGAATGCAGATGATTTTCGACAGGCCATAATGAACGAAGACGACATTACATCCAAGGCAATAGAAGCTGATGCATTTGGTAAAGACCCCAACCACGACGTGTTTAGATATCTGCGTGTCGGCGATGCCTACGCAACAGGCTATCGCACATCCGTCTACGAGATGAAGAACATAGCCGATCACCCCAAAAAGGCTTTCTGGGATTCTAACTTACAGATGGCAACAGAAGTGTTGCTCCCTGACACTGAGGTCGACTTCTCGTTGGTTTTAAAACGACCTGATCTTCTTCCAGACGATATGCCTGCTACGCCAAGAGCCTTGAGTTCTGTAGAGGCGCTGCTTGATGTCATCAACAACCACACAAGGATGTTGCTTAACGATGAAATCGATATTTGGGAGAAAATGAAAGACAATAACAAGAAAATCAAAAAGTGGGAAGAAAAGGTGGACAAATATATAGACCTGTTAAGTGATTTGCTGCATACCGCCAACCGCTGTAAAGGCACTCGTTCGGCTGTCATGCGCATGGGACACGGCTCGGGTTGGCGCTTCGTCACAGGAGCAGGAAGATGGCGCAGCCGTCTGACCGAAGACGATTTGAAGATGGTGATCAATGCAATGGTTGAAGAGGAGCAACAAAACAAGAAGAGGAGCAACAAAACAGATGATTTTCCTAAGTCGCGGTGGCTGGAGGAAGAAGAGTGCGAACCATTGGGATTTGTAAAACTAACATTGTGCGACTAACCCCCACCAAAGAGCAATGAGTAAAAACATACAGATAGCTCTTGTGAGCAAAGAGACGCTGCCCGTGTTCTACATCATCAACGAGTTTCGTCCCGACGAGGTGTTTCTTGTCGGCACGGAAGAGACGACGTTGGAAATGGACCAGATAGAACGCTCGGCGGCGAAGATGGGCACCGTGTGTCACCGACTTATAACCAAGGCCGACGACATGGCATACACCATGAAGCAGTGTGAGAGCGTGCATGAGCGTTGCGGCGATGATGCCTGCTTCTGTTACAACCTGACCTGTGGCACCAAGCTCATGGCTTTCGGTGCGCTGATGTGTGCGCAGAAGCACCAGGCACAGGTGGTCTATTCAGACATCTCCACCTACACCAACTTCGCCACAATGCAGCGCCTGCCCATGCAGCACATGCTCACGACCGAGACGATAATTGCCTTGCAGAGGCAGAAGATAAAGAGCCGCGACATTTACCGCTACGATGCCGAACGCACAGAGTGTGCCATGCAGGTGCGCAATTTCGTGCTGCGCAACATCAAAGCCTACTCTGTGCTGATAAACCACTACAACACCTACAAGCAGTTGGCGAACCCATTCAGCCAAGGCAAATTGTTTTATAGTCGAAGCGGTGGCGAACTGGTGGTTGAATATGACGATGTCGAGGTGTTCGCCTCCGACTATCACGATGCTTTCTCCATGCTGTTTGAAGGCCGTTGGTGGGAGACCCTTGTTGCCGATGCCGTGAGCCGATGGGCAGACGGACGCTACGAGGTGTGGACCAATGTGCGCTTCGAACCAAAGGCAGAGGCTGGACGTTACGACAAGAACGAGGTCGACGTGTTGGTGAATATCGGCAACAGGCTGTTGTTTGTGGAGTGTAAGTCGGGCATGTTCAACCAAGACAATCTTTACAAGCTCAGCAGCGTGTCGCGCACATACGGCAGCTACAAGTCGAAGAGCGTCATAGTGTCGTTCCGCGACAATGTTATCCGCCCCGATCTCGAGGAGAAGGCTCGCGAGATGCACGTCAAGCTGTTTGTGCCCAACCGCCAACTGAACAACATCGGGGTGGAGCTTGACAAAATTGTAAAATCGTTAAACGCTTAAACTGTTTATGGGAAGAAAAGTTTTTATATCGGTGCTCGGCACCGGCTATTATGGCGAATGTGTCTATGCTCGCGACGGCTTCACGTCATCGTCAACGCGCTTCATACAGCACGCCACGCTTGAGATGCTGACACAGAAAGGCAACTGGACGGCAGATGCCCATGCCTATGTGTTGCTCACAAAGGAGGCACGCGAAACCAACTGGCACATACCCGGCGGCATGAGGACCAACATGCGCACAAAGGCAGACGAGCCTTATGCTGGCTTGGAAAGCGTGATTGAAGGCATGAACCTGCCCTTTGAGGTGAGCGGCATCGACATACCCATGGGTAAAAACGAAGAGGAGATATGGCAAATCTTCGACATCGTGTATGGTGTGCTGCAAGAGGACGATGAGGTCTATTTTGACCTCACCCACGGCTTCCGCTACCTACCCATGCTCGTGCTTGTGCTCGGCAACTACGCCAAGTTTCTGAAGCGGGCCAAGGTGCGCAGCATAACCTACGGCAACTTCGAGACGCGCAGCAAGGACGGCATAGCCCCGATAATAGACATCACCGCGTTCTCTACGCTGCAAGACTGGACGGCGGCATCGGCAGACTATCTGCGACACGGCGACTCCACGCTTATCGGCATCTGCGGCACGCAGCAGTTGACCCCTATCCTTAAGGAGACATGCGGCAAGGACGAGGCTGCGCAAAACATGAAAAAGCTAATAGCCTCCCTTAACACCTTTACTGACGACATGCGCTTTTGTCGTGGCATGGCACTTATCGGAGGCAAGCCAGCCGCCGACGTGAACTGCTATATAGATAAGGTGGGAGACCAATATCTCAAGCCTTTCCGCCCCTTGCTTGCGATGGTGCGCGCCACGGTGGCAGGCATGGGCGCGGACCACGCCGCCAACATGCTTGCAGCCTCAGCCCAATGTTACCGTTACGGCAACCTTCAAGCCGCCATAACGCTGCTTGAAGAGGGCATAATATCTGTCTTCTGCGAACGTCATGGCTTGCAGATTGACGACAAGTCGAAGCGCGAGATTGTAAACCATGCGTTCAACAAGAAGCAGCTTGGGCTGATGGGAAAATTGGGAGATTATAGGCCCTTGTCGGAAGACAAGGAGCAGGTGGTCGCCGAGGTGGAGCAGGACCCGTTGCTTACAGACCACATCATAAAGGCGTTCGCAAACCTTTGCGACATTCGCAACGATGTCAACCATGCCGGCATGCGCAACCACAAACAGCCGCTGAAGGTCAAGAAGATAGAGGACAACCTCCAAAAGACGTTAGATGCGTTCATGAGCTTGGCTGATGAAGGAACAGCCACTGAACAAACGAAAGCTCTCCCGCCCCTTTTCATCAACATCTCCAACCACCCAAGCTCTTCATGGACTGCCGAGCAGCTTGCTGCTGCCGAGGTGTTCGGCGAGCTTGTAGACATGCCTTTCCCGCAGGTGGCACCCGACGACACAGCCGACGACATAAAGACGCTTGCCGAGGCTCAGGTAGCAGCTATCATGAAGCGAGCCGAGACGCACACCGTCACCGTTCATGTGATGGGTGAGATGAGCCTCATCTACCGCATTGTGCGCATGCTGTCGGAGCGTGGCATACGCTGCGTTTGCTCCACCTCATCTCGCGTGGTAAAAGATCATGGAGACGGCAGACGACTTGTAGAGTTTAATTTCAACTCGTTCAGAGATTATGAGTAAATTTCTACATTATGTAGTTTTATCTTTCATCGTTCTTTGAAATGTTGAACCTCTACGAAGCATGATGACATAATATTGTCGCTTCTTGCCTTTTCTATGTCAAAAAAATTCATTACCTTTGCAATGTCTTAAGCAAAAAGCAGGTACATTTTTCTGATGCAAAAGCGTTAATTAATGTAAATATTTCAATATAACAAATTAAAACAGAAGGTCTTACAAAAAATGCTCTCTTTGAGCATGTTCCACTAAAATAAGGATTAAGACTACTGGTCGGTTTTACCATAAATGGTCCAACCTTCGTTCTTTTTGAGCATGTTCCATTAAAATAAGGATTAAGACGCAGTCACATCAATCGCTTTTTGCAAAGGACCTAAATACTTTTTGAGCATGTTCCATTAAAATAAGGATTAAGACAAGATTTTCTGGCTGTTTGGATAGTTGAACACTCTCTTTGAGCATGTTCCATTAAAATAAGGATTAAGACCCAGCAGCGAAGTTCCTCATAGAGACAAGCTTTGCACTACTCTTTGAGCATGTTCCATTAAAATAAGGATTAAGACATAATAACGACGGTCATAGACTAACTCTTGGCGAATTCTTTGAGCATGTTCCATCAAAACAAGGATTAAGACAGAACCCTTGACCTTGAAGTCAATTGAACCAACGTGCTCTTTGAGCATTGAATAGACTCAACATAATCTATCGCCGCATAGCACCTTTTACAGGATAACTATGCGGCGTTTTTTATGTCCTTTTTTGTCGATATTTTGCCGATATTTTGCCGATATTTTGCCGATATCCCAACCATTGTTGGTTTGGATTTAACCCAACTTTTCACATTGTTGGTTTGGATTTGCTACGATTTTTATCCAAAGTTGGTTTGGATTTGCTCCGATTTTTCACAAAAGTTGGTTTGGATTTGAAAATTTCCATCATATTTTCTTGCTTGTATTTGAAAATATTATGTATCTTTGTGCTTGATTTAAAAGCATTTAGACATGTTTAGACGAATAGCACAAAAATATCTTTATGAGTGGGCACAGAAAGAAGAGCGCAAGCCCCTCGTTTTACGCGGAGCGAGACAGGTAGGCAAGACTACGCTTGTCAAAATGTTTGCTGCCGATTTCGACCACTACATATACCTGAACCTTGAAGAAAAAGAAGATGCAGAACTGTTTGCCGCAGATAGCTCTTTCGACGACCTGCTTGTGGGCATTTTCTTTAAGGCCAACATACCTATAGACAGCTCACGCACGCTGATATTTATCGATGAGATACAGAACGAGCCTAAGGCTGTGCAAGCATTACGCTACTTCTATGAAAAGCGCCCCGATTTATATGTCATTGCGGCAGGTTCCTTGCTTGAGAATTTGATGGGGCGACACATTTCTTTCCCCGTCGGCAGGGTGGAATACATGGCTCTACATCCTTGCACATTTGTCGAATTTCTAATGGCCATAGGTGAAGATATGTTAGCCAATCAAATAGAGAATATTGCGGTGCCGCAGTCGCTACACAGCTACACTCTTGACCTTTTCAAAAAATACATGATTATAGGCGGTCTGCCCGAAGTGGTAGCCAACTATGCGCAATATCGCGATATGGTGCGCCTTAATGGGGTGTTCAATGCTTTGCTGTCGGGCTATCGTGACGACGTGGAAAAATATGCTGACAAACCCAAGGAACAAGACTCCATACGTTACATCCTGAATTATGGATGGACCTCTGCGGGGCACAGGATACAGTTTGCAAAGTTCACCAATTCATCTTTTAAGTCGCCAGATGTAAGCAACGCCTTTCGCACATTAGAGAAGACCCTTCTCTTGGAGCTTGTCTATCCACTCACCTCAACATCATTCCCCATCTTGCCCGACTTAAAGAAGAGTCCGAAGCTACTGTGGTTCGACACTGGCCTCGTCAATTATGTGACGGGCATGCAAGAAGAAATTCTTTTCACACCCAACAGCGATGAACTGTGGAACGGAGACATCACTGAACATATCGTTGCACAGGAACTGTTGGGAGCCACCACCCTCTTTGGCGAGAAGCGCATGTTCTGGGTGCGCGATGCTCGCAACTCGCAAGCAAAGGTTGATTTTGTGATACGCCACAAATCGCATCTTCTGCCCATAGAAGTAAAAACGGGCTCCAACTCAAAGCTTCGCTCCCTCCATCAGTACATGGAAGAGTCGAATGAGAACATTGCCTTACGCTTATGGAACGGCCCCATGACATCAGACATCATAACACGCACAGACGGTCGTCCCTTTACGTTATACAACATTCCGCTTTATTATGCAGGACATCTTAACGCATGGTTGCAACAAACGTTATGATTGAAGAAAACATCATGATTAAAGAAAACATCATGATTAAAGAAAACATCATGATTAAAGAAAACATCATGATAGAAGAAACGTTATGATTGCAAAAACATAAAGAAACCCGTCGCCGCATAGCACCTTCCAAGAAGGGCTGTGCGGCGATTGTCGTTATTCGGGAAAAAGACACCTTAAAATGACATCATTCGATCTCCTCGCAGACCACCATTTCTACTCCTCGATACATCACTACGAGCTTGTGGAGACGGGTGGTCTTTACGGCATCCCTCACAATATCGCTGTCGGCATAACGGGTGATTTGCGCAGAGGCCACCTTAAGGAGTTCTTTCACTTGCTCGTCCGTGGTGCTCGTCTTGCAATATTTCAGTTCGATGATGTAGGAATCCACCATGTCCTTGTAGATGTCGCAAAGAGGAGAGAGGAAGATGTCGGCATAGCCGCCATCATTGTCTAACTCGGAGATAGGGCGATAGAAGCGACACTGGCTTGCCATCGCCAGGGTGAAACCATGCACGAAAGCCTCGCCCTTCTGCTTGTCACGCTGCGAAGAATAGCGTTTCAGGCTGTCAGCGATGAACTCGAAATATGCCTTGTAGTTGCCATCGTAAGCCAGTTTGCTCTCCAACTGGGTCTTGTTATAAGTATCGTATACCAAGTTGTTCTCCTTGTAGGTGTCGAGAAGATAGGTGTACATCTGGTCGCGCACCACCTCGTTAGGGATGACAAACTTTGTTTCGCCTTTATATTCTCCATCTATCGTCACCATGCCGAAATAGAAGAGCAGGCTCACGAAGTTGTCAGGGTCGTTGATATGGTCGGCTGGGAAATTTTCTACGAGCTTGCCTGTAACGTATCCCTTGGTGACCAACTTCTGGATGATGCTGGCATCATGGGCGAACTCCTTGTCGTGACGGATAAGCATGCGCAGCTTACTGTAATCCGTGCGAACATTACTCTCCACCATGTTCTTTGGGATTTTGTAATAGCTTCGGATGTAATTATCCAAAAAGTAGAGTACCATCACTGAATTGTACATGGTGGTTTCTCCATAGCATTCCTCGGCAAAACAATAGTTGTCGTACCATGGCTTCATCACGGTGATGAGCTCATCTACGGTATGGTTGAACGGCAAGACGCTTGAGTAATAGCCCAACATCTCCCGCACTTCCTCCTCGGTGAATCCCGTCATCTCATTGAATTGTGGAGTTAGCGAGTAATTCGTGCCGATGTTGAAGCCACTGGTGAGGTCGTCCATAGTGACAGGGCTTACACCCGTGACGAAGACACGTCCCAAAGCCGAGCCGGCAGCACCCTTGATGGTGTTGAAGAAGCGACGTAGATAACCCTCTCCATGAGTCTGGTTGCGGTATCGCTCCAGATGCTCCTCGTTGGCAAGGATTGTGTTTGTAAAGTTGTCGTACTCGTCGATAAAGAGATAGATTTTCTGGTTAGCTTCCTTGCAAACCTGGCATAAATACCTAAGTTGTCCTATGGCACCAATTTCTCTGTTCAACCCCTCCTTTGCATCAGGAGGAAGCAAATGGGCATATTGGTTACAGAATGAATTGAACATAATGTTACAATGCACATCCAATCCACTTTGATAATTGTCTATACCTGCATCCACTTCAGCGAAATTGAGGTGAATGATGAGATATGTATTATGCTCAGGTGTTGGGTTCTCGCCAATGTACAATCCACCGAAGAGGGACTCAAACTTGTCCTTCTTGTTGATGTCGTAGTAATGTTCAAGCATGGAGAGGGTGAGGCTCTTGCCAAAACGGCGAGGGCGAATATAGAAGAAATACATATTAGAGTCTTCTATATCTTCTATGAATGCGGTCTTGTCCACATAGTAACAATCCCTCTCCCTAATATCCTCAAAGTTCTGCATGCCGTAAGGTATGCGCTTGCGATAGATTCGCTTTCTTCTTTCTCTTATAGCCATGGCTTAAATGTATTTTAACTTTACCATTTGTAAAATTAAGCAATAAAGTTGTAACCTCCAAATTTCTCGCCCGATATTTTGGAAAATGCCATTTTTGAATGGTTTTATCCAACAGAGATTGGGGATAAGGTGAAAATCATTCAACCAACCTCAGGCTTACAGTACAAATCCATTCAACTTTTTCTAAGGTAGTACAAACTTTTTCTGTTGCTATAGCACCTCTTCTAACCAAATAAATTCTTGGCTGAAACTAACGAGACAAAAGATTTTCGACTTTAATTTGTGCCCTTAAGCAAAATTGTATTAACTTTGCAAAGAATAGGTTGCACCTATGCAAAGATTACGACATGCTTGCACCTAAGCAAGCGAAACGACAAGAAAACAACAAGAGACAAGATATGAAAAGAAACATAGCCGTGATATTGGCAGGAGGCGTGGGCTCACGTCTCGGCATGTCCACACCGAAACAGTTTTTCAAGGTGGCGGGCAAGATGGTGGTGGAGCACACCGTCGACGTGTTCGAGCGCAACAGCCGGATAGACGAGATTGCCATCGTGTCGAACCCCATGCTCATTGCCGACTTTGAGAACATCGTGCTGCGCAACAAATGGCGCAAGGTGAAAAAGATTCTCAAGGGAGGAAAGGAGCGTTACGACTCTTCGCTCTCTGCCATACAGGCTTATGCCGACGAGGACGTGAACCTGATCTTCCACGATGCCGTGCGACCGCTGCTCAGCCAGCGCACGCTGAACGACGTGATCGATGCCCTGCACGACCATAAGGCCATTGACGTGGCGGTGCCGTCGGCAGACACCATCATAGAGGTGGAGGGCGACTACATTGCCAACATACCCGACCGCTCACGTCTGCGCCGCGGGCAGACACCTCAGGCGTTTGACCGTCAGCTCATACAGCATGCCTACGGGCAAGCGCTGCAAGACCCCGCCTTCAAGACAACCGACGACTGTGGCGTGGTGAGACGCTACACCTCAGAGCCGGTGTTCGTGGTGAGCGGCGAGGAGAGCAACATGAAGCTCACCTACCGCGAAGACACTTACATGATGGACAAGCTGTTCCAGCTGAAAAACACGGAGCCCGACAACAACGAGCTGTCGGCAGAGACCTTCGGCGACAAGGTGGCTGTGGTGTTTGGCGGCTCCTACGGCATAGGCAAGAACATTGTCGACATGCTTGAAGGCTATGGCGCAAAGGTGTTCAGCTTCTCGCGCAGCGCACAGCACATTGACGTGGGACAGCGCGAGGACGTGGCAAAGGCGCTGAAGGAAGCGGCAGACAAGGCGGGACACATCGACTATGTGGTGTGTACAGCCGGACTGCTGAACAAGGAGCCACTGGCCACAATGGACTATCAGACCATTATCAACGCCGTGCAGACCAACTATATGGGCACGGTGAACGTGGCGCTGGAGGCTTATCCCTACCTCAAGCAGACACAGGGCAAGCTCGTGTTCTTCACCTCAAGTTCTTACACACGCGGACGCGCTTTCTACAGTATCTACTCGTCGACAAAGGCAGCCATCGTCAACTTTGTACAGGCCGTGGCACAAGAGTGGGACGGCGACGGCATAAAGATAAACTGCATAAACCCCGAGCGCACAAAGACACCCATGCGACAGAAAAACTTCGGCATTGAACCCGACGACACGCTGCTCATGCCCGAAAAGGTGGCAGAGGCAACGCTCCACACGCTGGCTTCTGACAGCCAGGGACAGGTGGTGGACGTGAGAAGGAAATGAAGAAGAACGTAAAAGGGAAACGAAGAACGAACGGGAAAGGAGCAGAAGACAAACCTTATGCCAAGCTTTAACAAAAGATTATGAACAAACTGGAACAGTTTAAGCAGCAACAGCTGCGACGCTGCCAACTGAAGCAGCTCACCATTCTTGAGGAGATCGACCGCATCTGCCGCAAGCACAACATCACCTACTGGCTCGACGGCGGCACGCTGTTGGGGGCGGTGCGTCACGGCGGATTCATTCCGTGGGACGACGACATCGACATTGCCATGCCTTTAGACGATGCCAGACGCTTCGCACAGATAGCACCTGGGGAGCTGAGAGAGGGACTGACGCTGCAGAGTCCGGAGACGGAACCCACACGCGAGCCTATAATGAAGGTGCGCGACAACAACTCGTTCTATGTGGAGGCCAACGACGACTTCTCCATGCCCTACGGCAAGGGCTTGTATGTAGACATCTTTCCGTTCATTGCCTACCCCAACGTGTCGAAGGGGTTCTGCAAGAAATATGGCAAGGGCATGTCAAAATGTTACTCGATCCTCCACCACTCGCACACCTACTCATGGCGGGCAGCAGCCGAGCTGCTGTGGTTTGGAGCAAAACAGATGTGGTACATCCTAAGATGGAAATGGGCGTTCGCCACAAAGCGTTGCGACACCTTCATGTCTAACATCCTCATAAACAACGGCTACGGCATAATGCACCGACAGGACAGCATCTTCCCCATAGGCACCATCAGCTTCGAGGGCAAGACGTTCGCTGCTCCTTGCAACCCCGACGCTTATCTCTCTGACCTCTACCGCAACTATATGGACATTCCGCCAAAGGAGAAACAAAAGGTCCACGCTGTGTTTATCATGCCTGAGCTTATTGAGGAAGAGAAATAAGAGACGCATCACCTCATACAAGCGTCGCCAAAGGCGGCGAATATCCATAACCGCAGGTGAAGAGAGCGAAGCGAACGAAACCTGCGGTTTCAAAGCAAAATAACAAGACATCCTCGAAGAGGGCGAACACAAGCTGGCTGTAAAAGCCCCTATGTTCGCCCTCTTCGAGGACGATATTATCTTCATTCGTGGTGCCGCAGGCTTCGCCGCCTTCGGCTGCTCAACCTGCGGTTATGGATATTCGCCGCCTTCTTGCTCTGGCAAGCGACAAAGTCGAGCGCGGCGACGCTTGCTTGAGATTAAGGTTTAGAATTGTCCCTATTGTCTCTATTGTCGTTAAAAAACGTAAGGGGCGCATCTATCATGTTTCAGCGCCCCATACATTATATATAATAAGCTTTTAAAGCTCAACTATTTGCCCAGCACCTCGTTAAGGGCCTCGTTAACCTTCTTGTTGGCAGCATCGCGAATCTTCTGCTTGCCCTCCTCCACCTTGGCGGCAGCGTGAGCCTCGGCAGCCTTCTTTGCGGCCTCGGCAGCCTTCTTTGCAGCCTCGGCATGAGCCTTGACGGCAGCGGCATCTTCCTTGATCTTTGTCTCAGCAGCTTGCTTGGCAGCCTTGCCGGCGGCATCGGCGTCAGAAGCCACCTTGGCAGCATCGGCATTGACGGCAGCCTTGGCGGCGGCAGCACCCTGCTGAACGCTTGCGGGCAGGTTGGCGATGCCGTTAACCAGATCAGCAACGGTCATGTCGCCCTTGGCAGCGGTGGTGAGAGCCTCCTTGTTCTTGTCTACATATTCTTTGATCTTTGATGCATAGGCAGCGGCCTCCTCGGTCTTGCCCTCGCTCTGCAACTTCTCTACAGCGGCCTTGGCAGAAGCCAACGTCTTTGCAAGAGTCTTCGCATCGCCAGCCTTCAGCTGCTCGTCAAGAGCTGTCGTTACAGCCTCAACAGCTTTGTCGGCAGCTTCATTGGCGGTCTTTGCCGCAACGGCGGTCACGTCTTCTGTCGTGTCGCTCACCACATCGGCAGCACTGGGTGCTGTCTTACCACCACAACTCACAAGAGCGATGGCAGCACATACCATGATAAAAATCTTTTTCATAATCTTTCTTATTTAGATTTTGTTTACTCTCTTTTTTCAATACCTTATTCTATTTTTTAAAAGATGCAACCAGCATCGTTCTTTTCGTTGCAAAATTACCATAAAAAGCGAAAAAGCAGGATAATATATTATAAAAAAAACGTAATTTTGCAACATCTGAAATTAAATCATACTAAAAAGGCAACATCATGAAATTATCAATGCACCACATCATAGCCACAGCAACGCTGTGTGTTCTGTCTGTTCTCCCGTCGCTGGCCTGCACATCGTTCATCGTCTCTGGCAAGGCAACAAAGAGCGGACGGCCAATGATTTTCAAGAACCGCGACACAGGAAACCTCGACAACTGCATGGTCACGGTGAAAGGCGAGCGTTACCGCTTCATGGGGGTGGCGGCAGCAAAAGATTCGGCCAACACCGAGATATGGTCTGGCCATAACGAGGCGGGCTTTGCCATAATGAACACCGCTGCCTATAACCTTAACGGCGACACCGAGTTTGAGGTCGAGACCGAGGGCATGCTCATGCGCCAGGCGCTGGCCCTATGCGCCACGCTGAAAGATTTTGAGGCGCTGCTCGACACCACGTCGCTGCGTAACAACAACGCCAACTTTGGCGTGATCGACGCGCAAGGAGGTTGCGCCTACTATGAGGTGGGGCTTCACAGATGGACAAAGTTTGACGCCAACGACCATAACGTAGCTCCTTACGGGTTCCTTATACGCACCAACCATGCCTACAGTGGCGACCGCACCATGGACCTCGGCACGGAGCGTTACCTCGCCATCAACAAGTTTATGACGCAACAGGCCTTTGCCGGATGCTTCGATGCGCCAAGCCTTATACGCACCGTGCCGCGCATTCTGACCCACGGACTGACGAACGTCAACATTCTTGACCTCGCACCAGAGGACAACACCGTGCCGAGGTTTGCCAATTTTGTTGACTTCATTCCGCGCTTCAGCACCTCCTGCGCTCAGCTCATTGAAGGGGTGAGCAAGAACGAAGACCCGTCGCACACCGTGGCTTGGACCATCATCGGCTCTCCACTCGCAACGGTGGCCATGCCGCTGGTCTTGCTGCCCAACGACAAGCTGCCAGAGACCGTAGGGCGTGGCACCACGGGAGGCAGCGCATTGTGCCGATATGGCCTGAAGCTGAAGGAACGACTGTTCCCGCTTCGCACGAAGACGCGCTCAAGCTACATCGACGTGGCTCAGCTTGTGAACCGTAAGGGGAACGGCATTCTGCAACTCATCCAGCCGATTGAAGACGAACTGATGGATAAGGGAACGGTGCTTGTAAACAATCTGCGCAACGAAAAAGAAGGCAACAAGAAAGACGGCAACAAGGAGAACGTGTATAAAGCCTTTGCCGACTATTATTCGTGGGCGGACGGGGTTATAAAAGAACAGTACGAAAAAGGATTTTTTAAAGGTAAAAAAGTAAAAAGGTAAAAAGGTAAAAAAGGGCTAACGACGTTTAAAGGTAAAAAAGTAAAAAGGTAAAAAGGTAAAAAAGGCTGACGACGTAGAAGGGAAAAACGAAAAGGGGAAAATCCGTTTGGCGGTTTTTAAGTAAAGAGGGAGAAGACGGCGCCGTAGTGTTTGAAGCCGTGAGGGGTGATGCACACCCAATTGTTGGCGTTGTCGACGGTCATGAGGTTCTCGGCAAGACAGAAACGAAGGACATTGAGGTACGGACGCATGGCTTCTTTTCCTACCGCCTCTTCTATTCGACGTAAGGAGAACGCACCGTTATAGGCGGCAATGGACACATACTTGGAGACCCACTCGGCGGGTGGAAGAAGATACACATCCTGCTCGGCATAACTGTTGCCGGGCAGGATTTTCTTTAGACTGTCAGCAGAGGCCGACTTGCCCACGTTGTAAGCCACACCACGCCTACTCATGCTCTGAGCCGACACGCCGAAGCCACGATAGGAGGTGCCGTGAAGCATGCGGCTGCGGAGGTAGGACGACACGCCGCCGTCAACAGGCGACAGAGAAAACGTGTTTTGCCCAAACCGCGCATGATAGCCCATGGCGGTGAGAGCCTCGAACAGTTGGGCGTATTGGGCATAAAGGACATCTTTTGACGGCAACGTCTTACATGCTATCATGTTGGTGCGAAGCTCATAGAGCGTGACCTCTTGGGGGCGAAGCGTGCCAAGGATGCTGATGTCGGCAGCAATGCTCACCTGGGTTTGGCCCGGCAAGCCATACATAAGGTCAACATTAACCTTGGACATGCCGCAAGCGGCAGCCATGTCGAGCACACGCGCCATAGAAGCGACGCTCTCCACAGCACGGTTCTGACGGCACAACACATCGCCACTGGTAGTCTGCAAGCCAAGCGACAGGCGGCGCACACCACTTGCAGCTACACGCTCCAGCTTCTGACGCGACACAGAAGCAAACGTGCCTTCTATGCTCGGCTCATAATCGGCAGCAAGCAGCAGGCCGTCTACTGCCTCATCATAAACGTCGAGGAGCAAACCAAAAGCATGGTCAGACAGAGCCATGGGGGTGCCGCCGCCGATGTCGAAGCCCGCAAGACGAAAGGTTCCCGTCTGCTCACGGAAACGCCTGATGTCGCTCCGCACGACATCCACATAATGGGTTTGCGTGGCCTCATCGGGCAGCACCATGCGCGTGTATTCGCAAAACGAGCACAGCCGTTTGCAGAAAGGAACGTGGACATACATCGACAGCTCTTGCTCGCCATCGAAAGGCAAAACCTGCTTGCCACCGAAGGGTTGCTTGCCACCGAAGGGTTGCTTGCCAACGAAGGGTTGCTTGCCGTCGAAAGACAGCTCGTCCCCGCCCCATCGGTAGCGTGCCCAATGGTCAGGACGCAACGGATAGGAGGTGTTCCATTGTGGCTGATGCTTGCGTTGCTCAAACAGCGCTGCTATGTTGTCGTTTGTCGTCATCAAGTTTTTTTATGCTTTTGAAAAGCTTCAGTCAAAAAATAATGTTATCGTTCCCGAACCCCTGCCTCAGATGCTTGCCGTCGAAGAGCAGCGACGACTCACAGTAGGCGCGGTTGACATAATGGCGCATGTAGATGTCGAGCACCCGCAGATTGCGGTTGTAGAGATAATTGCTGCAACAGCAGTTGCGCCCACGGTTGCGGCTCTCGGTAAAATAGCAATGAGGTATGGTGTCGAGCTGCAGGGCAGAGAGAGGAACGAACCGCTCATGACAATAGGCGTTAACATCCATAAGAGCCACAAAGCCGAGGCGTGTGATGCCGAGGTCGAGGCAGAAATTCATCATGCGATGAGCCTCGGCGGTGGAGTCGACATATCCTCGCACGAGGTTACAGCTGGCGTTGAGCTTCATCATGTCAATGCCCTCAAAGCGAAGCGCCGACGGCAGAATCTCCGTGCCGTAAAGCTCTGACAGCCGCTGGCGGTCGTAGTGGTGGAGCGACATGGAGACAGAATCGAAGCGAGGGTGCTGCATGAGACGCTGCGACGACGGCAGCAGTCCGTTGGTGTTAAGATGAACATGTATGTCGTCATACCGGCTTTTCGACAGCTCCTGCAGCAGCTCCTCCACCAGCGGCGCCACCACAGCAGGTTCGCCACCCGTTATGTTGAAGCGGTTGATGATGATGCGGTTGCGTTGCAGCTCATCAACCACGCTGAAGAGCTTCGCCGTGTCAAACGGCCCCGTGGTGTGAGGAGCGCCAGCGTTGGAGCAGAACAGGCAACGGGCGTTGCAACCATCGGTGACCTTGACAAAGAGGTTTACGGCGGGCGGCACCCTTGATCCGGGTGTGTCGCCATGACAGCAGTCGGTGGTCTTGACGCTTATCTCATGTCCGAAAATGCTTACACCCATCACTCGTCTCCCCCGTTGTTTGCCTTGCGCCAGTCGTCGAGCAGGCTCCATATAAACGTGTTTTTCTCTTCTTGGGTGTCGAAGAGCATCATGCCTCCATAGCAGATGAACACGGGCAAGGTGGTGTCTTCGAGCGGCACAAAGCAATTGCCTGTCTCAACAT
>OCIU01000662.1_pt1 | contig 29497 bp, 38 predicted proteins | sample 1538471 | NCBI WGS metagenome assembly OCIU01 (sample SAMN04571693, study PRJEB22368) | human gut metagenome | biome: human gut; material: stool | host: Homo sapiens | place: Luxembourg | collected 2012-06-01 | reverse complement strand
AGACTCATGGTGCTGCTAGACGGGCAGGTGATAAGGGATAACACTATATAGAGTGCAAGTCTTCCACGGCTTTTGACGCCGTGCAGATTTGTTACCGCTATTATTACTACCTGTAGTAAATGATAGGACACCCAGTAACTAACCTATGTCGTAGCGGATATAGGTGAACTTTTATAAAACGACGTTATAATGTGAACAAGAACTTTGTTTGTATAGCCAAGTGCCACAAATATATGAGCTTAATAGCTTCTTTTTTCATATAATATAATCAAATATTTTAAAGCGAGGTTATAGTATATGGAAATGGATTTTAAATGTGTATTTTGTGGAGAATTAGAAGTTAGTGTATATAAACAAGGAGATAATGTAAAATATCATTGTTATGAATGTGGCAGAAAATATAATCAAGACATACTTAATGAATATAAAGAAATGACAGTATGGCAAAGAGTTGTATTTAGAATGACACATAACTTAAAAGAATAATACAGAGCTGCATGGTAGCAAGTTTAAAGAATTATAAATCTATCAAACTAAGGGTTCAAATCCCTTAAGCTCTACCCCATACATATATATAGAGAAAGGAATTGATAATATGACTGGATTATATGGTTTAGTTAAATTAGAGGATATTGATATAGTAGAAAACAAAGCATTATTAGAAATGATAAATGCAAGAAATAATAATTTACAATTAGAATTTTGCATACAATTATATAATATAGTAGATTTATTTAAGTATTATATAAGTAAGAATTCAGAACACATAACAGATATTGACTCTTATGATTGTATAGACATAGAAATAATTAAGGACAGAGAAAATTTATTATTCACATTAAATGCATCAGATGATGATGAAGACATTTCTGATATAAAGTTCTTAGAAAAAGAACTAAAAAGACTTTTTGGGATTTCTTTATTAAATTGTAAAATAGAAAATGTACTTAATGTATTATTAACAGATTGCAAATCGTACTCTATTGAAGGTGACATATTAAAACTAAATATATACTATGAAAATTTTAAAGAAACATGGATAGGCGAATTTTTAAATAGTCAGAATAAATAGAGTCGAATTAGACTCTTTTTTATTTATATAATATAATTTAGGAGGATATTATGTTAAATAGATTATTAACATGGTTAATATTTGATTATCCTTCAGATAGTGCTAATTTCAGATGGATTATAAAAATGATAGCTATTAAGCTTAAATTATATAAACCAAATGAATATGAACTAGCATGTATAAGACATAATAAAAAAATAAAACAAAAGAAATAGGGAGGAACTATACTATGAAAAAGTGTAACTTATGTAATTCAGAAAATCTAATGAAATCATCAAAAGAATCAAGATTAGTGCCTGGTGCTAATTATGTAGCTTGTAAATCTTGTGGAAATGTAATGATGTTATCTAATGACGTTTTAATACCAACTCCACAACAAAATAATGCAATGGTTAAAACTATGATAGAAGATGCAGCTAATGCTTTCTCTGAAAATGGATTACTTATGGGAGTATCATTAACAGGAAGAAACTTTGAAAATGATGTACAACCTACTACAGTTCAAAATCTAGTACAAGATTACGTAAATAACTATATAGATTCAATGGAAGAATTAAAAGAAGATACGTATTGTTGCGATGATTGTGATTTTGAAGATGATTCATATGATTGTTGCGATGATTGTGACTGTTGTGATTGTGATGACTTTATAGATTTTGATGATGAAGATGAAGAAGAAAATTATGAATATTTAAAAAAAATACCTATAACAAATCTAGATAAAGAAATGTCTATAACAAATCTAGATAAAGAAATATCTTTAAAAACTGCATCTACTTTAAATAAAGAGGGCAAAGACTACTTACTAATAAAACCATCAGGAGAAAAAATAGTATTTAAAAATTGTTCTAAAGAATTTTTATTAAATATAATAAATGATATGAAAGTTCAAGTAGAGGTATTTGAATTAAATGAAATAAAACTTAAGCAAGAAGTTAAATATAGCTTCTAATAAGCAATTGGGAGGATATTATGATATCAAAAAAGGTAGCAGAAGAATTACTTAAACAAGTTAATAGGGAATTCTTATCTGAAAGACTATATATAGCTATGGAGTATTATTTTAAAAGCTTAGATTTAAATGGTTATGCTAGACTGTTTAATGATTACGCTTTAGAGGAAAGAAATCATGCATATAAAATGCTAGAATTCTTAGATGAACATAATTGTTCTACTACAATATCAGGAATAGAAGATGTATTAACATCATACACTAGTCCTAAAGATGTTTTTGAAAAAGCTTATGCTCACGAAATACAAGTTACTAAATGGATAACTGATATATACAAATTAGCTATTAAAGAAGGAGATATAGCATCTCAACAATTCTTAGACTGGTATATAGAAGAACAACGTGAAGAAGAAGATAAAATGCTTGAACGTCTTAATAGACTTAAATTAGCAGGAGACAATATGGCCGCAATCTTATTCTTAGAAAAAGAAGACGGTAAATAATTTTTTAACTCTAGTTCATTCTAGAGTTTTTTATTTTTAATTTTTTAACTTCCAACATTTTCCCATCTATGTTATAATATGGATATACATATAATATAAACAGAAAAATTCAAATATACGGGGGAAATAAAATGATAAATAAAATAAAATATAGTTATATACCAAAAAATAATACCTTAGATGCGATATTATCCTCTCTAGCTTATGCTGTAAAAGCTACAGGGACATATGAATATAAATTAATAGATAATTCATCTTCTGGAATAAGAATATATCCAGAAGAAATAAAACATAAAGTAATGAGATGTAGTTCTAATGAATTAGTAGATACTATAAATAATTTAGTTGATGAAGATATAGATTTAGAAGTTATACTTGTAAATGGATTTGATATATCTTTAGATGAACTAAAAGAAAAATATTGCGATATAGTTAAATATAATGATATATTGTTATGTGTTAATAACATAAAAGAATTAGAGAACAAAGACAATAACATATCTATAGTAATTGACCCAGATATCTCTGAATTAGACGGAGAAGAATGGGAAGAAACAAAACAAGAAATTTTAGATAATCTAAAAGATGTTCAAGAATTAAATGACGCAAAGAAAAACATATTTGATTCTAAAAATAATGACAGTATGAAAAGCTTATTACAGATTTTTGGTTTAAATTCTTTATATGATAAAGATGAAAGAGAACAATTATTATCTAAAATAGATGAAATAGATATAAAAGAACAATACTCTCATTCTACACAAGAAACGGAATTGATTATATCTTCTACAACATCTGGAGAGATAATGATAGATTGTGATGATGAATATGTTACAATACCTAAAGACCAGATAGAATTCTTAATAGAAACTTTAGGAAAGTTGGTAAAATAATATGTTTAGATTTCTTTATTATAAAGGATATATAGAAATATTAGATACTGATATGCTATTAGAACTTAAGAAAGATATAAACAAAGACTACAAGCAAGGGAAATTAGAGCCACATCAATTTCAATACCTTGAAGAAAAACTACAGTTAAAACTTAATAACAATAAAATAATATGTATATAGACAGCTTTAATAGCTGTCTTTTTATTAGGAGGATATATGGCTAAAATAGATGTAACTAATTATTTAGAAGGCAAATATAATAAATTATCTTCTGTAACAAATAAACTTGAAAAGAAACCTCACCTTGCTACCATATTAGTAGGTAATAGAAAAGACTCAGAAGTTTATGTAAGAAATAAAGAAAAGTCTATAGAAAAAGCAGGTATGACATCAGAAACAATAAAAATACCTGATGGTTTCAGCTTACAAACAATAGAAGATAAAATAATTCAATTAAATCAAGATGATAATGTTAATGGAATCTTGTTACAATTACCTTTAAATAGAGAACTCTATAGCAAAGAAGATGAAGATAGATTAATATCTTTAATAGATTCATCTAAAGATGTAGACGGATTAACACCTACTAATCAAGCTAAATTATTTATGGGAGAAAATCAAAATAAGTTTTTAACTCCTTGTACACCTACAGGAATAGTTCAGCTATTAAAAGAACAATTTAATAACTCTCTTAAAGGGTTAAATGCTACTGTTATAGGTAGAAGTCAATTACTAGGTAATTCATTAGCTCAAATGCTTATGAGAGAAGATGCTAATGTAACTATGCTTCATTCTAAATCAGGATGGGTAATGTATGATTACTTAACAGCTAATTCAGTGGATATATTATGTCTATGTGCTGGTTCAGCTAATCTTGTACATGCATCTGATTTAGATACAGAACACAGCTATACTATAATAGATGCTGCTATAAATGTAGGAGAAGATGGAAAACTTAGAGGAGATTTCTGTAAAGAAGACTATAAAGCATTAGAAGAATGGCCTTTAGATGAAGGCTATACAGTAGACTATACCTCAGTTCCTGGAGGAGTTGGACCAATAACTACTTATACTCTTGCTTATAACTTATACAAAGCTTATTGCTTACAGAATAAGATAATATTGGAGAACATATAATAAAGATAAGTTTATCATTTTTTATATCTCACACAGAGGCTTTAATAGCCTCTATTTTTATTTCCAATAAAATTAAGTATTGACAAAATAACCCAATTGCTATTAATATAAGAATATAGATAAAAACATTTTATATTAAAATAAATTGGGGGAAAAGTAATACATGAAAGAAAAATTATTACAATTAGAATTAGATGCATTAACTAATGAGGAACTAGTTAAATGTGTACAACTAACAAATGAGGACTGTTATTGGAAAGAGATAGAGAAACGCACACAAAAAGTATATAGTTATGCGTTAAGAGAATATGTACATGCATATTATAAAGAGACAATGAGGGAAGACATATTAAGTATATTAAAATTAGGTTGGGTAAAAGCCGTTAAAACATATAATGAAGAGAAAGCTACAGCAGACTTTATAGCATATTGTACTTTTATAATGCAACAAAATTATATAATGTTTGCTAGAAGAATAAATGAACATAAAGTTGGTACATCTGTAAGAGATGAGGTAATGTCATCAGTAACAGTTGATGGATATGATAATACTGATAAAATGACACAAGGATGTATGGAAAACATAATGAAATATGAAGTTGAAGATTTTGAACAAATAGAAACAAAAGACTTCATAAGAGATATGTTAGAAAGACTTAGAGAGCATGATAAACTACAGTACATAATAATAAAAAGACATTGTATAGAAGGTGTTACTCAAAAAGAGTTAGGTGAGATATTAGAAATGTCTCAATCAGCCATATCTAGAAACATAAAGAAAGGCTTAGCATTCTTAAGAAAAGAGATGCAAAGTGAATTAGACTAAAAGGAGATAAATAAAAAAGTGATAAAAAACATATTTGATATAAAAGATGAAATATGGTTATTTTTCTTTCCTATACTATCATTTTATATAATAGGAAATTCATCTAAAACAATAGTTATAAATAATTTAATGGGCATAATATCATTTACTATTAATTGGTTCTTCTGTTCAGTAGGATTATATGTAATAGTTAGAGCATTAGCAACATTATCAATATATATACATAATTTATTAGATAAAAAGAGGAACTAATTATTTAGTTCTTTTTTTTATTTAATAAGTAAGGTATACTTGTTAGATAGATAAAGATATAGAATATTTAATATAATCAGGAGGAGATTTGATATGAAATTAGAAATACCAAGAAATGCAATAGTACCTCAAGTTATAGAGGTTGAAGATGGTAAAACAAGTACGTTTGACCCATTTTCAGGTTTATTAAAAGATAGAGTAATAGTTGTAGAAAGTGAAGTTAATACTGCAATGGCGTCATCAGTAGTAGCACAGTTACTATTATTAGAAAAACAAGACCCAAATGCAGAGATAACTATGTATATAAATTCACCAGGAGGTTCTGTAATGGATGGGTTAGCTATAGCTGACACTATGGAATTTATATCATGTGATGTAAGAACTGTAGGTTTAGGAATGCAAGCTTCAATGGGTTCATTCTTATTAGCATCTGGAACTCCAGGTAAAAGACATATGTTAAGACGTTCTCAAATAATGATACATAGATTATCTTCAGGAGTGAAAGGAGATTATCACTCTATGGAGTCTAATTGGAAACATGTAGAATCATTACATCAAATGCTTATAGAAGAATATGCAAGAATGTCACAAGGAAAAAGAACAGCAGAACAATTCGAAGAATTAATGAGATATGACAACTGGTTAACAGCAGAACAAGCTATAGAATACGGAATCATAGATTCTGTTATAGAAAGCAGAAAAGGAATCTCAAATGAATAGAATATTATTAATAACTAAAAATGACTTTGAAGGTATAGCATCAGCTATACTTTTAAAGTATATACATGGGGATAATATAGATACACAATTTTATAGTTATAAAACACCAGTTAGTCAATATCAAGAAGATGCAGCTAAATATGAAATGGTCATCGCTGTTGGACTTAAAAATGCATCTTATTTAAATATGAATTCAGAATTGTTAGTATGTAATTGTTTTGAAAATTTATATATAAAGTGTAATGAAATGTATCCAGAAGATTTTAATAATCATTCTTTAGATATATTTAAAGAAAATGTAACTGCCTATATAGATTGGTCTTGGGCAGAAAAAAGATTATACTTTGGTAAAAATATAGATGAACTTTCTAAATATCTAGGTAAGCAAGAAATAATAGATAAAATAGCAGAAAGAATATCTTTAAAAGAAGAAATAGTTACAGAAACAGAAAAAGAAATGCTTATCTTTGCTAAAAAGATAATGACTAATAACATACAAAACAAAAGATATGAAATAGTTGAATTAGGTAGCAAAAAGTTTGCAGTTACCTATGGAGAAATGTATGAAATAGAATTAGCTAATCACATATTAGCTCAAGAAAGAGATATAGATGCTGTAGTTATATTTAATATGACTACTAAAATAGCTAGAATAAAAACAGCTAGAGGAGTATCTATGGAAAGAGCCATACAAGATGCTGGAGGTTTAACTAACAGCAATGGAGGAACTATAAAATTCGGTACAACATTTGATAGAACTATATTCATGTCTATATTAAATAAATTATAAAATGAATTGATAAAATAAAGAAAGGAAATTGATATATGTCAGAAAAAGTACAATGCTCATTTTGTAGCAAAAAAATAGATAAAAAGAAAGTAGCATCAGAGGAGGAGTTAGTATTCTTAGGGACAGACCCAAGTACTGTTATATGTGAGAAATGTGTTAAAGCTTGTCTTGAATTAATAGATGATTCATCTAAAAAGAATAAAGCTGTTAAACAAGACTTAAATGAAGTAACACCTAAGAAAATAAAATCTCAATTAGATGAATGGATAATAGGACAAGAAGATGCTAAGAAAACATTAGCTATAGCTTTATATAATCATTATAAAAGATTAAATCAATCAGAAGAAGATTTAATGATAGAAAAGTCTAACGTATTATTAGTTGGTTCTACTGGTTCAGGTAAAACAGCTTCTGTAAAAGCTTTATCAAAAGCAATGGATTTACCATTAGTTATAGAAGATGTTACTTCTATATCATCTACAGGATACGTTGGTAGAGATACAGAAGATATACTAAAGAATTTATTAGCAGCTGCTGATAATGATTTAGAAAGAGCTCAAAAAGGGATAGTACTTCTTGACGAAGGTGATAAGTTAAAAAGAGAGAAAAACGGAAATGGAGCTAGAGATGTTAAAGGTGAAGGAGTTCAACAAAGTTTACTTAAAATAGTTGAAGGAGGAGTCTTTGATATAAAAACTAAAACAGGTACTATAAAGTTTGATACTACTAATGTATTGTTTATATTATCTGGAGCTTTTGAAGGTATAGAAAAAGTTATAGAGAAAAGACTTAAATCTAATGATAAATCTTCGTCTGTAGGATTTACTGGTAAAGTAGATACAAGAAAAGATTCTCAAAAGTATAATGAATTAATAATACAAGTTAAACACGAGGATTTAAAAAACTTTGGTATGATGCCAGAATTGTTAGGTAGATTCCCAATCGTAACTGCTTTACAAGAATTATCTGAAGAGGCTTTAGTTGAAATACTAACTAAACCAAATAATGCAATAATAAAGCAATTCCAAAAGAGTTTTGAAATGGATAATGTAGAGTTATCATTCTCAGAAGAAGCTTTATTTAAAATAGCTAAAGAGGCTAAAACAAGAAAAATAGGTGCAAGAGCATTACGTTCTATAGTAGAAGACATATTAAAAGAGCCAATGTTCGAAGCTCCAGGAGAGAAAACAATAAGTGCAATTGTTGTAGATAAAAATTTAAAAGTAAATTATATATCTAATACAACTGAAGAAGAATTAGAAATACAAGAATAATTAGGAGGATATTGAAAAATGATAAACACAATAAATGAACAAATAGCTTTAGTATTAGAAGATTTAGAATTAATGACAGACCCATATCAAAGAGGTATGGTTAGAACACAATTAATAGGAGCTTTATCTAACATGAACTTAACAGCTTCTTTTGATTCAAATTCATTACCAGCAGGTAAAGACGCTATTAAAAATGACGTAGTTAAAGAACCTGTTTCAGTTGATATAGAACAAGACCCAATACAAGCTGATGCTCCAATAACTTTTGAAGAGCCAGCTCCTGTTAAAGAAGAAAAACCTAAGAAAGCTTCTAAAAAGAAAGCAGAACCAGTTGAGGTTGATGTAGACCCTAATACAGAAGAAGAAGTTACTGCTGAACCAATAATAGTTCAAGTAGAAGATGAAGAAGGTAATGTTATAGATTTAGATATAACAGAGGCTTGGAATGCAGTTGCACCTTCTATGCAAGAAGCTGATGTTGAAGAAGAAGTTATATTAGGATTAGCTCAGAACTTAACAGCTTATAACTTAATGCCAATATACGCTACATTTACTAATTTAACAGATAGTGAAGATAAAATGATGTTAAGTTATTACATGCAACAAGTAGGAGTGGAAGATATAAATGCTTTCATATCTGATTTATCTGATGGACAATTCAATGATATATATGAATTCGCTAACAATGATAACTTAGAATACATAGTTACATCTATAGGTGAAGCTATGAGTGATGAAGAACAGTAAATTAAACAAACTTACTAAATTTTTCTAATTTTATATGTGATAAAACATAAAGTAATAGTAATATGTAGGTGAGGAAGCAATATGCAAAGGTCGCCTCATGAAATATAGGATAAGCCCCCAGAGAGTGGGGCTTCTTTTTTTGCAATAAATTGAAATAAATGATAAAATAAAGTTAATTAGGTATGCCGTAAGGCAATAAGGAGGATATTTAAAATGCAAATATTTATAGGAAGAATATTAAGTGAACCAAATTTTAGAGCTGCTGAAGGAGAAAAGAAAGCTTTTGTTAGTTTTTCATTAGCAGTAAATACAAGAAAAGAAGAAGACGGTACATATAAGTCTGATTTTATAAGATGTAAAGCATTCGGATACGCTGCTGAAAGAATAGCTGAAACATGGTCTAAAGAGGAAGATGTAGTTCTAGAAGGAAACTTAGTAATGGGTAATGACTATACTAATAATGAAGGTGAAATAGTGCCAGGTAGTTGGGAAGTATTAGTTCAAAAGAAACATGAATACAATACATTAAATATAACTTCTCAAGGAGATAGATTAGTAAGAGGTAGAATAGCTAACTTCTCTAATGCTATGAGATACTTTGCTGGTTCTGGAGAAAAGAAATCTTTAATGTACTTAACAGTAGGAGTATCTAAAGGATATAAGAAAGAAGGTTCTGAATACTATGAAGAACAATTAGTTAAATTAGTATTATTCGGAACAGCTGCTGATGCTGTTAATGAAAACTACTCTAATGGAGATTTCATAACTGTACAAGGTAGAGCTCAAGCTGGTAAGGATTACGAAAAAGACGGTGAAATAGTAGATGGAGGAGAAGAAATCCTAGTAAATAAATTATTTGGATTTGCACCTGCTGGAAAAACTGCTTCAACAGGAGCTAAGAAATCTACAGGAAGTGCTGCACCTAAGAAAGCTGCACCATCATTTGCACCTGCTAAAGCACCAGGAGCTGCACCAAAAGTACCAACTGCTGGAGGACCTAAAAAATTAGGAAGTCTTAAGAAATTAGGTAAATAATCTGAAATAATAATACCTCTGTATAATATATTAAATATATAGAAATTATACGGAGGTATTTTTATATGATAAACGATAAAGATAGAAAGATAGACCAATTTATAGAAGACGGTATCAAAGAAATTGATAACGCAATTAAAGCTGAAGATGATATAAGAGACCAAGCTGAATATATAGCAAGAATGTTAGCACTTAACCCAGTAGTCAAAGTAAACATAATGGACAATACTTATGTGTTAACAATGAAAATGTTCAAACTACACAATGGACAACAAGTTATTATATTAATAGCTGAAGACACAATGAAAAAACAAATCTATGGTAACAAATATTATCCTGCACAATTAACAGCAGAGTATAATGACGAATTTACTATAGAGGAAAATTGTCAAACTCTTGTATCAGCATTTATAGGTAAAGTAACAGGTAACTTCAAAATAGAAACTTTAGAAGACGAAGGAACTGTTAAAGTAGCTAGAGAAGTTGACATGAAAAAATAATTAATATAAAATATTAAGAGAGCTTTTAATAGCTCTTTTTTTTATTTATATAGGAGGAAAATTTATGACGAAAAAGAATATTGCTAATGAAGTAGAAATTACGACTCTTTCAGATGTCGAACACGTTAGACAAAGAAGAGGTATGTACTTACCTAATATGAACTATTGTGCTTATGAAATAGTAGATAATGCTGTAGATGAATTTATGGCTGGATACTGTAAAAATATATGGTTACAAATAGAATCTAATAAGGTTATGAGAGTACAAGATGATGGTAGAGGAGTACCTTTAACACCGTCTAAAGATGACCCTAGTAAATCTATGGCAGAAGTTGCTTTAGGACAATTAAAGTCTGGAGGTAAATTTAATGCTAAAGGTTCCATGTTAGAACAAGGTATAAAAACAGGAGGATTAAATGGTACAGGAGCATCAGCTGTCAACTTTACTTGTGACCAATTTGTTGCTACTATAACTAAAGAAGGTACTCAATATCAATTAGGTTGGGAAAAAGGATTACTGACTCAAGAGCTTGTTGAAATAGGAGAAGCTGAAGAGGATGAAATACAACATGGTACATTAATTGAATTAATTCCAGATATGAGTATATGGGTTGATGATGATTATGATATACCAGCAATAGTAAAGAGAATGGAACAATTAACATTCTTAAATCCTGGCTTATCTATACATGTTGATATAGATTATAATGGGAAACAAATACAAACTACATTCTGTAATCCTGATGGATTAACAGCTTATATACAAAAACTTTCTGAAAAGAAAGAAACTATAGTAGAACCAATTCATACTACTTTTGAAGTAGAAAACGATAAATTCGGTAAAATAGACGTAGACATAGCTTTAGGTTATAATACTACTTATTCAGAAGAAATGTATATGTTTACTAATAATGTTCCTAACCCATTAGGAGGACATCACGCTACTGGATTTAAAGAAGGTCTATATAGAGCTATTAATAGCTACTATGAAAATACAACTAAAGGTAAATTAGTATCTTTAGTACAAGATGATGTTAGAGAAGGTTTAGTTTCTGTAATATCAGTTAAAGTTGCTAACCCTGTTTTTGATGGACAAGGTAAAGCTAAACTTAATATGCCTGGTATAAGAGCAGTTGTAAGAGAAGCTACTGTAGAAATGATAGAAGAATTCTTAGATAAGAATCCTGAAACAGCTAAATTAATAGTAGCTAAAGCTATACAAGCTCAACAAACTAGAGAAGCAGTTAGAAAAACAAGAGAGGCAGAAAGAGGAGCTAAAAAGTTATTTGGAGGAATACCAGATAAATTAACTACTTGTTCTTCTAAGAATGCAGAAGAATGTGAAATCTGGTTAGCAGAAGGAGATTCAGCAGGAGGTTCTTGTAAGAAAGCAAGAGATGCTAAAACTCAAGCAATATTACCTGTATTCGGTAAGATAAATAATGTTGAAGATTCTAAGTTATCAGATATATTAAAATCACCTAAACTAGAAGATGTTATAAAAGCATTAGGTACTGGTATAGGAGAAGATTTTAATTTAGATAATTTAAAATATCATAAAATAATAATAGCTGCGGATGCGGATAAGTAACATTGTCCCTTTACACGGTAACGTGTAGATGATAACTTCGTTAATTGCTGGGAGAACCTAAAGCTCTATTAACTACAACATAATCTGAAAAGATAAGTGTGAATGTTATCGAAAGATAGAAAAAATAATAGAGATGACCTATGCTGAGATAAAAGCTATTATATACTAATCCAATATGATAGTGCTAAGGGTCTTATACAATGGGAAATCAGCAGCCAAGCTTTTATTTTTATAAGAGAAGGTTCAACGACCATTCCAGGCATGGAAGTAGGATTAATTTCCGAAAGACGAAGCAACCCACTGGGTTGATAATATGGTCTAGTCCCTAAATAAAATATTTAATAAGTACCATTATTATCATGTTCAGTTCATATAATATATGTGAGGTGATAACATGGCTAAAAAAATAATACTTGAAAAAGAAGAATTAGATAAGTTAATAAAATTATATAAATCAGGAACGAGCTTAAGAGAAATGGTTAATATAACTGGTTATTCTAGAAATTTTCTATCAAAGACTTTAAAAGCTAATGATGTTAGCATAAGAGATAATACTCTTAACTCTAGAAAATATAATCATATAGAAAACTATTTTGAAGATATAGATACAGAAGAGAAGGCTTATTGGTTAGGATTTATGTATGCTGATGGATATATAACTAATAATAGTTTTGGATTTAGTATAAATTCAATAGACATAAATCATGCTATTAAGTTCAATGAATCATTACAAGCTACTAATCCTATACATGAATACAAAGGAACAGGATATAGTAAAGATTCTATAGTATGTAGAACTTTATTAACATCAGCTAAGACAGTTAATGATTTAATAGCGAAAGGTTGTATTAGAAATAAAACATTACAACTTAAATTTCCTACAGAAGATATAGTTCCTAAACATCTTATACATCACTTTATAAGAGGATATATGGACGGTGATGGAAGTATAAACTATCATAATAGAGGGAATTACCAAGCATGGCAAGTTGGATTTATAGGACAAGAAGATTTCTTAAATAAAATAAAAGAATTCTTCAATAAATCAGAATTAAAATTATCTACAAAAGATAATATAACTTATCAAATAAACTTTACTGGAAATAAACAAGTTAAACATATATTAAATATTTTATATCATGATGCTACTATATACTTAGATAGAAAGTATGATAAGTATAAAGAGTTCATGGATAGTAAATATGGCGAAAGTCAGGGTTAAAACGGATGACGGATTACACATACAAACTTTATGGATAACATTCTTCTATAGATTCATGAGACCTATTATAGAAAATGGACATTTATATATATCTTGTCCACCTTTATTCAAAGTTTATAAAAATAAAAAAGAATATAGATACTGTTATACAGTAGATGAAAAGGACCAAGCATTAGCTGAAATGGGTGAAAGATGTCAAGTTACTAGATACAAAGGGTTAGAGATTCCGAGCCCTTACAACCTTTTCCACTTATCAGTGGGGTAGTTCATTAGAACTGCTAACGAGGGATGCTAGAGCCATTTACATTAATTGTAAAAAGGTATTGCAAGTCTCGTGGGAAAATGCTACAATTTATTTAACAAAGTAAGGTCTAGGAGGAATGGAATGTTAAATAAATGTGGAATTTACAAAATAACAAATATGATAAATAACAAAGCTTATATAGGTTGTAGTTCAAATATCAATAAAAGATGGAATAGTCATAAACAAAGATATAATGATTCTACTAATAAAGAATATGAAAAAGAATTATATGTTGCAATAAGACAATATGGAATAAATAACTTTAAAATAGAAGTTCTTGAAGAATGTAAAGAAGAAGATTTATTTAAAAGAGAGTCTTATTATATTGAAACATTAAATACTATTGCTGAAGGATATAATGGTTATGGTTTAGAAAAACATCATAACTCTAAATTAACTATTCTAGAAGTAGAAGATATAAGAACTAGATATAATAATCTAGAAAGAAAACAAGATGTTTATGATGATTACTCTCATATTATAAATAAGACTGGTTTCCATAAAATATGGAACGGTTACACTTGGAAGAGTGTAATGCCAGAAGTTTATACTAAAGAAAATAAAGAATTCCATAAAAATAATACTGCTAATAGAGGAGAGAAAAATGGAACTTCTGCTATTAAAGATGAAGATGTTATTGATATAAGAACTAAAAAGAAAAATGGGGAGAAAAAATCTACAGTTTATGAAAATTATAAAGATAAACTCACTCTTAAGAGCTTTGAAAATATTTGGTACAATTGTAATTGGAAACACATTGTAGTATAAGCCTGTATCGACTATTGCCGTTGTTGGCAAGTAGAATTACTATTGATACGTAATTCGAAATGGGTTGCACGTTGAAGGCAGTTAGTTATCAGCCTGAGTGAAGAAATAGTCAGTACCAATGGAAACATTGGAGTTATACGTAGGAGAAATGGAAGCTATAGACTTAAGAGACTCTACTATGAATAAAGACTCAAGAGTACTTATACAAGTTAGTATAGACGATATAGAATATGATGAAACTATAATAACTACTTGTATGGGAGATAATGTAGCTTTAAGAAAAGAAATGATATTAGAAGAAGACATGGGTGAATTAATATAAGAGAGGGCAACCTCTCTTTAAGAAAATATAAGGAGATTGGATATGACAGATAATTTAACAAACAATAGAGTGTCAGTATTAAAAGCTTTAGTTGGTTCTCACAACTACAACTTAAATACTCCTGAGTCAGATAAAGACTATAAACTGTTTGTTTTACCTACTTATGATGATTTATACGAAAGAAAAGATTATTCTGTTAGTGTAGAATCATCAGAAGAAGATATCGTTGTATATGATATAAGAAAATTAAGTAGTTTATTTTTTAAAGCTAATGTAAATTATATAGAGGTATTATACTCTAAAGAGTTAGAGATATTATTGCCTAAAGAACATCCTAATTATAATGATGTTAAAGCAATAATAGATAGAAGAGAAGAAATATGTAAGATGAATATGCCTTACTTATTCTATGCTTGTAAAGGAATGTATTTTAATAAGAGAAAGATGATGTCTAACAATGGAAAAGACCATGTTGAATCTTTAGGATATGCTCCAAAACATGCAATGGGGGCTTATAGAATAATGGACTTCTTAGTTAGATATAAACATTTTATAGAGATGAATATGGAGCATCCTTTCCATTTAGCTATAAATTATTTTGAAGATAAAGACAAAGAAGAGCTATTAAATATAAGAAGAGGTATATATTCATTGGACCAAATTGATGCTATCTTAGAAGCTAAATATAAAAGAACATTAGCGGCTTGTGAAGAATATTATTCAACACAAAAGCCAAATGAAGAACTGTTGGAATGGGTAACAGAAAAACTTAAGAAAATAGTAAAAGACAATATATAAAACAGGAGGATATTGATAATGGCAGAAAGAATAATTACGAGAAGTATCGCAGATGTAATGAGACCAAGATACAAAAGATATGCTCACTCTGTTATAGGAGATAGAGCTTTACCAGATATAAGAAGTGGTTTAAAACCAGTTCAAGCTAGAAGTTTATACTCAATGAATGAGATGGGTTTAAAAGCTAATTCAAAACCTAAGAAATCGGCAAGAGTTGTCGGAGATGTGTTAGGTAAGTATCATCCACATGGTGACCAAGCTTGTTACTTAGCTATAGTAAGAATGGCTCAAGAATGGAACACTAGATATCCGTTAGTTAAATTAGATGGTAATAATGGTTCTAGAGACGGAGACCCAGCTGCGGCTATGAGATATACAGAAATAAAAATGTCACCAATAGGTGAACAAATGTTAGCTGATTCTCATAAGAATACAGTAGATTTTAAACCTAACTATGATGATACAGAAATTGAACCAGTAGAATTCCCTTGTATGTTGCCTATGCTTATGGCTAACGGTACTGAAGGTATAGCTGTTGGAATGTCTACTTCTATACCACCACATAATATGACAGAGTTATTAGATGCTGCTGTTTCATATGTTGATAATACATTAAATGAAAAAGAAACTACTCTTGAAGATTTAATGGCTCATATACAAGGACCTGATTTCCCAGATGGAGGAGTTATAGTTTCTAAAAAAGATTTAAAGAAAGCATATGAAACAGGAAAAGGTAAAGTTACTTTAAGAGCTAAAGCAGAAATCAAAGACATAAAGAAAGGTGTTCAAGCTATAGTTATAACTGAATTCCCTTACCAATTCAGTCCTGGAGACTTCTGTAAGAAAGTAAGAGGTTTAATATCTGATAATAAAATAGAAGGAATAAAAGAAGTAATAGATGAGTCTTCTGAAGAAAATGGTGTAAAAGTTGATGTAGTATTAAAGAAAGATGCAAATGCTGAATTAGTATTAAATCAATTATATAAAAAGACTGATTTACAAAAGAACATAACATTTATTATGACTGCTTTATTAGAAGGTAGACCAGTAACAGTTACGTTACAAGGATATATGGATGAATATTTATCTCATGCTATGAATGTTATGTTAAGAAGAACTCAATTCGACCTTGATAAAGATTTAAAAAGAGCTCGTATCATAGAGGCTATAGCTACTGCTGCTGAAAACTTTGATACAGTTGTAGAAATACAAAAGACTCAAAAAGATACTGTACAAGCATTAATGGATACATTTGAGTTTGATATGGAACAAGCGAAATATATAGATGATGTAAAATTAAAGTCATTAACTAATGAAGATTCATTAAGTAAATTACAAGATGAATATGATGTACTAGCTACAAGAATAGAGAAGTATCAATTAATATTATCAAGAGAAGATGTAGCACTTGATGAATTAAAGACTGAATTAATCGAATTAAAAGAGAAATTCGGAGATGATAGAAGAACTCAATTTGATTTAACTGGCGGAGGAGATATCTCTGAAGAAGATTTAATCAAAGATGAACCTCTAGTTGTTTCTATGACTTCAGATGGTTTAATAAAAGCTGTTGAAGAAAGAGAATACACTACTCAAAAGAGAGGCGGTAAAGGAGTTAAAGGTTCTGTTACAAAAGAAGATGAAGTTGTAACTGACTTATTCTCTATAAATGCTAAAGACGACTTATTATTTATGACTAATATAGGAAGATGTCATAAAGTTAAAGGATATAAAATACCTAAAGTTGCGAAAAATGCTAAAGGTAAACATATAAATAACTATATATCATTACAAGAGAATGAACATATAGTATCTGTAATGTCATTAAGAGTTGCAGATGAAGCAGATAGTTCTATAATATTTGTTACTGCATTAGGACAAATAAAGAGATTAGCTATTAAAGATTTATCTTCTAGATTCCCTGCTACAAAAGTATTAACTATAAAAGAAGGGGACGAATTAGCTACTTGTTTAAAAGCAACAGAAGGAGAAGACATATTAATATGTACAGCTAAAGGTCAATCTGCTAGATTTACTATATCTACAGAATCTAAGAAACCAGTTAGACCACAAGGAAGAAGTGCTGCTGGTGTTCAAGGTATAAATGTAGCTGAAGATGATTATGTTATAGGAGCTACAATAATAACTGATAATACTAACATACTTACTTTAACAGCTAAAGGTTTAGCTAAACAAACTCAAGGTTCTGCTTGGGAAGCTAAAAATAGAGGAGTTAAAGGAGTTGCTTGTCATAAGATAACAGAAAAGACAGGAGATATAGTTTCTGTATTAGCTGTTAATGAAGAAGATGAGTTATTTGTTGGTACAGACCAAGGTAAAATAATAAGATTAGCTGCTAGTTCAATAGCTACTTCAGGAAGAATGTCTATAGGTTCTAAAGCTATAACATTATCTGAAGGTGATTTTGCTAATGTAGCTTCTATAGCTCCTAACACAGGAGAAAATACACAAGAAGAAGAAGAATAATCTATAAGCTCAGGAATTAATCCTGGGCTTTATTTTTTTCCAAAATTGTAATATAATTACTTTAAATATACATATTATTTCGGAGGAGACTTATTGAGATGAAACTAACAAGAATAGAAAACAATTCTGTAATAGAAGAGTTAGTTCCAGTGTATACAACTGATAAAGATATAAAAGTAGTTAATGCTAGAGAATTGCATCAAGTATTAGCTGTTAAAAAAAAATTTGCAGATTGGATAAAATCTAACTTAAAGAATTACACAGGTGTTAAATTAACTAATGATTCAGCACTTCCCCTAAATGGGAACAGTGAAATTGATTATATAACTATAGATATACCAGCTACTCAAGGTAAAGGTAAATCTATAGAATACATATTAACTTTAGATACAGCTAAAGAATTAGCTATGATGTCTAAATGTCAAAATGGTAGACTAGTAAGAAAATATTTTATAGAAGTAGAAAAAGCATTTAATAATATGGTTGCCACTTTAACAGATGAAGAAAAGACACCAGAGCAAAAGATAGCTGAAGCTTTAGTGTTAGCAAATGAAGTTTTAGATAAAACTAAACAAGATTTATTAAAAGCTAATAGAAATAAAACTTATAACAAAAAAGTTAATGTAGAATTAAGAAGAAGAGTAAGGGAATTAGAGGCTGAATTACAACAAGCTAATAATAACCCTACTGTAAACAATGCTGAAATAGAAGAGATTAAATCTAATCTATTAAAAGCAGAAGAAAAAGCAGAGTACTGGGAAGGTGCATATGCAGTTATGGAAGAGAAACTTGATATAAAAGAAACTCAATTAATGACCATACTTACAGTACGACAAGATGGAAAGAAGTATTTTAATTTATTATCTTCTAAACATGCTGCTGCTATACCTGAAAGAGACTTAAATAAGAAGTCAATGAGAGCAAATATATTTAGAAAAGATTCTATAGAGAAATGTAAAGATGTTAAGTATTCACATAGTTTTGCATCTAACTTTATAGAGAGAATACATCCATTGTCTATACCTACCGCCTTAAATGCTTATTTAATAGCTTTAGAAAATAGATTGGAAGATAAATTTGAAGAGGTAATAGGTGAAGAATTGATACAAGAAATAAAAGAATTTATATTATCCAGTACAGATAGTATAGATGCAGTTGTTTGTGAAACAACACAATAATTAAACAATAGCCCGTGGAGGTTATTGCACCTCTACGGTTTATATAAATACAACTAAATAAAGAGGTGAATGATATGTACACAGAAACACAAGACGCATTAAGAAACTCTCTATGGAACTTCTTTGGTTCTATATTGAATGCATCCATATTAGAAGAAAGTAGAACTAAAGAAAATGTTACAGCTTTAGTTAGTGAGGAATTATGCAAGTTCTGTAAGAACGAAGATGAAACCTCTGTAGATATGGTTGCTACAAAACCTATACTAAAAGCTGCTATTTGGATATTAGATGCTAAAATAGCAGAGCTTAATAAAACATTAGAAGAGGCACCTAAAGTTGCAATATCAGCTATAGATAAAAATATAGCAGATGTTACAAATTTAAAAACTGCTTTACAAGCTTTTATAGACAAAATATAGGTTGACTTACACGTATAGTACGTGTATAATAATTATATATAGAAGATAGAATAGTTTTCGGGAGGATTAGTTAATGGCGAAGAAAAAAATGAGTTTAGCTGAAAAGAAAAAGATGATGTCTGGGATGATAGGCAAAATAAATGACAAGGTTGGGAAATCTGTTATAGGATTTGCATCAGACGAAGATATAAGAGAGAAATTAACAATAGAATGGATACCTACACCATCATTAAGAGTTAATGAAATAACTGGAGGAGGAATACCAAGAGGAAAAGTTACAATAGTAGCTGGAGATTCAGATTCAGGTAAAACATCTCATATGCTAGAAACAATAGGTATGAATATGAAAAAGGACCCCGATTTCATGGCTTTATGGTTAGAATCAGAAGAATCTTTAGAAATAGAGGCTTTAGAATCAGTATTTGGTATAGATTTAGAAAGATTCGTAATCATACATTTAGATAAAGATGGAGCAGCAGAAGTTGCTTTAGATAGAATGGAAGCTGCAATGGCTAGTGGTGTATTTGACATGTGTGTTATAAACTCATTAAAATGTCTTACTCCTTCAACAGAGTTTGAGAAAGAGATGGCAGCTATGACTATAGGTTTACAGGCTAGAATGTTTGGTAAACTTATGAGAAAAATGGTTGCATTAATAGCTGAACACAATTGTGGTTTTGTGCTTATAAACCATTTAACAACAGAGATAGGAAAGATGCATGGAGACCCTCTAACAATAGCAGGAGGTAGAGCTATAAGATATTCTTCAATGCTTACTCTTGATTATAGAAAGAGAAGTATACAAGATGCGGACCCTATTTCAAGAGAAGAAGGTATGAAAATATCAGTTACAGTACATAAGAATCACTGTAGACAAGATAGAATGCCTTACTTAAAGACAGAATACTTCATAGTATATGGACAAGGAACTGAACGTTCTATAGAAATAATAGAAGTTGCAGAGAAATGTGGTATACTTACAAAGAAAGGTTCATGGTATAGAGAATACGGAACTGAAGTAGATAAGAAAGGTGAACCATTAGAAAGAATACTTGCTGATGGAACAAAAGCTGCTTGGAACGGTATGAAAAATACTAGAGCTTATATAATGAATAACCCAGACTACTTTGACTACTTAGTAAATAAAGTTGAAAACTTCGGGAAGATAGATGTAGAAGTCTTATCAGAAGAAGAAGTTGAAGCTATAGAAGCTGAAAATAAACTTGACGGACAAGTAGTTGAAGGAGCAGAAATAAACTTAGATGAAATATTAGCAGAAGCTGATACTCCTAAGAAGAAAACTGCTAAGAAAAAGTAATACTTTAAGGCGGGAGAAATCCCGTCTTTTTAATTAATTGGAGGTATTTTATGACAAATTTTATAGTTAATACAGAAGATAGTAAATCCTCTATTAAAGAAATTTACAGTAGCGTAGGAGATGGAGATATAATATTAAATCCAGAATATCAAAGAAACTACGTTTATGATGTTAAAAGAGCAAGTAAAGTTATAGAAAGTATTTTATTAGACATTCCTCTACCAGCAATATTTGCAAATGAAGAACAAGATGGTTCTATGGAAATAATAGATGGTGTACAACGTATATCTTCCATTATTAAATTTATAGATGGGGAATATAAATTAACAGGTTTAGATATTTTATCTGAATATAATGATAAATCATTTAAAGAATTTACTCAAGAACAAAAAAGAATTTTTAGACTAAAAAACTTAAGAATAATTAAATTTAAAAAAGATTGTAGTGAAGATATAAAGTTTGAAATATTTTTACGTTTAAACCAAGGTTCTGTTAAATTAAATAATCAAGAATTAAGAAATTGTATGTATAGAGGATATTTTAATAGCAAAATAAAAGAAATCGCTCAAACACCTTTAATAAAACAAATGCTTAATTTTGATGAAAATAAAACAAATCGTTATTTAACAGAGGAATATATATTAAGAGGATTAATGTTTCTAAATTATGATAGTCTAATAAATAAAAAAACTTTAAATGTAAATATGAATGAATTAATGAGAATGTTTAAAAATGATAAAGATTCTGTAGATAAAATAATGAAAGAATACATAGAAATATTAAATAAAATAAAAATAATTTTAGGTGAAAATGCATTTAATGCCGATTTTTCTTCTAATAGTAAAATCGTAGCATCACATTATGACTCTTTATTATTAGTATTTAAGAAATACAATAAACATTCATTAATTATAAATAAGGATAAAATAAAAAATACTTTTAAAGATATATTTAAAACTGCTAATTTTATAGAATTAACAAAAGCTCAATCTTCAAGTTACAAAAATGTAAGCTTAAGAGCAAAATTATTATCTGAAAGTATCTCAAATCTTGTTATTGAATTAGATTCAAAAAGAAATTTCACTCAAAAAGAAAAAGAAGAACTTTTTAATATTGCTAATGTATGTGCTATATGTGGCAATACAATAGATAATATTAAAGATGCTAATGTAGACCATATTACTCCTTGGAGTAAAGGAGGAAAAACTATATTAGAAAATGCTCAATTAACACATGAATTCTGTAATAAATCTAAAGGAAATAAAGAATAAAGGAGGCATTATATGAGTTGCGAATTTGGACATACAGATTGTAAAAATGAAGGGATAAGATGTGATTTATGTTTTAATGAACTACATTATGTAGCTAAACAAGTTAAGAATACAGGATTACGTAAACGTAATACTGAAAAAGCTACAAAGAGAATGGGAGAAGTATTTGAACGTAATAATCACAAAGCTGTTAAAAATAATATTGAATCAGTTACTACTGGAATGACACCTAACTCAGGAGCAGGTAAAGTAAAAGGAGACCAACAAATAAGAGGTATGGTCAACATAATGGAAGAGTTAAAAACTCAAGACCCAAATAGAGCTAGAGGTCATGCACAATTCACTATTAAAAGAGAATGGCTTGATAAATTAGATAGAGAAGCACCATTAGAAAATATGGAATTTTGGTACTTAAAGTTTGCCTTTAAGGATACAGATGACCAATCATATGTTGTTATAGATTCCGCCTTGATGAATGATATGGTTGCTACAATAGTAGCAGACAGAAAGAAATCTAAAGAGGCCGATTCAAAAATAAAAGTCGCTGATACTAGAAGAACTCTAGCAGAAGCTGAATCAATAAAATTACATGCTCAAGTAGAATATTTAAAAGCTATACTTGAAGAGAAAGGAATTGATTATGACAATAAATACTAATCCTACTAGAAATTTATTAGGAGGTCAAATGTATAACCAAATAAACGAAGATATATTGAAATATCAAGATTTATTTATAGGAGGGAAAACTATGGAGAAACAAAATACATATCTTTCTACAGGAAATGAATCATTAGATGAAATGCTAAAAGGAGGATACCAGATAGGTAAACTAACTGAAATTAGTGGTGCTACTGATACTGGTAAAACACTGCTTGCTTTATTAGCTATTAAAGAACTTCAAAAACAAAATAATGACAAAGTCGCAGTATTTATAGATGCCAGTAGAGGTATGAAAAAAGAATATATAGATGAACACGGTATAGATGCCGATGGAGTTATCTATATACAACCTGAATCAATAGAGAACTTAGTAACAATATTATCAGAAGTTGTAAAGCCTTGCATTGATGATATAGGACTTATAGTAATAGATTCTCTAGCTGATTTGTCTACTAAAAAGGAACAAGAATGTAGTATCTGCACTAATACAGATAAACATAGAAGTATAGTTATAAAAGCTTTACTTACTAGAATAGCTAATCTTGTTCGTAATAGCGAAGCATGTGCTATTATTCTTAATCAAGACAGAAGTAGTTTTGAAGATGATTCTATAAACACAGTATCTTCTTCTGAAAGATGGGTTAATATGACTTGCGATACAAGACTTAGATTAACTCTAGATGAAGATGGAGACATATGTGTAGATATTTCATTTAAAAATAAATTGACTAAATAGAGAAAGGAATGATGTTAACATGGCTTTAAAGAAAAAACAAATAAGCTACTTGTTAGTCGCCGTCCTTGCGGGCGGTGTAATAATAGGAGAAGGAATAGGATTATATAAGCTTAATCAAAAAGTTGAGGATTTACAAAAAACAAAATCTCAATTAGAGCTTAAAATAGATAGTCTAAATAAAACTATCAAAGATAAAGACAATACCATTGACAATGTAACTAAAGAAAGAGATAATAATAAAGAATCTCTAGACAAATTGCAAAAAGAAAATGAAGTGTTAAATCAAAAGCTAGAGGCTAAAAAAAAAGAGGAGGCATCAGCAAAGCTTGCTTCTGCTGAACGTCCCACCCGAAGCGTATCTAGAGGTATAAGTACAAGAGGAAAAGCTGTAACTATAACTCTAACATTCTATGGTGATTTTGCTCATGAGAATGGAGGATATGCAGGTATAGATGCACAAGGTAATAAACTTGTAGCTGGAACAGTTGCTTCTAATGTTTATTCTTTTGGTACTAAATTTGAATTAAATGGACAAATATTTACTGTTAGAGATAAAGGAGGTTCAAACTTTAATAGCTCTAATAGATTAGATGTATTTGTACCTAGAAAATCAGGAGAATCAAATAGTGCTTATTCTAAACGTATAAGTAGTTATGGAAGAAAAACTGTTACAATGTATAAACTTAGTTAAAAGGAGAAGAGCATGAATAAACATCATAAAATATACTACATACATGGCACAATGTATAGTGGTAAAAGTTTAGACTTAATCTCTACATATTCAACATATAACTTTAATAATAAAAAAGTTTTAGTATTGAAACATGCTAAAGATACTAGAGATGAAGGTATAATTAAATCTAGAATGTCTTCACAAGAAATAAAATGTGTAACATTCACAGATGAAAATTCACTATACAAAACAGCTGTTAAACAATTAAGAGCTAAAAGATATCATCCTGATGTTATATTAATAGATGAAGTACAATTTTGTAGTGATAAACATATAAAACAACTACAAAATTTATCTACTATAGCTCCTATCATGTGTTATGGACTTAAAACAAGTTATACAGGTGATTTATTCCCTGCTATAGCTAAGTTAATACCATTAGCAGAAAGCATAAAAGAAATAAAGACTACATGTTGCATGTGTAATAGTAAAGCTACTTACAATCTATTAGTTAGAAATGGTGAACCTATATACGAAGGTGCTTTTGTTAACGTAGAAGGTGAAAATAAAAATGATAATTACTATGCAGTATGTAGAGAACATTTTGTAAAACCAGATTTAACTAAAATAAAATAATATATACTTATTAGAAGGAGAGATACAGAATGAAATTAAGAGAAGAATCACTAGACTTTTCACAAGCTTTAACTTATTTAAAAGCTGGACAAAAATTAACTAGAACTGGCTGGAATGGTAAAGGAATGTTTGTTGTAATGCAAAAGGCTTATCCAGAAGGAATACCTTGCAATAAACAAACTGCTCAAGCATGGGGACTTAAAGAAGGAGATTTATTTAAGTGTAACCCATATTTCCAAATAAAGAATGCAGATGGCTCTCATTCAATGTGGGTCCCAAGCACAGGAGACTTATTATCAAATGACTGGAGAGTTTTAATTGACTAAAAATTAATAAGACAAAATAGAATAGGGGGAATCGACATATGGCTATTAAAATAAAACCAAAATCATTTATTAACAAAGATGTAATATCAACAAAAGCGACTACGAAAAATTCTGCAAAAGATGCTAAAGATGAAATGATTTATAATGGTGTTTACTTAATAGAGAATTCTGTAACAGGGAGGAAATATGTTGGTTCCTCTTCTAATATAGACAGAAGAATTAAAACACATAAACAGCATTTACAAAAAGGCTGTCATAATAATCGTAAGTTGCAAAAAGACTATGATATGCATGGGATAGAATCATTTAAATTTATCATTTTAGAAAAAGATGTAGCTCATGACCTTTTAACAGCTTATGAAAAGTATTGGATATATAAACATGATGCTATTGTTCGTTATAAAGGTTATAACGATGTCATGCCAACACTTAATCATAGTGCTTTTAAATGTGTCTATAATTTAAAGGAGGGAATTAAATGAGTTATCCTATTATAAAATTAGATGTTATAAATTATGCCGATGGCGAAAAATTAGCAGAATTAAAAGTGTCTTCATTGCCGCCTATTAATACTTGTTTTTATATAGAACATTTAAATAAATATTATCAAGTAAAGAATTACTTTTTAAATACAATACCAACTAATAAAGAAGGTTCATATAAAGAAGGAGACTATAAGATGATAGTTATTTCAGGCGGAATGCGTACACAATGGGAGGAAACATGCAAAAATATTTAAAAGATTTAATATGGGATGAATGTAATAAAGCAAATAACTTTATACAAATACCAGGTATTTATAGACACTTCAAATTAGAAAAAGACAGAGAAGATATGATATATGCTGTATCTAGTATATCTGTTCCTCTTGAACCAAATGATATGCTTGAATTAATACAAAAAGAAAAACATACTATACATGTTTTCCATCATACTGAATTAGAATCAGATACTTGGATATTTAGAGTTGGAGATAAATATTATCATCCTTCTACTATAGAAAAAGAAAAGTTAGTTATATATACAGCTTTATATGGAGATAGATTAACTTATGTAAGACCATTACCTATGTTCTTATCTACAGTAGATAAAGAGAAATATCCTAATGCTACACACAAATTTAGACTAGAAAGGATTTAATTATGAGAAACCCAGATAGAATAGGACCAATGTTAAAACAACTTGAATCATACTGGAGAGCTAATCCAGATTTAAGATTAGGACAAATAATATCTAATATGGCAGCATCAGTAGGCTCAAAAGACTGTTTCTTTACAGAAGATGATAAAATAATGGGCATTTTAACAGCTGAAAATTTAAAAGGAAATCCTGAACAACCAGAAGTTGTTGAAATTATGAATGCTTGTAACACATCAGAAGTAGAAAATAAGCTTATGTCAATATGTCATGAAAATGATATATGTATGGGAGAGATATTAGCTTCTACTGGAGTTAATAATATCTCATTAGAAGAAGCTATGGAACTTTACTGTAAATTAATGAACAAAGTAGAAGGAGATACATTTGTACAATATTATAATTGTAAACCATGTATGAATGAAATTTATGAAGATGATTATAGAATTATAGGAGAAGATTTTTAATGTGTAAAAGATATACGATAAAAACTTTTATATATAAAGATAAGGTTGTAGAAATATGCAGTTATCAATTAAAACGTAAAACAATTATATATGCTTCTGTAAATACAGAATTTAATAAAAAGCTTTACTATTTAATGTCTGTAAACAATGTAAGAGAAGCTATAAGAAAAGCAATAAAGAAAATAGATTCATATTAAATAAGGAGGGAATACTATGAGAGCAATGCTTTTATTTAGAGGAGCACCTGGATGTGGTAAATCCACTATGATAAAAGAATTAGGACTAGAACAATATACATTATCAGCAGATAATATAAGGCTATTAATACAATCACCCGCTATGAAAGTAGATGGTTCATTTACTATAGGTGTAAATGATGAAAAAACAGTATGGTCTATATTATTTGATGTTTTAGAAGCTAGAATGAAAAGAGGAGAGTTTGTAGTAATAGACGCTACTAATTCTAAAACTGCTGATATGCAAAAATATAAACAAATATCTGATACTTATAGATATAGAATATATCTAATAGACTTAACAGACTTACCTATAGAAGAATGTAAAAGAAGAAATGCTAATAGATTACCTGAATACAAAAGAGTTCCAGAACAAGCTATTGATAATCAATATGCAAGATTTAAATCTCAACAAATACCTACAGGTATAAAAGTATTAGATAAAACTAAACCAATAATACCTCAAATGTCTTTTGATAAAATAGATTTATCTCATTATAGAAAAATACATCACATAGGAGATGTACATGGATGTTACACTGTACTTAAAAAGTATATGGACGAAAACTATAATGAAGAAGATTTATTCATCTTTACAGGTGATTATATAGATAGAGGTATAGAAAATAAAGAAGTATTAAATTATCTATTTAAATGTTCTTCTCAAAAGAACTTTATATTCTTAGAGGGAAATCATGAGCAACAGTTAAGAGATTGGGCTAATGATATGTATGATAATTTAACTCAAGGTTTTAAAGAAACATTACCTCAAATAGAAGGCGGCAAAGTTTCTAAAAAAGATGCTAGAAAATTCTGTAGAAACTTAAGGCAGTTTGCTTATTATACTTATAATGATAAAGTAGTAATGGTTACTCATGGAGGTATACCTAAGATATTAGATAATACTTTATTTATGCCTACTATAGATTTTATAAGAGGTGTTGGAAAGTATGAAGATGCATTAGCTGTAAATTTAGCATTTGAAACTAATATGCCAGAAAACTATTATCAAATACATGGTCATAGAAATATAGAAGACCTACCTATAAAAGCAACAGAAAGATGTTTTAACCTAGAAGGACAAATTGAAACAGGAGGACATTTAAGAGTTGTTACTCTTGATGAAAATGGATTTGAAACACATGAAATATTAAACGAAGTATTCGATACTCAAACTACTGTTGATTCAAATAATTATGAAGTTATAACTGAAGAGATGATGTTTAACTTAATGCAAGATAATCATTTAGTAGCAGAAAAGAAATCAAAGAAATATCCAATTTCAGCTTTTAATTTTAAACCAATGGTTTTCAAAGGCAGACTATGGGATAATCAAACAATTAAAGCTAGAGGATTATTCTTTAATAATGAAACTAAAAAAATAACTTTAAGAAGTTATGATAAATTCTTTAATATAAATGAAAGAGAAAACACTAAACTTCACAATCTAAAGAGAACTATGACATTCCCTGTATATGAATATTTAAAGTATAATGGATATTTAGGTTTACAAGGAGTTCATGATGGAGAATTAATATATGCTTCTAAAACTACTTTAGAAAGTGACCATGCTAAATGGTTTAAAGAAATATTTGAAAACAATGTACCAATTTTAAATAAAGCATTAATATGTGATTATATAAAGAATAATAATTGTACATTTGTATATGAAGTTATTGACCCAATCAATGACCCTCATATCATAAAATATGATAAACCATTTATTGTTTTAATAGCTATAATATACAATGAAGTTGAATTTAGACAAATGCCTTATGAAGAATTATGTAAAGTTGCTGATGAATTAGGACTTCAAGTTAAAGAAAGAACAGCCGTATTGAATACATGGCAAGAATTCTTAGAAAGATACAACGAAACTAATAAGGAAGACTATCTACATAATGGTGTAGAACATATAGAAGGATATGTGTATGAAGGCTCAAATGGTTTCCAAACTAAGTCCAAATTGCCTTATTATAATCAATGGAAATTATTAAGAGGTGTATCTCAAACATTTATAAAACATAACCATATAAGATTTACTGGAGCATTAACAACTTCAGAAATGAACTTATTCTATGGTTGGTTAAGAAAACAAAATAAAGCCGATATAGTTGGTAAAGATATAATTTCTTTAAGAGATATGTTTGAAAATGATACTAATTAATAAGGGCCTTTTTAAGGCTCTTTAATTTGTTTGGGGGAGGAATTGCATTGATATTATTTATAATTAAAATTATAGTTGC
>OCIU01000652.1_pt1 | contig 29757 bp, 41 predicted proteins | sample 1538471 | NCBI WGS metagenome assembly OCIU01 (sample SAMN04571693, study PRJEB22368) | human gut metagenome | biome: human gut; material: stool | host: Homo sapiens | place: Luxembourg | collected 2012-06-01 | reverse complement strand
AGACCGTCTGGGCGCTGCAGCCGGTGCTGCTGGAAAAGATGGACGCGCTCGGCATGCTGCCGCTCTATACGGACATCGAGCTGCCGCTGTGCCCGGTGCTGGCGCGCATGGAGCACACGGGCTTTCTCGTGGACCGCAAGGCGCTGTATGATTTCGGCGAGAGCCTCACGAGCGCCATCGAGCAGCTGCAGCAGAGCATTTGGGCCTGCGCGGGCGAGCCGTTCAACATCCAGTCGCCGAAGCAGCTCGGCCACGTGCTGTTTGATGAGCTCATGCTCCCGGCCGGGAAAAAGACCAAGACCGGCTGGAGCACGAATGCCGCCGTGCTCGAAAAGCTGCGCGGCAAGCACCCGATCATTGACCAGATCCTCGACTACCGCATGCTCACGAAGCTCAAGTCCACCTATGCCGACGGGCTGCTCAAGGAGATCTCGGCCGACGGGCGCATCCACACGAACTTCCAGATGACCGTCACGGCGACAGGACGCCTGTCGTCCACCGAGCCGAACCTGCAGAACATCCCCGTACGCCGCGAGCTCGGCGCGCAGATCCGCAACATGTTCGTGGCCTCGCCCGGCAAGGTGCTCGTAGACGCGGACTACAGTCAGATCGAGCTGCGTCTGCTGGCGCATATTGCCGATGATGAGACCATGATCGCGGCCTTCCGCAGCGGGGAGGACATCCACGCCGTCACGGCGTCGCAGGTGTTCGGTGTGCCGCTCGACGAGGTCACGCCGCTGCAGCGTTCACACGCCAAGGCCGTCAATTTCGGCATTGTCTACGGCATTTCGGCCTTCAGCCTCGCGCAGGATATCGGCGTGTTCCAGAGCGAGGCCAAGGCGTATATGGACAGCTATTTTGCCAAGTACCACGGCGTGCGCGACTATATGAAGCGCATTGTCGAGCAGGCGAAGGCCGACGGTTACGTCACGACGCTTTTCGGCCGCCGGCGCGACCTGCCAGAGCTGAAATCGTCGAATTTCAACCTCCGCAGCTTTGGCGAGCGCGTGGCGCTCAATATGCCCATTCAGGGCACGGCGGCGGATATCATCAAGGCCGCCATGGTGCGCGTGGACGCGCGCATGCGCGCCGAAGGACTGGAGGCAAAGCTCCTGCTGCAGGTGCACGACGAGCTCATCGTCGAGTGCCCGGCAGCGGAGGCCGAAACGGTCCGCGCCATCCTCATCGAGGAGATGGAGCACGTGGTCGATTACCGCGTGCCGCTGCTCGTGGACGCAAAGATCGGCGCGAGCTGGGCGGAGGCGCACTGATGGACTACACGATCTGCGACGCCGCGGCGGCGCACCTGCCGCAGCTCGCCGCGCTCGAGCGCGCGTGCTTTTCCGCGCCTTGGACGCGCGCGCAGCTGGCCGGCCAGCTGCCGGACGACCGGCACGTGTTTCTCATCGCGGCAGCGGGGGAGACGGTGCTCGGCTACGCAAACTTTCTGCACGTGCTCGATGAGGGCGACATCGGCAATGTCGCCGTTGCGCCGGAGCACCGGCGGCAGGGCATCGCGGACGCGCTGCTCGACGCGCTGTGCGCGCGGGCGGCGGCGCTCGATCTCGCATTCCTGACGCTGGAGGTGCGCGCATCCAATGCGCCCGCCATCGCGCTGTACCGCAAGCACGGGTTTCAGACCGTCGGTCAGCGCCGAAATTACTATCAGAAGCCGGACGAGGACGCGCTCCTCATGACCTGGTTCCGGAGAGAGGCAGAGACGATATGATTATTCTTGCGATTGAATCCTCCTGTGACGAGACGGCCGTCGCCCTCGTGCGCGACGGGCGCGAGGTGCTGACCGATCAGGTCTTTTCCCAGGCTGATCTGCACGCCATTTACGGCGGCGTCGTGCCCGAGATCGCCTCGCGCTCGCACGTGGAGGTCATTTCCCAGCTGGCCGACCGCGCGCTGGCAGTGACCGGCCTGACCCGCGGCGACATCGATGCCGTGGCCGTCACCTGCGCGCCGGGGCTCATCGGCGCGCTGCTCGTCGGCGTGAACTTTGCCAAGTCCGCCGCGCTCGCGCTCGGCGTGCCGCTCATCCCGGTGCACCATGTGCGCGGCCACATCGCGGCCAACTACATCGCCTACCCGGAGCTGAAGCCGCCGTTCGTGTGCCTGGCTATTTCGGGCGGCAACACGCTCATCTGCGACGTGCGCGACTATACCGACCTGCGCATCCTCGGCGCCACGCGCGACGATGCGGCCGGCGAGTGCTTTGACAAGACCGCGCGTGTGCTCGGCCTGCCATACCCCGGCGGAAAGCCCATCGACGACCTGTCCAAGACCGGCGACGACCGGAAGTACAAGCTCCCCATCGGCCACGTGGACGGCTGCCCGTATGACATGAGCTTCAGCGGCCTGAAAACGGCCGTCATCAACCTTGCCCACACGGCGGAGCAGAAGGGCGAGCCGCTCGATAAGCCCTCGCTCGCCGCGTCGTTCTGCCGCGCCATGAGCGAGAGCCTCGTGCCGCGCACGATGGCGGCGGTCCGCGAGCTCGGCTATGACAAGCTCGCCGTGGCGGGCGGCGTCGCGGCCAATTCCCGCATCCGCGGCGATTTTCAGGCCGCGTGTGACGCGGCCGGCATCCGCCTGTTCGTCCCGCCGCTGAAGCTCTGCGGCGACAATGCCGCCATGGTCGGCTGCCAGGCGTATTATGAGTATCTGCGCGGCGCGCGTGCCGGCAGCGAACTCAACGCCTGGGCCAATATGGAGATCTCCGAGGTGCCGTTTTATGGGCGTGCATGACGGCCACCGCGCCCGTATGAAGGCGCGCTTCGTGCGCAATGGGCTCGATAATTTCGATGACCACAGCGTGCTCGAGCTGCTGCTGTTTTACGCCGTGCCGCGGCGCGATGTCAACGAGCTCGCGCACGCGCTGCTGGATCATTTCGGCACGCTCGACGCGGTCTTTGAGGCAAGCTACGAGGACATGATGCGCGTGCCCGGCGTGGGGGAGAACGTGGCCACGCTCCTCACGCTCATCCCGCAGGTCGGCCGCCGGTACCAGATGGCCAAGCACCGCCAGCAGACGATCCTGCGCTCGAGCGAGGACGCCGGGAACTATCTCGTGCCGCTGTACCTGTATGAGCGCACGGAGGTCGTCTACCTCCTGTGTCTGGACGCCAAGTGCGGCCTCATCAGCTGTAAGGAGGTCGGCCGCGGCGTGGTCAATGCCGCAGACGTGTCCGTGCGCGCCATCGTCGAGACGGCCCTGTCGCAGAAGGCGGTGTCCGTCATCCTCAGCCACAACCATGTGGACGCTTATGCGCTGCCGTCGCGCGAGGATGAGCTCACGACGCGCCGCATCCGGGACGCACTTTTGCTCGTAGGAATCACGCTCGCGGATCATATCATCGTCTGCGGCGAGGATTATGTGTCGTTTGCCGACAGCGGCCTGCTCTGAATCATCACCAGCGGCACAAATCCTGCATTTTGCCTGTCAAGCTTTTTTTCAAATCTCTCGCGGCTGCGAGAGATTTGTGTTATGGTAACAAAATCGGTTTTTGCGAAATCCACAAAGTCCGTTTCCACCGTTTCCTTATTTGTGCAGAATCGGAGCAAACACTTGAAATAGAAAAGAAAATCCGGTGTTGAAAAGTCGGTTGAAAATGTTGATAACTCACAGCAAACAGGAAGCCGGTAAAAAGTTATGTAAACACATTGTCACGAAAATGTAAGAACTTTGATCTTCTCCGCGGGCGGGAAAGCCTGAAACAGCGCGTGTTTTTCGGGGGGGTGTAACAGTGCAAATTCTGCACAACTGACAGGAAGCGAAAAAAATCGACAACTTGTGCAGAAATGCGACATTTTTTCATGCATGAAAACAAATAGTAATCGTCGAACTTTTTTGTTGACATCCACTGAGACATGTGATAGAATGTGCAAGCTGTAAGAAATGTGCTAGTGTAGCTCAGTCGGTAGAGCAGCTGATTCGTAATCAGCAGGTCGTGTGTTCGAGTCACATCACTAGCTCCAGAAACGCCCTGTGGTCTTTGGCCGCAGGGCATTTTTGTACTCTGCCGCTTGACGCGGCGGCAGGGGCACGGTATAATAAAGTATACATAGAGCCGTTTGGAACGGCGCTTTTATTTTCCTACTAAATTAGATACATCTAACTAAAAAACAGGAGGTGCGGCGCAATGGCCACAGCAAAACAAAACGAAACTTTCGCGGACACACTGGCGACGGTGCTGCATCAGGATGCCGAGCACACGGTCTATCGTCTCGGCGGCGCCGATGGGGAAGTGGTGCAGACGGTCTACCCGGTTTTCCCGGGCATTGAGATCGTGTATCACGACGTACACGCCACGGCCTGCGCCATGCAGCGTACACGCGCGCCCGGCTGTCTGGAGATCCACCACTGCCGCGAGGGGCGCATCGCCTACCCGTATGGCGACGCGTGCTTTTTCCTTTCGCCGGGCGATCTGGCGATCGTGCGGCGCTCGGCGGCAGCGGCCCCGGCGCGCTTCCCGACCGGGCACTACCACGGCATCACGGTGTCGATCGACCCGGCACGCGCACCGGACTGCCTGTCGTGCTTTCTCGAGGATGTTGAGGTGCGGCCGAGCGCACTTATCGAAAAATTCTGCGCGGGCTCTGCCTGCTTTGTCACGCGCTCGTCACTGGGCGTGGCGCACATTTTTGCCGAGCTCTACTCCGTGCCGGAGGCCATCCGCAAGGGCTATTTCAAAGTCAAGATCCTGGAGCTGCTGCTGTTTTTGAGCGCGTTCCCCGTGCAGGCGGCCCAGCCGCAGCACAGCTATCCGCAGGCGCAGGTGCAGCTCGCCGAGCAGATCGGCGCATATCTGCTCGAGAACACGGAGCGGCGGCTGACGGTCGCGGAGCTCTCGCAGCGCTTCGGCGCCTCGGCCACGCTCATCAACAGCAGCTTTCGCGGCGTGTACGGCATGTCGCCGGCGGCGTTTCTGCGCGCGCAGAAAATGCATGGCGCTGCCCGGCTCCTGCGGCAGACCGACCGAACGGTGCTGGATATTGCCGGCCAGTTTGGGTATGATAACGGCAGCAAGTTCGCCAAAGCGTTCCGGGACGTCATCGGCGTCTCGCCCAACGCCTACCGCAGCGGCATCGACTGCGACAGCTGCGCGCCGGAGGCGCCGGCGGTCTGACGGTGGGGCGGACGACATTTTTCATTTTGGAGCCATGTTCCGATGATTTGGAGCGGATGCCGGGTGTATCATGCAGTATCATAGCATCAGAAAGCAACAAAACGCGCAGCTTTTCACACATGAGTTAGGCAACTTTAACTATCAATCGCGCAGCATTGCTCACTGCGCGAAAACCGGTAAACAACCACAGACAAGGAGGCAAGCCATGTCGGAGGAAAACGTCGTACGGCTCTGCGCGCCGACACTGGCCGGGATCAAGACCGGCAGCCTGTTCCCCTGTCCGTATGAAAACCGGGAGACTTTGCTCATGGAGATCCGCCAGTATAACCAGGTGCTGGTTCCCAAAGGACTCTGCCTCCTCCCGCTGCGATTCACGGACAAGAGCGCGCTGCTGTATCTGTACCGCCCATGCGATCTGGAGCGGGATCTGCAGGACCAGTTGGCAGCAGAGATCCTGCGGCACGCAGGCTATGTCTGCGGCAGCAGCGAGCAGTGCCTGATGAAGCTCATCGAGCGGCTGCGCGCGTACGACGAATTCCCCCACGAGATCGGCCTGTTTCTGAGCTATCCGCCGGAAGACGTCAAAGGGTTCATCGAGCACCACGCGGCTGATTTCAAGTACGCCGGCCTCTGGAAGGTGTACGGCGACGAGCAGCGGGCGCGCGACCTCTTTGCAAAATACCAGCGGTGCACGGAGATCTATTGCCAACGTCTGCACGCGGGCTCGAGCATTGCGCAGCTCGCCGTGAACGTGCAGCAGCGAAATACAGCACAAAATGAAAGGATGTTACCATCATGAAAAAAGCAGCAGTCATCTATTGGAGCGGCACCGGCAACACCGAGGCCATGGCCAACGCCGTGCTCGAGGGCATGAAAAGTGCCGGCGCGGACGCGGTGCTTCTGACCGCCTCCGATGTGGATGGTTCCGCCATCGGCGGATATGACGCCGTGGCGCTCGGCTGCCCGGCCATGGGCTCTGAAGTTCTGGAGGACATGGAGTTCGAGCCGATGTTCGACGGCTGCAAGTCCAGCCTGAAAGGCAAACGTGTCGCCCTGTTCGGCTCTTACGGCTGGGGCGGCGGCGAGTGGATGCACAACTGGGAGCGCGACTGCCGCAGCTCCGGTATCCAGCTCGCGTGCGACAGCGTGATCTGCAACGAAGCGCCCGATGACGCGGCCCTCGCGGCCTGCCAGGCGCTCGGCAAGGCGCTCGTCGGTTAATTTCTTTCGATCGTACCCGGAATCTCTCCGGTTACCGATACCAACAACAGACGCATCAAGCCAAATCACCTCACCTCTCTTCTCTTCCCCCATTCCCTGCAGCGGTGTGACACCACGCACTTTGCCTGTGCGTGACCGCTGTCCCCAACAAAGAATCGTCCGCCGGATTCCCCTTCCGGGCGGACGATTTTTTTCTGCCCACGCTTGACAACGCGGCGCATATCTGTCTATCATAATTCGGAGTGCAAATCCGGGAGGGACGTCCATGCGCATACATGAATTCGGAACCGAACACGAAAAGACTGTCCTGCTGCTGCACAGCGCCTGCCTGAGCTGGCGGATGTTCCAGCCGGCGGCAGAGCGGCTGCAGACGCAGTACCATCTCATCATACCGGCGCTGCCGGCGCACGACCCGGACGAAAAGACGCCCTACACGAGCGTGGAGGCCATCGCGGCCGAGCTGGGCGACTGGCTGGCGCAGCGGGGCATCAGCGCGCTCTGGGGGCTGTACGGCGTGTCCATGGGCGGTGCGGTCGCGCTGCGGCTGCTGGCAGACGGGAAGGTGGCGGTGCGCACGTGTGTGCTCGACGCGGCCATCACGCCGTACCGCGCGCCGCGGTGGCTGACGCGGGGCTTTTCCCTGCGCAACTATCTCGTCATCCGGTTTGCGCAGCGGCACCTGGCGCTGATCCGCCGGGCGTTTCCGGCGCAGCGCTTCGGTCAGGCGGCGGTGGAGGATGTCTGCATGATCTTGGGGCGGATGGACCGGCGCGATGTCTGGCGCGTGTTTGACTCCTGTTTCCACTATCCGCTGCCGAAGCGCCTGCAAACGGCGGCGCGTGTGTCGTACTGGTATGGGAGCAAGGAATATTCCCAGCGTGCACTGGACATCCGCCATGTGCGCCGCCTGCTGCCGGAGACGGCGTTCGTCGCGTTTCCGGACTGCGCGCACGCGGAGTTTGTCGCCGGGCAGCCGGAGGCTTTTGCCGCGCGGCTGGCCGAGACGCTCGAGCTGGACGGAAGCGATATCTAAAGAATCAGCGCCCTGTACAGGAACGTTTTCCCGCACAGGGCGCTGTTTTCGCTTTTCATTGTGCCGTGACGGCAGCGGCAATCTGCTCTGCGCCGTTGCGCGGCAGCCAGGCGGCCTGCGCGGCCAGCATACGTTCGGCACATGCCGGGTCATAGATGAGCCTGTCGGCAAAGCGCGCCGCCTCGTCCACGCTGCGCGCGAAAAACGACAGGCCGTGGCGCGCGAAGAACGCGGCGTTTTCCGTCTCCACGCCGGGGATGGCCATCGTGTGCACGAGCGGCACGCCCAGCATGGCGGCCTCGGAGCTGGAGATGCCGCCGGCCTTGCTCAGCAGCACGTCGGCCGCGTGCATATAGGCCGGCACCTGATCCGTGAACGGCACGGTCAGCACGCCCTGCCCATGATAAGCGTCCTCGAGCGCCTGCCGCAGCGCCTCGTTCCGGCCGGGTAGCACGCACAGCAGCGCGTTTTCATCCGGAACGCGGCGGATCGCGTCGCACAGCGACACGGCGTCGCCGCAGCCGATGCCGCCGGTCATGATGAGGTAGATCTTTTTGTCTGCCGGCAGCCCCAGCGCGGCGCGCGCGGCGGCCTTGTCCATCGGCGCGAGAAAGCGCGCCGCCACCGGCATGCCGGACACGATGAGCTTTTCGGCCGGCATCCCGGCCTGAATGCACAGCTCCCGCACCTCGCTGTGCGGCAGAAAGTAAGCGTCGAGGTCGGTCTCGGCGAGAAACGGGATGCACGTATAATCCGAGAGGATGCCGCAGCATTTCACCTCGCAGCGCTCCCACCGGCGCAGGAACGTGAGCGTTTCCATCGGGAACAGGTGCGAGCAGACAACGGCGTCGTAACCGTTGTCGCGGATGAAGGCGTTGAGCTGCCGTGCGTGGCGGATGTTGGCCATGTAGACCGGCGAGGTGACGCCGGTCGCGCTGTACATCGCACCCGCGTGGTACATCATGCCGAACACGTCCGGCGCCTTGGTCGAGATGCGGTTGAGGATCTTGTCAAAGCTCAGCGGCCCGGGGTCACCGAACATGTGCAGCATATCGAGGAAGGATGTCTCGTGTCCGCGCGCGTCGAGCGCCTCCTTGACGGCGAGTGCGCAGTGGTTGTGCCCCTCGCCGGTGCTGCAGCTCAAAAGCAGGATTTTCATACCGTTGCCTCCTGTGTGTTTCGTAGCGTGCTCGACGTCAGCGGCCGGCGCAGCCGAGGTTACTTGCGGAAATGCCCAGAACGGAGGCGGCGAGGTGCTTGCCGCTCGCGGTTTTTATGACCGTGTCTATGAAGTGCATGACGCTCTGCTTGCTGTATCCGTTTTCGGATGCGTTTGCGATGTAGTCGGCTTCGATGAGGATCTGGTAGTCCGGGCCGTGAATGTTCCGCAGCGTGTGGTGATGGCCCACAAGGTAGGCCACGCGCGCGATCTGCGCCTCCGTCATGCCGGTGTCGGCGAGAAAGGCGCGCACCAGCACAGCGCCTTCCTGCTCCTGATATTCTCCGTTGGTGTTGCCGTATTTCTCGCGGCAGAGCGGGCAGGCAATGTCGTGCGTGATGGCGGCGACCTCCAGAAGATACTGCGTCTCCGCGCCCAGCCCCTCCAATTCGCCGATCGTGCGGGCGTAGGCCCAGACGCGCAGGAGGTGGTCAATGTCGTGGATATTGCCATTGGATGCGGCAATCATTTTACTGAGAATTTGTGCGATGGTCATGGGATGCCTCCGTTGGATGTCAGTTAAAATGCCCGTCGTTGGCGGCGAAGAGCCGCGCGCACTGGGCGCGCAGCGCCGCGTGCTCGGGCGCGGAGAGCGTCGGGTCGGTGGCGAGCACCGTGCGGGCCGCGTCGCGCGCGTCGTTGACAGCGGTCATGTTTGTGCCGAGGTCGGCGATGTGCAGCGCCGGCAGACCGTGCTGCCGGTTGCCGAAGAAGTCGCCCGGGCCGCGCTGGCGCAGGTCGGCCTCCGCGATCTGAAAGCCGTCGGCCGTGTCGCACAGCACCTTCAGGCGCGCGCGCGCTTCGTCCGTGTGCGCGTCCGACACGAGCACGCAGTACGACTGAAACGGCCCGCGCCCGATGCGCCCGCGCAGCTGGTGCAGCTGCGAGAGGCCGAAGCGTTCGGCGTTTTCGATGATCATGAGCGCCGCGTTCGGCACGTCCACGCCGACCTCAATGACCGTCGTCGAGACGAGAATGTCCGTCTCTCCGGCGGCGAAGGCGGCCATGCAGGCGTCCTTGTCTTTGGCCTTCATGCGGCCGTGGATGCAGGCCACGCGGTGCTGCGGAAACGTCCGCTGTAGCACCTGCGCGTGCTCTTCGGCGGATTTGAGATCGGACGGAACGTCGTCTGTCTCCTCCACCTTCGGGCAGACGACGAACACCTGCCGCCCCTCGCCGATGAGCTTGTCGATGAAGGCGTTGAGCCGCGCTCGGTAGCGCTCGTCCACGCACACGGTCTGCACCGGCTGGCGGCCGGGCGGCAGCTCGTCGATGATCGACACGTCCAGATCGCCGTACACCAGCAGCGCAAGTGTGCGCGGGATGGGCGTCGCGCTCATGACGAGCGTGTGCGGCTGCTCGCCCTTGCGCACAAGCGCGGCGCGCTGCTCGACGCCGAAGCGGTGCTGCTCGTCCGTGATGACGAGACCGAGACGGAAAAACGTCACCGAGTCGCTGATGAGCGCGTGCGTGCCGACGACGACGTCGAGCAGACCGCCGGCGAGCGCCTCTTTTACTTCACGCTTCTGCCGCGCGGTCATTGCGCCCGTCAGCCGGCCGACGCGGATGCCGAACGGCTCGAGCAGTGTACGCAGCGTGTGTTCATGCTGCTCGGTGAGGATCTCCGTCGGCGCCATGAAGGCGCTCTGGCAGTCGTTTTCGTGCGCAAACCAGATGCACGCCGCGGCGACGAGCGTCTTGCCCGAGCCGACGTCGCCCTGCACGAGGCGGCTCATCGGCACGCCGGAGATCATGTCCTGCACGGCGGCGGCGACGGCGCGCCGCTGCGCCCCGGTGGGCGAGAAGGGGAGCGTGCGGTAAAATGTCTCGAGGTCAGCGCCTTTCATGCGGATGCCACCCTCGGCGCGCCGCTGCGAGCGGATGCGCGCCATGGCGGTCGAGAGCACGAACAGCTCCTCGAACACCAGCCGCTTGCGCGCCGTGTCGAGCGCCTGCGCATCGGCCGGCTGGTGGATGTTCTGCAGGGCATAGTCCTGCTGTGCGAGGTGATAGGCGCGCGCGATGTCCGCCGGGATCACGTCCTGCAGCTGCCCGATGCAGGCGTGCAGCGCGGGCGTCATGGCCTTGCGGATGTCGTTTTGCGTCACGCCGGTCGTCAGCGGGTAGACCGGGTAAAAGCAGTTGGTCACGCTGCCGCAGCGCGCCGCCTGCTCGCAGACGGGGTTCGTCATCGTCTTGCGAAAGCCATTGGCCTCCACCTTGCCGTAGAAAATGTACGTTTCGCCCGCGTGCAGATTGTTTTTGCGGTAGGGCTGGTTGAAGTAGGTCACGTCCAGTGCGCCGGTATCGTCTGCGATGCGCACCTTGACGAGCGTGAGCCCGCTGCGGACATACTGCGCGCGCGGCTCGGCCGCGACCGCGGCGCGGATGCACACGGCCTCGCCGGGCTGCGCGTCCGCGATCGTGCGAAACTGCGTTCGGTCCTCGTACCGGCGGGGGTACAATCCCGCCAGATCGCGCAGCGTCGCCACGCCGAGCTTTTGAAATGCCTGCGCTTTTTTCGGCCCGATGCCGGCCAGCGCCTCGAGTGGGGTGTCCGGTGTGTAGGTCATGTGCAATCCTCCTGTGCGCCGCATTTCCAGCGCCAGAGCCGCGCCTGATCCTCGGGCGCGGCATAGCCGATGCCGACGCGCGTATCGGTCTCGAGCGCGAAGTGCCGCCCGTCGTCCTCGATCCAGAGTTCCGGGCAGGTCGTGATATCGCCGTCGTTGAACGCCTTGTCGATCTGCAGTCGCCTGGTCAGCTTGCCGGGGCCGTTCGCGCCGTCTGCGCACGCGCGGATGAGCACGGCCTGCGGCTCGTCCACGTGCCCGGTCACGATGTTGAGCATCCAGTGCATGCCGTAGCAGAGGTAGACATAGATCGTGCCGCCGTCGTGATAGAGCACCTCCGTGCGCTTTGTGCGCCCGTGGCAGGCATGACAGGCCGTGTCCTGCACGCCGCGGTAGGCTTCCGTCTCCGTGATGCGCGCACGCAGCAGCGTGCCGTCCGGCAGCCGGCGCACCAGAATGCGCCCAACCAGGTCCGGCGCGACGCAGAGTACGTCGCGCCGGAAAAATTCCCGATCTTGCAGTTTCCTATCCATCAGCTTTCATACTGGACGACATAGTTGTCGCCGTTGGGCGTGAATTTTCCGTACAGGCCGTTGGTGAGGATGACATGGCCGTCGGACTTGACGAGCACCATCTCAAACCCGCCGTAGGTGCGCCAGTAGTTGAGCGCCGCCTGCGGCCCGAGCACGAACATCGCGGTCGACAGGCAGTCGGCCAGCGTGCCGTCCTCGCACACGATCGTCACGGACAGCAGGCCGTTGTTCACCGGCCGCCCGGTTTTGGGGGAGAGAATGTGGTGGTATTTCTGCCCGCCCTCGGTGAAAAAGCGCTGGTAGCTGCCGGAGGTGATGACGGCCGTCTCGCCCACGGTGAGGTAGCCGAGATAGCTGCCGGTGTCGTTCGGATCCTGTACGGCGATGTTCCAGTCGCTGCCGTCCGGCTTTTTGCCGAGCGTCTGCACGTTGCCGCCGAGGGACACCACGCCGCTCGTGACGCCGGCGGCGCGCATGGCCTGAATGGCATAGTCCGACGCACAGCCCTTGGCCACCGCGCCGAAGCTCAGCGACATGTCCGCCGGCATGGTCACGAGCGAGTTCGCGCTGTCGTCCGTGCTCGAGAGCTGTACCTTGCTCATGTCCACGCACGGGAGCAGACGCTCGATCTCCGCGTCCGGCGGCACGCGGTAGTTCTGGTCGATGAAGCCCCAGAGCTTGCTCAGGGGGTAGGTCGTCAGGTCGAGCGCGCCGTCCGAGCGCTCGTATACCGTCTGCGCCGTGCGCAGCATCTTGGCGATCTGCTCGTTGACGACGACGGAGCCGCCCATGGCGTGGTTGATCTCATAGGTCTTGCTGCGCTCATTTTCCGGGTCGAGCAGCGTGTCCATGCTGTTGATGATGCTGATGGCGGCACTGATGCCGTCGTCGGCCTTCTTGCCGTAGGCGGTCAGGTCCATGACGGTGTCCATGGCAAAGATCTGCTGCGTGGTGCTTTTGTCCTCGCCGCAGGCGCTCAGCGGCAGCACGAGCGCACAGCACAGCAGCAGTGCGAGCAGGCGGGTATGCAGGCGTTTATGGTTCATAGAGGGTGTGTCCTTCCGATACAGGTTTCTTGCGACCAGTATAGCATATCCACCGTCAAATGGGAACAGAAAATCCTGCTTTACATTTTGTCCGGACTTTGCTATAATATCTCTTGCTGAATATGCGCCCGTAGCTCAGCTGGATAGAGTGACAGACTCCGACTCTGTAGGCCAGCGGTTCGAATCCGCTCGGGCGTACCACGAAAAACCCTGTAGTTTCAATGGCTACAGGGTTTTTTCTTTACTCCAGTGCTGTAAAAAATTAGACGCGATTTAGGCTGTTTTCGGCTATAAAAGGCCCTGTGGTGTTGCACCAATGTTGCACCAAAAACTAACCTCCCTCGGTTCGGAAACGCACCGGCCTCAGGGTTTTGCGGGATTGGCAGAATCAAGGTGCAACCGGCGACGGTGAAAACTGTTGCACCTTGGCGGCGTCGGCGGCGGATAGGTTCGTATTCGCTCGGATTTTAGAGGCGGTGTTCTCCAGCCGGACGCGCTGGTCGTAGTGGGCGTAGACCCGCAAGGTCATGTCCGGGGTCGAATGCCCGGCGAGATACTGCACCTCTTTCAGGTCAAACCCGGCCTCGAGCCAGTGCGTAATGCAGGTGTGGCGCAGCAGATGTGCGTGCACGTGGAAGTCCAGAGCATAAACCGTGTTGGGATGTCTGGGCGACGTAGGCTTTCCGAGTAGGTTCGGATCAGTCGTTGTGCGGGTTTTGATAATGCCCCAGAGCCGGTCGTAGGCTGATGCGCTCAGAGATTCTCCGTTGCGCATAGCCAGCACGAAAGGCGACTTTGATTTCGCGCGCTCGTCCGAAAGAATCTGCGTCAGCCAAACAGGGAGCGGGATATCACGATAGGCAGCTTTGCTTTTGAGCTGATCCGTGACCTGCCCCCGGCCATGGCAGAACGCTTTCGCATGACGGACGTGGATATACCCACTTTCCAGATCGACATCTTCCCACATCAAACCGATGGCCTCTTCCTTTCGAAGACCAGCGCCGAGCATGATTGCCACGGCCGGATACGCGCGCGTACCGGCGGTCGCGTCAAGCAGGCGCTGAGATTGCTCAGGCGTGAGGGGTACTTTTTCTTTCGCAGTTTCGCCTCCAGCCTTTAGTGCTGATGAGACCGGAGAGCGCATGATGAGGTGATTCTCTACGGCGGCGTTGAAGATCGAACGCAGGATCTGCACGGCTTTTCCTTGCACAGAGCGGCTGTATCCGGCGAGGTTTGACATGACCCCACGGATATGCACGGGCTTGATGTCGCGCATACGCATGGCCGAGAGAGGCGGCAGGATATGATTGTTCAGGATGTAGAGACAGTCCGCCTTACTGTTCTCGCGCAGGTTCGGCCGCTTATAGGTGTTAAACCAAAGCTGGGCGAACTCGCCGAAAGTCGTGGCGTCAGTGATGTCTACTCCCGCACCGATCTCGAGCTTCGCCTGCTGATATTTTCGCTCCAATTCCTCCTTTGTTGCCGCGCGGATATACTTCCGTTTTCCGGTTGGTGTTGTGATGGTTTTGGTGTAGAGCTTTGACATTTGAAAAATCCTCCTTGTAAAAGCTCGGCCGAACTGATACAATGAAGACGCCTATTGGAGCCAATGCGAGTGTGTGTGATCTCCTTTGTATTCAATCGGCTGGGCCGCATCCGTGTGCGAGACGGGTGCGGCTCTTTTTTTTATTCTTTCAAGGCCTGAAGCTGCGCGGTCAATTCGTCGATTCGCTGCTGCAATTCGCGGTTCTCGCGTTGCAGGCGGCGGACTTCATTCTCGGCGTCAACCACATCGCAGCGCGCCTCCTCTTCCATTTCGTCAATGCTGTTGCGCAGAGCCTGATAATGGCTATAGAGATTTGCATAGGCGCGCGGCGCGAAGATACGCCAGAATGCCTCCTTGATCAGCTCCCATCTCTCGGCCGGGGTACGGTCGAAAAAATCATTGTTCAAGCACGTCACCTCCTTTGCTCACTATGACAGCTTATATAGAATGAACACAAATACCGCAGTAATGATAAGACATCGGACGACGGCGACCCAAGCGGTTGGTTCTTTTTCGCCTGCTGAATAGTCTGTAGCAGTGATGCCGCTTGCATACCCGATGCCGAAAATCAGCCCAACCATAAACAGCGCGCAAAGAACATAGCCGAAGAACGTTGAGATTTGCCCGGTTGTTAAAAGCTCCGGCTGCTCATACGCGACAAAAGCGACGGCCACAAACAGAAGCCCCATGAAGGGTCCAATCTTATCGAGCCATTCCGGGCGATTTGACCGGCTTTCTGAGCTGTCAGTTTCGCGGTTCGGTTGCGGCTTCGAATTTCTCTGATACGTTCTCATGTCATCCCCCTTAATATGTTGCATCCTCCACCGTGTGCGAGACGGTGGAGGGCGTTTTTTTTATTTACGGCAGCAGACTCGTAAAGCCAACGGCCTTGCCCAAAATGCGAACGGCCTGCATCGCGTCCTTGAAGTACACGAGCGGCGCATAGGCTGGGTTCTCCGGCTGGAGCACGACGTGATCCTCATACACGTACACGCGCTTGAGCGTCGCCTCGTCCCCGATCAGCACGGCGGCGATCTCCCCGTTGTTCACGGCGGGCTGCTGGCGTATGTAGACGATATCCCCGTCATGGATGCGGGCGTTTATCATGCTGTCGCCCTTGCAGCGCAGCGCGAAGTCAGCATGGATATGCTCCGGAACCTCGACATTATCTTCTATGTTCTCCGCCGCAAGGATCGGCTCGCCGCAGGCAATCGTCCCGAGAAGCGGTACCGTATAGGTCGCGGGCATCGGCAGGATGTTGTCGGGAAGGGAAGTCTCAAGATTCTCTTTTTCGACGGCCCGGTAGAGCTTATATGCGCGTTGCACATCTCCATCACACGCTTCTATATAGTTTAGGGGGATGCTTGCAAGCAAGTCGCCGTCATCATAATCAATCATATCGGGTGTTTTACCGACGAGCCAATCCGGATTGACATGAAGTGCTCGTGCGATCGCTTCAATCACGGGGAGCTTGACGCGCTCGATCGAACCGGTTTCGTAGCGCTGTATTGTAGAAATTGCTACGCCCACCTCGGCGGCTATATCTCCTTGCGTCAGCCCCAAGTCCGTGCGGCGCTGTTTTATGCGGTGGCCTAAATCAACGTTGTTCATGTCCTGGCCTCCTTTCTCAACACCAATATAACACAATAGTTTGCAGAGCGCAACACCTTTTTGCATAGAGCAAAATTTTTTAAAATGCCTCTTGACTTGCACGTTGCGCTGTGCTAAAATTGCGCTGCGCAAAAACAAGGAGGTGATAAAAGGATGATAAACACGGAAGCCCTTAAAAAGAGAATGCGCGAGATGGGTATTTCACAGTCCGAACTAGCGGGTGCAATCGGTGTCGCTGCGTCTACAATGTGTCAGAAACTCAATAACATTCGACCGGTAACGCTGAAGGAGGCGGAGCAAATCTCGAAAAAGCTGTCGATTGCGGATCGAGATTTTGGCGTCTATTTTTTTCACTGATAATTTGCGTAGCGCAAACGGAGGAGGCGGCCGAAAAACCTTATGAAGAACCCAAACCAGAGAATCACCCTGACCATCCGGCGACCGAAACCGCCGCGCTACAACCTGATCGGTACAGTGAAGATCACGCCGGACGCGGAGGTCGCGCTCCGGAAGCTGAACGAACAAACCGGACTGCCGATGCGGCAGATCGCTTCGTCGCTCATCGCACAGGCCGCTGCCTGCGTCGATATCATCGAAGCGGATTAGAGGAGGCGCGGCTTATGCTCAAACCGTGTCCGTGCTGTGGGGCAGAGGCGTCTTTGCGCCGAACCGTGCAGCGCGTGGCCTATGTTATGTGCTCAAGATGCCGATTACAGACGCCGTTCTTGCCAACGACCGAGGCGGCAGAGGCCGTCTGGAATCGGAGAACAACACCAAACCCCATATCACAAAAGGAGGAAACCCCATGAAGTACAAAATGAACCCGGGCGGCAGCACCCTGATCGTCGACGTGCCGCAGTCGCTGTCCGTTCTGCGAGACCTCGATCAGATGTTCTCGCGCGCTCAGACCGCGGAATCCGCCGCGCACCGGCGACCGAAACCGCCGCGCTACGATTTGATCGGCGGAGTGAAGATCACACCGACCCCGCAGGAGACCAAAAAGCGCGCGCAGCAGCCGGTGATCGTCATCACCTCAGACGGCGTGACCACGACGGCGACCCGCCGCATCGGCAAGGCGATTCAGGCGACCGCTACCGCGAAATGCAACCCCGGCGACACCTTTGACTTTGACGAAGGCGCGCGCATCGCGTTCGAGCGGCTCTGTGGCAGAGACCCGTTCCCGGAGACGCCGGAGAGCACGACGACGCCGGAGGCCTACAACGGGCGCATGATTTGTGTAGAGTCTCCGTATCCGTGGTGGACGGTCGGCAAGATCTACGAGGTCGTGGACGGCCGCATCACGGCGAACGACGGCGACGTGTACCCTCCGAAGACCCAAGCACCGTACCGCGACGCTAAGGACGCAAGACACGCAGGCTCGGGGGGTGTCACGGATGACGACTATGCGCGCCACAACCCCCGGAATCTGTTCCTGCCGGTGGACGCCGAAGGACGGCTGCTGGTATGAGCTCGGAATACTACACGGTTCCGGAGCTGGCAGCACGCTGGCGGTGCAGCACCGATGTGGTGTATGACCTGCTGCGGCAGGGTAAGCTGCACGGCTTCAAGCTGGGCGCGTCATGGCGCATCACCGACGACGCCCGCATTCAGTACGAACAGACACCGACCCCGCAGGAGACCAATCTGCGCAAGCCGGTTCTGAAGATACAATAAGGAGGAAACCACATGAAAAACCGCGATGATCTCATCGCATGGGCGTGGTCAGAGCTCGACCGCGTGACCACTCAAGCGAGCCGGATCGACGACACGAGCTCGGAACGCTACGGCAAGGCGGTCGCTCTGGTCAACGACCTGCTGATCCTGACCTTCCCGCCGATGCCCTACGAACTCTCGCCGTGCGCTGCACCGACCACGACGCCCGACAAGGACGAGCCCCAAACCTGCGATGACTCCGGTGAGGATACCGGGGATAGGGATGCATCTACCAAGGCCGCCAAGGCCGAGGAGCCGGAAGCGCCCGCAGAGACACCCACCTACACGCTGCCGCAGGTGCGCACAAAGCTGGCCGAGGCCAAGCGCAAGGGCATTGCGCTGCCGGAGCTGTTTCAGGAGTTCGGCGCAAGCAGCATCATGAGTGTGCCGTCCACCGACTACGGTGCGCTGATGGCGCGAGTGGCTGAACTGCTGGAGAGCGTGGAGTAATGCGCGCACACGCGGTTTTATCCCCGTCCGCGTCCAAGCGCTGGATGGCCTGCCCACCGAGCGCACGACTGGAGGAGAAGCTGCACGACCGCTTTGGCGAGCAGTCCTCCCCGTTTGCGGTGGAGGGTACGAAAGCGCACGCCGTCGCGGAACTGAAGCTGCTGCGCGAGAAGGGGCGGCTCGGGGATGCAGATGGAATCAATCAGTTCAACTATGACGCCCGTCTGAAAGCACTCGGTGACGTAAGCAAGGAGATGCACCAGGCGACCGACCTGTATGTGGATATCGTCATGGAGAAGCTGTTCGCCGCCAGACGCACCTGCCTGGACGCCAAGCTCTTTGTGGAGCAGCGGCTGGACATGGCGCGATGGGTCCCCGGCTGCTTCGGAACGAGCGATGCTGTGGTCGTGTCCGACGAGATCCTCGACGTGTGCGACTACAAAAACGGATCCGGTGTGCGGGTCAACGCGCAGGAAAACCCGCAGGCTCGCTGCTATGGGTTGGGCGCGATCGACGCATTCGGCGATCTGTACGGATTCCAAACCGTGCGCAACACCATCATCCAGCCCATGCTTGACCACGTGACGGAGGAACAGCTCTCTCGCACGGAGCTGCTGACATGGGCGGATACTGAGCTTGCTCCCAAGGCGCAGCTTGCATGGCGCGGGGATGGCGACTTCTGCCCTGGAGAACACTGCCGCTTCTGCGCTGCGCGCGCGATTTGCTACGCCCGGGCGACGCAGGCGATGAAGCTGTTTCAAAACGGCATGGATGCTCCGGCGGTGCTGCCGGACTCCGAGATCCCGCAGATGCTCTCGATGGCGGACGACGCGATTACATGGCTGGGCGAGCTGAAGGCATACGCTCTGCGGCAGGCGCTCAAAGGGCAGCGCTGGCCGGGGTACAAGCTGGTGCACGGGAAGCGCCCGCGGCGCGCATGGCGCAACGAGGAGTCCGCCCGCGAGCAGCTCATCCGCGCCGGGTACAAACCGGAGCAGTTCGAAGAGCACAAGCTCAAGAGCGCCGCTGCCGTGGAGAAGCTCATCGGCAAGACCGCGTTCGACGTGCTGCTCAAAGACCAGACCGTTCAGGGCGAAGGCGCGCTGATCCTCGCCCCGGAAACGGACGGACGTCCGGAGTATTCCACGGCCGACATTGACTTCCGTGACATGGGAAGTCCCAACAACTCAAACAACATTGAATGAAAAGGAGATCACACAATGGCTAAGTTTAACAAGAAGATCAAGGACACCAGCGTTCGTCTCGGCGAGGTTCGTTTCAGCTATACGGCGGTGTTTCAGCCGAAGAAAAACGACGACGGTACGCCCTCGAAGTACGGCGTGTGCATCATCATCCCGAAGGAGGACACCGAGACCGTGAACCTCGTGAAGGAAGCGATCGACGCCGCGAAGCAGCGCGGCAAGTTGGAGAAGTGGGGCGGCAAGATCCCGGCCAACGTCAAGAGCTGCCTGCGCGACGGCGACATCGACCGCGAGGATGACGAGGCCTTCGCCGGATGCTACTTCCTCAACGCCAGCAGCCGCAACAAGCCCGGCGTCAAGGTGCTGGAGGACGGTGTCGTATCCGATGCGCTGGACGAGGAGGACTTCTACTCCGGCTGCTATGGCGCAGTGACGCTCGACTTCTTCCCGTATGAGAGCTCCGGCAACAAGGGCGTCGGCGCGGGCTTGAACAACGTCATCAAGACGCGTGACGGCGATCGCCTGTCCGGCGGCCGCAGCGCCGATGAAGACTTCGCCGACCTCGGCACCTGCTGAGACCCATGCAGAGAACGCTCTCGATCGACCTCGAGACCTACTCCGAGATCGACATCGCAAAGTGCGGATCCTTCCGGTACATAGACGACGAGAGCTTTGAGATCCTGCTGCTGGGCTACGCCTTTGACGACGAGCCGGTAACGGTGATCGACCTCACGGCCGACGAGGAAGTCCCCGCGGATTTCCTCGCCGCGCTGTATGACCCGGAAGTGACAAAGACCGCATGGAACTGCGCGTTCGAGCGCTTCGGCCTATGGAAACACTTCGGCCGATACTGCCCACCGGAGCAATGGAGCGACACGATGATCCTCTCCGCCGTGTGCGGTCTGCCGCTGGGGCTCGGAGATGCGGGCAAGGCGCTGCGGCTGGAGGCGGACGAGGCGAAAGACCGAGAGGGCAAGGCGCTGATCCGCTACTTCTGCTCACCCTGCCGACCGACAAAGGTCAACGGCGGGCGCACCCGCAACCTGCCCCAGCATGACACCGACAAGTGGGAGCTGTTCATCGAATACAACCGGCAGGACGTCGTGGCCGAGCGGACGATCCGCAAGCGGCTGCTGCGCTGGGAGCCGGACTCGCTGGAGCACCGATTCTGGTGTCTGGACGCCCGGATCAACGAACAGGGAATGCGCGTCGACCGCGAGCTGGTACACAACGCGATTGCTATGGACGCACGCTACAAGGCCGAGCTGACCAAGCAGGCCGTCGCAATCAGCGGACTGGAAAACCCGAACTCAGTCGCGCAGATCAAGCAATGGCTGCTGGAGCAGGAGGGCATCGAGGTGCCATCCCTGAACAAGAAGGTCGTGGCCGAGGTCGTGTCTCAGCTCAACGGCGAGCGCGCGAAGCAATTCATGGCGCTGCGCGCGAGGCTTGCAAAGTCCTCGACGAAGAAGTACGAGGCGATGGAGCGCTCCGCCTGCGCCGATGCACACATCAAGGGTTGCTTTCAATTCTACGGCGCAAACCGAACCGGGCGCTTCGCCGGGCGGCTGGTGCAGCTACAAAACCTGCCGCAGAACCACATGGAAGATCTGGCGGTTGCCCGGTCTCTGGTACGGGACAACGATTACGAGACGGTACGACTGCTATATGACAGCGTCTCCGATACCCTCTCCGAACTGATTCGTACTGCGCTCATACCAGAGCCCGGCCACCGCTTTATCGTAGCAGACTTCTCCGCCATTGAGGCGCGTGTGATCGCGTGGATCGCGGGGGAGCAATGGCGGCTCGATGTTTTCCGAAACGGCGGCGACATTTACTGCGCTTCCGCCTCGCAGATGTTCCACGTCCCGGTTGTCAAGCATGGCGAGAACGGACACCTGCGGCAGAAGGGCAAGATCGCCGAGCTCGCACTCGGCTACGGCGGCGGCGCGAACGCGCTCAAGGCTTTCGGCGCGGACAAGATGGGCATGACCGAGGAGGAGATGGTAAACACCGTCGACCTTTGGCGGGAGGCAAGCCCGCGCGTATGCGCCCTGTGGCGCGCGCTGGAGCGCGCCGCGATCCGCTGCGTGGTACACAAGACGCCGCAGGTATCTGCAATCGGCGGCATCCGCTTCGAGATGGAATGCGGCATCCTGTGGATGACGCTGCCGTCCGGACGGCGCATCGCCTACTACGGCGCTGAGTACGGCCCGAGCAGGTTTCACCGCGACCGGCGCGCGCTCAGCTATATGGGCGTCGACCAGAAGACAAAACGCTGGGGGCGCGTGGAGACATGGGGCGGTAAGCTCGCCGAGAATGTCACCCAAGCGACCGCGCGCGACTGCCTGCGCGACACGATGCTGGCGCTAGAAGACGCCGGGTACGACATCCGGGCGCACGTCCACGACGAGGTGATCATCTCCGAGCCGCGAGACGGGCGAACGGTGGAAGACGTGTCGGCCATCATGGGGCGCGAGCTCCCGTGGGCGCCCGGACTTCCGCTGCGGGGTGACGGCTACGCCTGCGACTTCTACATGAAAGACTGAGGTATCTGTCATGAACGACTTTGACTACGACGCACTGCAAAAGAAACGCCTCGCTCGCAGCGACCGCTGCCGGAAGCGCAGCACGCGCAAATGCACGCTGCCGAGCGACTACCTGACACCAAGTGAACGCAAACGGAGGAATGGTGAAATGAAGACCTACAACCTGTCGAAACCCATGACCTATGCTGAGTTTCTGACGATGCCGGACGACCTGCAAGCGCAGTATCTGCGCAGCCTGCGATGGCGCTTCGGCGCATCGGACAAGCGCATCGCCGAGATGATGGGCGTGTCCCACCCGCTCATCAAGAAGCACCGGGAGCGTCTGGGCATCCGGATCGCGCCGGGAACACGCCTGCCGCAGACGGAGCTGAATAAAGAGGAGTGGACGGCATGGGTCAACGGCGAGCAGGTCTCGATGACACCCCTCGCCGCGCGACCCGAGGATGCGTCTGAAACAGAGGCCGACCCGAAATGCGAGCAAGATCCCCCGAAGACCGAACCCGCGCCGGTACCCCAGCAGACCCCGATGGTAACGGGCGGGAGCTTCACGGCCACGGGTTCGGCAGGCGCGACGGCGCAGATGCTGGCGCACCTGTTCGAGGGCGACCCGCGCGAGGTGACATTCACCCTTACGTTTGCGTACACGGAGGTGTCACGGTGAGACGCGCGGCGAGTAACCGCAGGCGGGCGCTGGCGCTCTTGCTCTGGGCGATCGTGGTCGCGCTCTGGGTGCGGCATATGCTGCCCGGCGAGAAAGCGGAGACGATGTACCTCGGCGCAGCGGTCTCGACCGTAAACGAGACGCCCCTTCCGGCGCAGACCCCGGCGGTGACACCGGAGCCTGCGCCGACACCCCGGCAGCCGGAGAGCGATGCGGTCTATCTGGCGCAATGCCTGTGGGGTGAAGCGCGGGGCATCCCGAGTCAGACGGAGAAGGCGGCGGTGGTCTGGTGCGTGCTCAATCGCGTAGACCACCCCGGCTTCCCGGACACCATCCACGGCGTGCTCTCCGCGCCCAATCAGTTTCTCGGCTTCTCCGAGCGTTTCCCGGTCGACCCTGAGCTGCTCGCACTGGCGCAGGACGTACTCGACCGCTGGCGAGCGGAGACCGCCGGGGCTGGCGATGTGGGCAGGGTGCTGCCGAAAGACTATCTGTGGTTCTCCGCCGACGGCCATGGCCACAACGCTTTCCGGGCGACGTTCCGGCAGAGCGCGGCATGGCAGTGGACGGCAGAGAGCCCGTACCTCACTTGAATACGAAAGGAGATCACACAATGCACAACCCCTTTGGAGACAGATCAGCCGCTGAGATTTGGGAGCTGGTGAAAGAATGGCTCTGGCGTATCTTCGCACCGAGAGCGTATGCCGACCTCTGGCAGCGGTATCAGTACCTGCGCCGGGCAATGGACGAGCGCGACGAGGAGTATGAGACCGACATCACGGACGCCGACCTGCGCATCAAAGAGCTGGAGGCCCGCTGCGCCGCGCTGGAAGCGCTGGGGGTCACGGGCAACACATGAACTACGAACCGAGACGGCACCAGAGGCTCGCAGAGGAATTCTGCATGACGCACAGCCACGCCGGGCTTCTGCTGGATATGGGGCTCGGCAAGACGGTCGTCACGCTGACGGTGCTGCACCGGCTGCTGTATGACGAGTTTGCGCTGAACAAAGCGCTGGTGATCGCCCCGAAGCGCGTGGCCGAGGACACATGGAGCCGCGAGGCGGAAAAGTGGGATCACCTGTCCGACCTGCGTGTGGTGAAGGTGCTCGGGTCAGCCAAGCAGCGTGAGGCCGCCCTCCGGCAGGACGGCGACGTGTACGTCATCAACCGGGAGAACGTCGTGTGGCTGGTCGAGACGCTCGGCAGCCACTGGCCGTTCGACGGGATTGTGATCGACGAGCTGTCGAGCTTTAAGTCCTCACGCTCCAAACGCTGGCGCGCGCTGCGGCGCGTAATCGGATGCGCGAACTACGTCTACGGCCTGACCGGCACGCCTGCGCCCGGCGGCTACATCGACCTGTGGCCGGAGATGTACCTGCTCGACCGGGGACAGCGCCTCGGGCGGACGCTGGGCGAGTACCGCAACACATACTTTAACCCCGGAGCACATAAGGGGCACATCGTCTACGAGTGGAGGCTCAAGCGAGGAGCAAAAGAACGCATCGACGCCAAGCTCGCAGACCTGTGCCTGTCCATGAGCAAGGAGGACTGGCTGGATCTGCCCGAGCGCACCTACAACACGATTCCCGTGGCGCTCACGGCCGGAGCGCGCAAGCTCTACGACCAATTTCAGCGCGAGAAGATTCTGCCGCTGCTGCGGCAGGATGACGGCCTGCATCTGGCCGGGAGCGACGATGCGGCGAACTGCGACTCGGCAGTCATCGGCGACATGGCGGCGCAGGTCTCCGGCAAGCTGCTTCAGATGGCGAACGGCGCCGTATACGATGACGGCGGCGAGGTGTTTCACATCCACGACGCCAAGCTGGAGGCGCTCGAGGAGCTGGCGGACACAAACCCGGGACAGCCTCTGCTCGTGTTTTACACATATAAGCACGACCTGAGCCGTATTCAGGCCCGGTTTCCCGGGGCGGTACAGATACGAGACAGCGAGACAATCCGCGACTGGAACGCCGGGCGGATACCCATGCTGCTCTGTCACCCGGCCAGCGCCGGGCACGGGCTGAACCTGCAAGCGGGCGGGCACATCATCGTATGGTTTGGCCTGCCGTGGTCGCTGGAGCTCTACCAGCAGGCCAACGACCGCCTGCACCGCATGGGGCAGACGCAGGGCGTAATCGTGCACCATCTGGTCGCGCAGGGCACACTGGACGAGCGCGTCATGTCCGTGCTGGCCGGGAAGCAGGCAACACAAAAGAGCCTGCTTGATGCCCTGAAATCTTACGTTGAGGAGGAACTGGCATGATTACTACGAACAATACGCCAACCGGCGAGCCTGACCGCCGGATCATCGCCGTAGACTTCGACGGCTGCCTGTGCGACAGCTACTGGCCGGAGCTGGGGGAGCCGATCCCGGAGGTGCTGGCCGAGATCAAACACCGGCAGAGAACCGGATGCCGCATCATCCTCTGGACATGCCGCTGTGGCGAGCAACTGGCCGCAGCCGTGGACTGGTGCGCTGCACATGGTCTGCACTTCGACGCGGTGAATGACAATCTACCGGAGGTCAAGGCCGCGTATGGCTGCGAGTCGCGCAAGATCACGGCCGACGAATACTGGGACGACCGGGCTGTCCGGCGCGGACGCTGCCCGGGTGATCCGGCATGAACCGAGCGGACTACCAGAGCCTCCGGGACTTCCTCGGCAGCGTCCGGCACGCACGGCTGGAGCAGGAGCGCCTGACCGAGCGCGTGCTGGAGCTGGAGGCACAGTGCACCCGGCTGACGGCGCAGATGCGGCAGACGCCGGGCGGAGGGACTACCGACACGCAAATGCAGTGGGCCAGTCTGGCGGATGAACGCCGCCGCCTGACCAGACAGATGTATCGCGCGCAGCGGCAAGAGCGAGAGGTGCAAGACCTGATCGACCGGGTGCGGCCAGAGCTGTACCGGGACATCCTGACGCTGCGCTATATCGACCTGCGGAGCTGGCCGGAGACCGCTGAGATCATGGCCAGAACCGGAGGCCCGCAATCTGAACGACACCTACAACGCCTACACGGCGCGGCGCTGCAAGCCGCGCAGAGACTGTGGGACGAAGAAATCTGAGAGGAGATAAAACTATGAACTCTGTACCGAACTTTACCCTGCGGCGCGACGCAGACGTCTATGTGCTGCACACCGATGACGGAAAAGACGGCTGCTTCCCGACGCTGGGCGCGGCACTCGACAGCCTGAGAGCGCAGGGGTGTGCCGCCCCCGCCACCACGAGAGAGCAGGTGCTCTCGGCCGCGCGTGCCTGCGTGTGCGGCGACCGCGAGCAGGACTACGGCTCACCGGAGAATAACTTCCGCACGATCGCGAGCCTCTGGAACAGCTATCTCTATGGCGCCGGGCTGATGGAGAACCCGACTCCGCATGTGTGGAAGGGGCTCAAGCCGAAAGACGTGGCGGCCATGCTGGCGCTGCTGAAGGTGGCCCGCATCGCGGGAAACCGGCCGAAGCAGGACAACTGGATCGACCTCGCGGGCTATGCGGCCTGCGGCGCGGAACTGGAGCTGAGCGGCGATGCACGATAAGACAGAGCTGCTTAGCGTCAAGGGAAGTTGGCGCGAGGTAGTGGACGACTGCCGCGCGACCGTGGGCAAGGAGAGTCTCGGCCACGAGCCGAGCTGGCAATTCAAGCGCTCAATCTTGATTGCCGAGCACAGCCCGATCCGCGACCTCCGCGTGCGCTGGCGCTGGCGCGACATTCCGAGCTGGGTTGCCACGCACTGGTCACGGCATAAGTGGGAGTGCTTCATCCGCACGCAGCGAAGCGACCGCACAGGCGTCCCGCGCGGAAAGCTGCCGCAGGAGGCGCCGGTCACGTTCACGGGTGAGGCCAACGCGCAGAGTTTGATTGACACCTGGCGCAAGCGGCTGTGCTATCAGACATCGCCGGAGACCCGGAAATACGCCGAGGACTTCAAAATGGCGCTGCATCCGTTCGAGCCGGAGCTGAGCGACGTGCTCGTGCCAAACTGTGTGTACCGCGGTGGCTGCCCGGAGCTGGAGTCCTGCGGATTCTGGGAGCGCTTTTGCCCGGCCGAAGGCACGATTCAAGACCGATACAACCAGTATAACGACCTGTTCTGGGCGCGGGCGGGCACGGAGGTGGACGCATGAGAGACCTCGGCTTCGAGCCGCCGCTGGAGCAAAAGCCTGACCGGCCGCGGCTATGCCCGATGTGCGGGGAGGAGACGGAGAGCGTATACAAAGACCGCTGGGGGCGTATCGTCGGCTGCCCCGGCTGTATAGAGGAGGTAGACGAATGGCCGGAGTGACAGGTGACATCTACTTCCGGGGCGGCATCCCGCAGAGTCGATACTGCGGCGGCTGCGCGCACTATCAGCGGCTGTGTGCAAGTGACTCGCACAACGTCAGCGGTGCGCGGGTGTGTCTGTACATACTGGACATGAACCACTCGCGCGGCTGTGCGGCCGGGCCCGGCTGCGAGCGCTGGATCAGCGAGGATGACTGGGCGAAGACCCCGATCGGGAGAACCGTGATACGCGAACGCAAACGGCGCGGCCACGGAAAAGGCGGCCGACGGAAGGAGGAGACAAAGGCATGACCATTCAGGAGATTTGCAGAAACGTGGAGGATCTGCTGCGTAACGACAAGGGCAGAACGAATTTCTCTCCGGCCGCACGTTACGCCGTCCGTATGCTGCTGGACTATGCCGAGCGAGCAAGTGCGCTTGAAGCCTCCGGGCAGGACAAGGACGAGCGGATCGCCGAGCAGGAGAAGCTGATCGCCGACCTGAGCCAGCAGGTCAGCTTCCTGCGGATGACACTGTATGATGCGGGGATGTGAAGATGGATAAAGACGTTTTGTTTTCCAGCAAGACTGATTTGTGGGAGACCCCACAGGGCTTTTTTGACATGCTTGACGCGGAGTTCGACTTTACGCTGGATGCCGCAGCAGACGCACAAAACCACAAATGCCCCTGTTACTATACGCGAGAGCAGGATGGACTGAAACAGCCCTGGCCGGGCGCGGTGTGGTGCAACCCACCATACGGTCGGCAGATCGGCAAGTGGGTGCAAAAGGCCAGCTACGAGAACGCCGTGAATAACAACACCATCGTCATGCTGCTGCCCGCACGGACGGACACGCGATGGTTCCACACGTATATCTATAAGCAGCCGAACGTCGAGACACGGTTCGTGCGCGGGCGACTAAAATTCGGCGGCAGCAAAAACAACGCGCCGTTCCCGAACATGGTCGTGATTTTTAAGCCGAAAGATGCGGGGGTGTAAGGATGGACGCGCTGAAATTTATCGAAGAACGAAACCGGATGTGTGATTACTATGGGGGCGGCAATGAGCCCTCCGAATGCGCGAAGTGCCCGGCGTCGCAAAGGAAGTGCCTCTCCGTCCGATCGGTGACGGCAGAATATATCGCCGACGTTGAGCAGTGGGCGCAGAAGCATCCGCACAAGACGCGGCAGGATGTGTTTCTGGAGCAATATCCGGAGACGAGTATTGACGAATTCGGTGTGCTGGGAGTGTGTCCATTTCTGATTTCTACATCGCATAGGGGCGCACATGGAGGGTGCGCACACGTTGACGTTAACTGCCCTGACTGCCGCCGCGAGTTCTGGCTGCGGGAGGCGGAGTGATGGATTTGCTGTGTATACTTGCAATCTACATGGCCGCTTTGATCTGCATTGTGCTGACACTCTTTACGAGCGTGGTGCTGTACGAATTTCTCATGGCCGCCTACGATGTGGTGAGCGGCTGGGTGCAGAATCTGAAATGGAAATGGCGCTGCGCCAGAAGGAGGAGAAAATGATCGAAAGAAAATACTATCTTGCGAAACCGAACCCGGTTGAGGCAATCCGCCTGACGCCCGATGTCGTGGCCTTGATCGCGGACACATCCGATGTGGCGCACGAACTGCTGTTGACCGGGCAGGCGCTCTATCAGGATGAAGACGATCGGATTTTCCAGATTCGGACGGGGGACTATCTCGTCAAGACTGGCGCGGATGCGTTCATTCCGATTCCGCCGGAGCTGTTCGAGCGGGCATACGACCGGCTGGAGCAGGAACCGGCGACCTGGGTCTGGGATAACGACGCAATCGACTGGAGCCTGGGCGCCTGGGTATGCAGCCGGTGCCACGGCCGCAACAACAACATCCACGCCGGGAGGCCCGGGTGCGATGACAGTATCAGCGCGAACCCCTATGCCTGGGCGGGCGCCCAATACTGCCCGCACTGTGGAGCGCCGATGCGCGAGCGAAAGGAGGAATAACCATGCCGAGACGAGCAAAGCCAGCGCCCTCCGGCCGGTCATGCAGAGAGTGTATCCACGAGTGTGCGTGCGTCATGCAATGCGGCGGGAACCCGATGGCGCCCAGCAACGCGACACGCTGCGCCTGCTATGAGAACCTGCATGTGAGCAACGCCTACTTTCTCGGCGTAATCGCCGGGCACCAGGAGGCCATGCAAGAAAGAAAAGGAGGAGAAAGCGAATCGTATAACTCGCAACTTAAAATGCCGAGGGAATATCCGTATTGCCACTGCGGCGCGAGGATGGCCGGTGACAGCGATGGCAAATGAGAAACGGTGCGAAACCTGTACCGAGGAATGCGCCAAGTCTCAAATGGCGCATGAGGCCGCCGTCGGCAGAATGTATGCCACAAAGCTGTTTGTTGCGCTGCAAAAGAAGATTGAAAGCGGCCAGCTTGTCGAGGTGGTGCACTGCAAGGACTGTGCCCATAGGACTGAGATGGGTAATTGCGGGCACCCACGCTACCATGGGATTTTGCCGTCAGCATATCCCTATGATTTTTGTAGCTACGGCGCGAGGATGGACGATGACGAAAGTGAAGCGAGATAGCATGAGTGACATTCTGAAAACTATCGCCGCCGTGGAATGGATTGTAGCTGGTGGCTTGTTCCTCTGGTGGCTGCACTGTTGGAACCGCCGCTTTTCGGAACTCTATGATGAGCTGCGAAAGGATGCGCACGATGCCGAACCGGAAGAATAGACCTGTCGCTTTGCTCGATACAGATACCGCCCGCACACGCTGGTGGGTGTGGTATGACTGCGACGCCCGATGCCCGTGGCTGGCGCCGAGCGGCTGCCGGGCGGATGCACTGGAGCTACCGCCCAGCGCGGCATACGGAACGAACTGCCATAGGCGGCAACGCCGGAGACGAAAGAAGGAGGACACACCGAATGCTTGAATTGACAGACACACAGTGGGCGGCGCTTTTCATTTTTCTCGGCTGTCCTCTGTCGCCCTGCCCGAAAAA
>OCIU01000620.1_pt1 | contig 31168 bp, 20 predicted proteins | sample 1538471 | NCBI WGS metagenome assembly OCIU01 (sample SAMN04571693, study PRJEB22368) | human gut metagenome | biome: human gut; material: stool | host: Homo sapiens | place: Luxembourg | collected 2012-06-01 | reverse complement strand
AGACAAATATAAGCTACAGGCAGTCCTGCATACTATGCGAAATGCACTTGAAGTTTGATTGTGGTAGTTCTTAGTCTTTCCCTTAGCCAACCAGCTAGCTTCGTACACGGATGTACGAAGCAGCGAAGCCGCGCCATGGACGGCGCGTCTGAGCGGTAGCGTCAGTTACCATAGTTTATATGGAAAGACTTAGAAATATCCAATCAAAGCTTCTGGCATTGAACATAGTGTGCAGGACTGCCTGTAGCTTATATTTGTCGTCCGTTCGTCATCAACTAATATTCAATTAAACACCAATATTTCTATGCTGCATATTCAGAATCACCAAAGAAATCGTTATACCATACAAGGAACATATATACTGTCCATATCTTTCTTGAATTATCGGCTTTTCCCTCTTTGTGATCATCAAGGTACTTAACAAGCTCCTTAGTGTTAAAGTATTTTTCTGCAGCTTCGCTTGTGAAGGCTTTCTTTATCATATTGTAATACTTGTCATCCTTGAGCCAGATTCTTATAGGTACAGGGAATCCAAGCTTCTTCTTTTCAGCTACCATATCTGGAAGATACTTATGAGCAGCCATACGCATAGCATATTTTGTGTTGGACTTGTTTACTTTATACTTAGTAGGTATAGTCCTTGCTACATCGAATACCTCTTTGTCAAGGAAAGGAACACGTACTTCAAGGCTGTGTGCCATGCTCATCTTGTCGGCCTTAAGCAGAATATCACCAATAAGCCAGAAGTTGATATCAATGTACTGCATTTTCGTAACATCATCCTTATCCTTAACCTTATCATAGAAAGGCTTTGTAAGCTCTTTATGGTCGTACTTTCCAGTAGGATTCTTTAATATCTTTGCGCGTTCTTTTTCATTAAACATAAATGCGTTACCGATGAAACGCTCCTCAATATCCTTGCTGCCTCTTATAAGGAAATTCTTACCTTTAAATTTAAATGGAATAGCCTGTGCTACATTAGCAAGTCCCTTACGAAGACCCTTTGGAAGCTTTCTATAACCTGCAGTATCAAGAGGTTCCTTGTAAATGTTGTATCCACCGAAGAATTCATCAGCACCTTCGCCAGACATAGAAACCTTGACGTGCTTTGCAGCAGTCTGGCTTACAAAGTAAAGTGCGATGGCAGCAGGGTCTGCTAAAGGTTCATCCATGTGATACTGGATTTTAGGGATAGCAGCCCAGTATTCTTCACTTGATACAAGCTTTGAATAGTTGTCTATCTGAATCTTTTCAGATAAAGCCTTTGCATAATCTATTTCGTTATATTTTTCGTAGTCGAAACCAACTGTAAATGTTTTATCACCATTGAAGGTGGCAGCGACATAGCTTGAGTCAACACCGCTGGAAAGAAATGAGCCAACCTCAACATCACTAATCTTGTGATGTTCTACGGAATCATGCATGGCATCATCAATCTCCTGTACAAAATCATCAAGGGACTTGTTTTCATCAGCCTCAAAAGTAGGTTCCCAGTATCTTTTTATATTAATCTGTCCGTTATGGAAAGTGAAGCAGTGTCCAGGCATAAGCTTGTATACACCCTTAAAGAATGTCTCAGGGAGTACTGAGTACTGGAAAGTAAGATAATTCTCAAGAGCCACATCGTTAACTTCCTTCTTATAAGCAGGATGTGCCAGTATGCTCTTAATCTCTGAACCATATATTATATTTCCATCAACTATTGTGTAGTAAAAAGGCTTAATACCAAAGAAATCTCTTGCACCAAACAGAGTTTCTTTTTCGCTGTCCCAGATAACGAAAGCGAACATACCGCGAAGTTTATTAAGCATATCTTCACCATATTCTTCATAAGCATGAATAAGAACCTCTGTATCGGAGTTGTTTGCAAAAGTGTGTCCCTTTTCAATAAGCTCTTTTCTTAAATCCTGGTAATTATATATTTCACCATTAAAAGTGATGACAATTTTTTTATTTTCGTTAAACATAGGCTGGCTTCCGTTATCAAGGTCGATGATTGAAAGTCTTCTAAAGCCCATATATGCCTTGTTATCTATATACTGACCGGCACTGTCGGGACCTCTGTGGATAATTTTATTCATCATATCAGTAAGAACATCTTTACCATTCTCAAGGTATCCTGTAAATCCAGCAAAACCGCACATATTACAAAACCGTCCTTTCCTAAACTAAATGTTGTTTGTGAGATAAAGATATGGGGGTCAAAAGAAAATTCTGACACATATATCTTATAAATCAATTATGTAATTATAACAAACCAGAGTATTTAATACAAGAAAATGTAATAATTATTACGCGTTATTACGCGTTCTATAAATAATAAAAAAACAATACTGACGATATTGACAATTAAGTATATATATGATATATTTAGTTTAAATAATAAAGTTATGGCGCGGTAACAAAAAGACAGGAGATGATTGATTGGAAGAATATATATGACATTCCTGATATAAACACAAGATGACAAAATCAGGATAATAACTCTATAGATATTATTGACAGCATAAAGAATATTTAATCTGGTAATCTTAATAAAAACTATTCATCTGATGTGAATATATAACGTAATGTCACATTGATTCATATTAATTTCCACAAGACACTTAATATTATATTAACAATATCAATCCGCTTATATAAGACATGTTGTGCATGTCATGCTTAGATATAACAGGATTATGTATATATTATTTTATAAACTCCCCCATATTCGCACATCGTGGGATTATCATCCCACTTTTATGCTCATATTGGGGCGGGTCCTAAGGTCTTTCACCCACCTATGGGCAAGCTCATGTGGGTTTAGACCTTTTGACCCTGGTATCATAAGATTAAAATTAAAGAAGGGAAGAAGTGAGAAAGTGAGAATGAAACGAAATATTTTATTGAAGATAATATTAATAACAGTGACGATTGGAGCATTATTAGCAGCTGCAGCCGTTGTTAAGAAGAATGCGGATAATAAAATCAAAGTGCCAGAAAAAAATAGTGCTGCAGTTGAAATGATTCAGACAAAAAAAGCAACAGAATCAAATCTTGCAGAGCTAAAAGAATCCAAGGAACAGAAAGAATCAGAATTGGATTTTGCAGAACAAAAAGAATATAAGGAACAAAAAGAATCAGACCTTGCAGATCCAGAAGAATCAAATGAACAGGCAGATTCAGGAACAGATATAGATATAAAAGAACAGGAAGAATATGGGAAGTCAGATTCAGAAGGAAAGCCAGATTCAGAAGGAAAGCCAGATTCAGAAGGAAAGCCAGATTCAGAAGGAAAGTCAGATTCAGGAGGAAAGTCAGATTCAGAAGAGAAATCAGAGGCAGAAGAGAAGACAGAGCCAGAAGAGAAACCAGAGCCCGAAGTGAAGCCAGAACTAGAAGAAAAGCAGGAGCCAGCCATAACAGATAGTCCTTATGACCATGAAATATATCTGGCTAATGGTGTGCTGCAATATGGCGAAAACGCAGATCGGGCACAGAGGGGAAAGGATGTTAATACAGGAAGTACGGTGGAATGTCCCTATCCTATGGAGGTTATGACAACAAGGGTTATGTTTGATGAGCAATATGGTTATCAGACATATAAAGGATATTATAAAGCTTCAGATAAAACTGACATTATTGAATGTATGCTTGATGCAGCTGCAAGTCCGTTGTTTAACATAGATACGGTTATGTTTCAGGGTGTTATGGGTATATATAGATGTGGTTCTGTGGTGTTTACATGTCTTGGAATAGTGGAATAAAGGGGGAGTATATATGGCAGTATGTCCTGTTAAGGACAAAAAAAGAGTAACTTTATTACATGTATTATCGGTGTTAGTGTTATTGCTATTGTGTGGAGGCCTGGCATATGCGTATCCAGCGGGCAGTTATTCAGATGATGATTTCAGAAGACAGATAACTGTGGATTTTGCCGGTGGTACAGCTGATTTAAAATGGGTATATATGAATGATGATAATAAACAGATATATTTTGATGATATACCTTTTTATAGTGATAATGAAGCACCGCATGAAGGAACATTTACAGAGCATGCGAACTGTCGTGGATATACGCCGTATCTTCTTGTATACAATGTTTCAAAAGAAGGCTGTATATTCAGTATGGATGCAACTGGCTATAAAAACTATAACAACTGGGACAATCCAGACAATAATGTTAAGGAAGGATTTGACGGTTACCTGTTTGAAGCCGGCTGTAACATCAATTTTGATGGAGATGCGAATGATGGTGGAAGAAATTCTGATGGAACCTACTGGGGTTCGAAATATTTCGGCACAAGAAAACCGCTAACTATCAGATTAGGGTGGATGTGCAGCTTTAACATCAAGTGGGATGCTGGAGTCAGTGATGTTATAGGACACAGCACGAGTGGTCTTGATATGCGGTATTCAGATGGACAGACTATTACATATAAAGAAGGTACATTGGTTCCTACATGGATATATCTTAAAGATGGATATGAACTTGATTATATACAGGAAGGTGACAAAAAATGGTATGATTCCACATGGAATGAAGCATGTAAAAGATGGGATAACTACTGGACTATGAATAGGAGCCGGAGCATTTATATTCATACTAAAAAGAAAGAGGTTATAAAATCATATAAGCAGACTGTATACATAAGATATCAGAATCAGAATGGTACGTGGGAAAGATGGGATGACACGTCAGCAATAACTGAAAATGCATTATATGGTTCAACATATACATTTGATACTAAGAATATAACTGGGAATTCAAAATGGAATTCAAACCTATACAGGATGCCAGAGCAGTTTGATGATGGAACATCCTTTACCTATAAAGTAAGTGGTGCAAAAACTAGTTATATAAGTGTAGCCAGATTAAAAATACAGAATGACCAGGAAATATATGTGAGGTATCAGAACGAGGATGGTTCATGGGGTGAATATTCAAGCACATACTGGCATACACCAACAAAGAAAGCACCTGATGGCTATTGGGAGAACTTTCTGTGGCATGTAGATAATGGTACATCGTTTGGTTTTGGAGTTGAAGATATTAAACAGGATTCAAGGTGGGATGCCACGTTATATGAGTTTCCAGATACATATGCAGATGGTTCGTCGTTACGATATACAGTGACAAAGGCTTGTAAAAAATATGTTGATATATCAAGAAAATTCATACTGACATTATCACAGGAGGATGCAACAACAAGGGGAACACAATCAGTTATGGTATCTTACAGGAAAGGACTGCCTGATATAACGGTTCCTGAACAGAAATATAAAGCTTCTTTTTATGATGATGATAACTATAATGACAGACTGTTATTATCTGATATAGTCCAGATTAATAATTTTAAAGGATATATGTTGAAAGAAAAAAGAAATGAAGTCAGTCTGGGAAGTATATTAAATGAAAGTTATAATTATTCAGATGCTAATGCTGATAATTCTATTATTTCAACAGTAACATTATCAAGACCATATACTGGCAATTTGTATTTTTACTATGATGGTTATAATAGTACAGATGAAGAGGTTTCTGTTAATGTTGAGTGGAGTACTCTTGATGGTGACAGTGATAACGAGGAAATATGGTTTTTACCACATTCAAATGATAATAACTATGTAGATGTCTATGTTAATAAGGTTAACAGTATAAGAATCAGGTACTGGGGACCAGAGTATGGACCAGATAGTTATGGCAGCTGGAAAATCAGTCTTAATATTGAAGAAATGGCTGATGTGAATGATTACTGGTATAACAGTGAAGGTAAAGCCGATATTTACAGTTATCCATATGCATGTAACGAAACTGTTTATGCGAAGTGGGAAGAAAGTAAAATCACACTGCCAGATAAAGATGAGGTAACGAAGCCTGGTTTTGAGTTAACTGGCTGGTCAGATGGAATAAACACTTATGATCCAGGTGATAAAATATCAATAAAAAAAGATACAAGGTTTTATGCAATATGGGAAGAAGTAATACCAGAAAGCAACTCTGAGAGTAATATAACAAAGGCAGCATCAACAATGTACTTTGATACACTCATACGGCGTACATCAGGAGATGAAGCATGGTATGACACAGTTGGAAGCTATAGTATAAAAAGTCTTAAGGATTATAGCAATGATAGTTGTGTACAGATATGGAAGATAGATATTGCTGGTAATATAACAAGAATGAAATGAGGCATTTACAAAATCATGAAAATATTTTATAATTAAAGGCAAATTTTTTATATATTTTGGACATAATTGCCATTATGGAAAGGATTGCGGTATGGAAAAGATAAAAATGACAACACCTCTCGTAGAGATGGATGGAGATGAGATGACAAGAGTGTTATGGGGACTTATTAAGGATGAACTTTTACTTCCTTATGTAGACCTTAACACAGAATATTATGATCTTGGACTTGTTCATCGTAATGATACTAACGACCAGGTTACTATAGATTCAGCAGAGGCTACTAAAAAGTATGGTGTTGCAGTAAAGTGTGCTACAATCACTCCTAATGCAGCAAGAGTAAAAGAATATAACCTTAAGGAGATGTATAAGAGCCCTAATGGAACAATAAGAGCTATTCTTGATGGTACAGTATTCAGGGCACCTATCATTGTTAAAGGTATTGAACCTTATGTTAAGACATGGAAGAAACCTATAACTATAGCAAGACATGCATATGGTGATGTATATAAGGCTTCAGAGATGAAGATTCCAGCAGCAGGAAAGGCTGAGCTTGTATACACAGACGAACAGGGTAACGAAACAAGAGAACTTATACATAACTTCAAGGGTGCTGGTATCATACAGGGTATGCACAATCTTAATGATTCTATAGAGAACTTTGCAAGAAGCTGTTTTAACTTTGCTCTTGAAACTAAGCAGGATCTTTGGTTTGCAACTAAGGATACAATATCTAAGAAGTATGATCATACATTCAAGGATATATTCCAGGAAATATATGATAATGATTATGCTGATAAGTTTAAGGAAGCAGGCATTGAATATTTCTATACATTAATAGATGATGCAGTAGCAAGAGTTATTCGTTCAGAGGGAGGATATATCTGGGCTTGTAAGAATTATGACGGCGATGTTATGTCAGATATGGTTGCTACAGCATTTGGTTCATTATCCATGATGACATCAGTTCTTGTATCACCTAAAGGCTTCTATGAATATGAAGCTGCACATGGTACAGTACAGAGACATTATTATAAGCATCTTAAGGGAGAGGAAACATCTACTAACCCTATAGCTACTATATTTGCATGGACAGGAGCTTTAAGAAAGAGAGGAGAACTTGATTCTATTCCTGAACTTGTAAGATTTGCAGATACACTTGAAAAGGCTTGTATCAAGACAGTAGAAGATGGTAAGATGACAAAGGATCTTGCGCTTATAACAACATTAGAGAATCCTGTAACACTTAATACACAGGATTTTATCAAAGCAGTACGGGCAACGCTTGATGAACTTATGAATTAATGTATAATTAACTGCTCCATTGATATTATAATATCAATGGAGCAGATTATGTTGTAAGAGGTATGAAACAGAACGTAACTTAAGGAGTGTTATGCGTAATATATTATTAGATTTCAGTTTCAGGGGAATGAATATTAACCAGCTTGCAGTCTGGTTTTTTATATATAGCTTTTTTGGATGGGCAATGGAGTGCATAGTTATAAGAAAGCAGCTTGGCTACTGGGAAAACAGAGGGTTTGCAAAGCTGCCATTTTGTGTAATATACGGTTTTGGAACATATATAGCTTTCAATATATTTGCACCTATACAAAACAACTATATTGCATTATATATATTTGGTGCTGTATGTGCAACAATATTTGAGTATATGACGGCGAAGCTTATGTTAAAGCTGTTCGGCGAAGTATGGTGGAACTATGATCACCTTAGATTTAATTATAAGGGTATAATATGCCTTCAGAGCACAATTGGCTGGGGATTTCTGGCAGTGCTTATATTCGGAGTGTTTAACAGGCTTGTAGAACAGGCGGTATTTTCTATGCGTATGTCAGCGGTTACAGTGATTTCAGTTGTTCTTGTTGTGTCATATGTATGTGATTTTTCATATCATTTTACAAAGCGTTTATTAAACAAAAGAATGGGAGATGCAGTTAAACATGCATCAGGCTGCAGTAATCTTCTTAACAGATTCCATAGGTGATTTCGGGGTGAGATATGTTAGAAAGTCTTAGAAATAACATGAAACTGCTAAAAAGCAGTAAAAGACATGTATTGTTGTTTGAACTTGCATATAAGCTCCTTGCATTAGCAGTGTTTTATCCTGTTATTACGGGCGTTATCCGTTTGTGCATGAGAATAACAGGGATTAATTATCTTACAAATGAATATATAGCGAAAGCGTTTATGAATCCTGTAATAATCATATTCTGCCTCTTAGGAGTTATAGGATTCATAGTTTACTGCTTATATGAAATGGCATATCTTGCAGTATGTTTTGAAACCAAGAGAAAAGGTATACAGGCGTCTATTATTGATAACATATATAATGCCTTTTTGCGGCTTAAAAAGTTGTTGAGGATTCAGAGCATACCGCTTTTTTTATATTTTCTGATATCTATAATAGTTATTAATGTGACAGTAACTGGCAATATTATATTTAGCGAAAGTGTAAAAAATATTATAAAAAGTGCGGTAAAACGAAACAGAACTGTTATATTTATTGTGACAGCAATTATCATAATATGCCTGTTTTACTTTGTTATACGGGATATTTTTTCATTTAACATATACATGATGGAGGGAAAAAACTTCAGACAGTCATGTGCTAAAAGCAGAAGCATTGTTAAAAATAATGTACTGAAGATAGTGGGTGTAGTTGTACTATATAATCTTGCACTTTTAGCGGCTATTTATACATTTTATATAATTATATCTGTTGTACTGATTGCCGGAGTTAAACTGCTTGATCTTGCTTATATGGGTAGTGCGGTGTATCTTTCTGTGCTTAGTACATTAAGGACGATAGTAAGATTATTTCTTGTATTTTTATCTATACCTTGTTCATTCTCTATGATATCATATATGTATTACAAGTATGAGAATCTTTCGGATATTAATTTTGAGTTTGTTGATATAGATGAAGGAAGCGCAAGGATAAACAGGATTATATATTCATTTGTTCTTGTGATGTCGATAGTCCTGGATGTGTTATATGTGGTGTTAACATTTAACAGCAATCCTTTTGAGAGAGTTGCTATATTCCATGATACTAAGATAACAGCACACAGGGGTGCATCAAGGGAAGCACCTGAGAATACACTGGCAGCTTTCCAGCGTGCCATAGATGATATGGCTGATTATATTGAGCTTGATGTGCAGATGACAAGCGATGGTTATATAGTAGTTATGCACGATGCATCAGCATATAGGACAACAGGTGTAGCCAGGAATATAACAGATATGACATATGAGGAAGTAAAGAAGCTTGATGCCGGGTACTGGTTTTCAGAAAAATATAGGGGTGAAAGGGTTCCATCTTTTGAAGAGGTGTTAAAGCTTGTTAAAAGCAGTCCTGTCAGTATAAAGCTTAATGTTGAGATAAAGTCATCAGCGGATAGCAGCATAGCAGCTGAAAAGGTTATAGAGCTTATAAAGAAATATTCCATGGAACAGAATTGTGTTATAACTTCATTTGATTATGATGCGCTTCTTGCAGTTAAGAGCATGGATGAGGATATACAGACTGGATATATACTGTCTGTTGCATATGGAAGATTTTATGAGAATACCAACGTAGACTTCTTTAGTGTTAACGCTTCATTCCTTACAAAGAGAACAGTGGATGCCATACATAATACTGGTAAACAGGTATATGCATGGACAGCTAATAACGATACATCTATAAAGAATCTTGCTAATAAAGGTATTGATAATATAATAACAGATGAACCTGTTATGGCAAGGGAGGTTGTGTATTCAAGGAATACAAGTGAAACTATTACAAATATGATCAAATATGTATTTAATAAATAACAGTCGCATTTTGCTTCGCAAAACAATGAGGTGAATACCTCTGCTCCTGCAAGGGCAGTCGCATTTTGCTTCGCAAAACAATGAGGTAAATACCTCTGCTCCTGCAAGAGCAGTCGCATTTTGCTTCGCAAAACAAGGAGGTATGTATGCTTAGGGGAATAGGTACATCTAAGGGTATAGGTATAGGAAAGGCACTGGTGTTAAAAAATACAGGGTGCGAGGTAAAAAAGTATAAAATAGATGATGTAGATGCAGAACTTCAAAGATACAAGGATGGAGTGGACACATTCATAAAGGAGACAGACGAATTCATAGAGAAGCTGACAGCTAAGTTAAACGGCGATGATAAGAATGCACTTGTTCTTAAGAACCAGGAATATTTAGCTGGTGATATACAGCTTACGTCAGAGGTTTGTAATATTATAAAGAAGAATAATATTAATGCAGAGGCAGCCCTTTATGAGGCCTGCGAATCTTTGAAGCAGCTGTTTCTAAGTATGGATAACGAGGCTATAGCCCAGCGTGTAACAGATATTGAAGATATGAGGGAGAGATTGACAGCAATACTTCTTGGTGTTAAGAGTATTGATCTTACGCAGCTTCCTGATAACACGATTATTATAGCTGATGAGATACATCCATCTATGACAGCGAATATGGATACTGTGCATATAGCAGGCATTATATCTGAAAAAGGTGGAGACACCTCACATGCATCGATACTTGCAAGAGCTTTGGAGATACCAGCAGTTCTTAGTGTAAAGGGTATATGCAGTGATGTTAAGGATGGAGAAGACATAATAGTTGATGGTGCATATGGTGAAGTGTTTGTATCTCCAAGTGACATAACTAAAAAGATATATGCCAAAAAGAAAAAACAGTACGATGAGAGTGTTATAGAACTTAAGAAATATATCAATAAACAAACAGTTACTAAAGATGGCAGACGTGTGATGCTGGCTGCTAATATAGGCAATGCACTTGATGCTGCAAAGGCAGTCAGGGATGGTGCAGAAGGTGTAGGACTGTTCAGGACTGAATTTCTTTTTATGAATGGAAGCAAGCTTCCAACAGAAGAAGAACAGTTTACAGAATATAAGAAAGCAGCAGTTCTTCTTGATGGAAGGGAACTTACTATAAGAACACTTGATATCGGCGGAGATAAAGATATTCCATATATGGGATTGTCTAAAGAAACTAACCCATTCTTAGGATACAGGGCGATAAGATTCTGCCTTGACAGGGTAGATGTTTTTACGACACAGTTAAGGGCTATATTAAGGGCTAGTGCTTACGGTAATATCAGAATTATGATACCTATGATAACATCGGTTTCAGAGGTCAACGAGGTTAAAAAGATTATAGCAGGAATATGCAGGGATCTTGATAAGAAGGATATTAAGTATGATACTGATATTAAAGTTGGTATTATGGTAGAAACACCAGCAGCGGCTATTATGGCAGATGTTCTTGCAAGGCAGGTCGATTTCTTCTCTATAGGAACTAATGATCTTACGCAGTATACGCTTGCTGTTGACAGAGGTAACGAAAATGTTTCATATCTGTATTCGGCACTTAATCCGGCAGTTCTAAGAAGCATTAAAAGAATAATAGAATGTGCGCATAACGCAGGTATTGATGTAGGTATGTGTGGTGAGGCGGCAGCAGATGAACGTATGATACCACTGCTTTTATCTTTTGGTCTTGATGAGTTTTCAGTCGGTGTAAGCCGTGTGCTTGAGGTAAGAAAAGAGATTGCATCATGGAGTATGAAAGAAGCTGGTGATATAGCAGGGAATATTTTAGGATATTCAGAGGAAAAGGAAGTATCGAATTATCTGAGTGATTATATATCATCAAGAGCTGAAACATCTAAGGAGACAGGTAAAGATAGTAATGACAGTGCATTATAAAATATGTTGTATGTGATAATACAAAGAATAGATGACATAACGGATAAATAATGCTATGAATAAATGTCATAATGAATAAGTAATGTGATAATAAAAATGATAGAAATGAGGAACATATGGCGATATATGTAACAGATGAAGAGCAGGAAAGAGTTATACTTGTAGGTGTGGAGCTTGACCCAGCAGATGATTGTGAGAAATCACTTGAGGAGCTATCTGAGCTTGCAAAGACAGCAGGGGCAGTTACAGTTGGAAAGATGATACAGCCAAGAGACAGCTTCCATCCTGCAACTTATATAGGAAAAGGAAAGCTTGAAGAGTTAAGAGCTATGATACAGGAGCTTGGAGCAACAGGTATTATATGTGATGATGAGCTGTCTCCTGCACAGTTAAGGAATCTTGAAGATGTTCTTGATACAAAGATTATGGACAGAACTATGGTTATATTAGATATATTTGCAGCAAGAGCGTCATCAAGTGAAGGTAAGATACAGGTTGAGATGGCACAGCTTAAGTACAGGTCAACAAGACTTGCAGGTCTTGGAATAACACTGTCAAGACTTGGTGGTGGTATAGGAACAAGAGGTCCTGGTGAGAAGAAGATAGAAACGGACCGAAGAATAATACGTGACAGAATATCCCATTTATCAGCAGAATTAAAAGAAATAAAAAGCCATCGTGATATACAAAGGCAGAACAGGGAGAACAGTTCAACACCTGTGGCTGCCATAGTAGGTTATACTAATGCAGGAAAGTCAACACTTCTTAACAGGCTTACAGATGCTGGTGTGTTATCAGAAGACAAGCTGTTTGCAACGCTTGATCCTACGACAAGGGCACTTAAACTTGCGAATGGCGAAAAAGTGCTTTTAACAGATACAGTCGGATTCATAAGAAAGCTTCCGCATAATCTTATTGAGGCCTTCAGGAGTACACTTGAAGAAGCTAAATATGCAGATATGATAGTACACGTTGTTGACTGTTCTAATGATGATTATGAGAGACACATGGCAACGGTGTACGATACCCTTAAACAGCTGGATGTAGGCGATAAGCCGGTTATCACACTCTTTAACAAATGTGATGAATTAGATGAGATACCTATACTTAAAGATAGTAAAGCCGATTATGTAGAAAATATATCAGCGAAAACTGGTATGGGACTGGATAATTTCCTGATGGATATACAGGATATTATCCTTAAGAGCAGAATCCAGATAGAAAGAGTATTTCCATATAATGAGGCAGGAAAGCTTCAGCTTATAAGAGAGTATGGACAGCTTGAAAGTGAAGAATATACTCAGGAGGGTATTAAAGTTAAAGGTTATGTACCGGCATGGGTTGGCGGAAAGCTGTAATACAGGAAAGAGGATTGATATGAATATAATAGCACTTGCAGATAATAACTGGGCGATTGGTAATAATGGAAGACTTCTTGTGGATATCCCGGAGGATAAGAAGCTGTTTCGTGGGGAAACATATGGAAAGGTTGTAGTTATGGGAAGAAAGACCTATGAAGGCCTTCCTAACCAGTCAGCACTTGAGGGCAGAAAGAACATAGTACTGACTAATAACCTGAATTATAAAGCTAAGGATGTGCTTATATGCCATAGTGTTCAAGAGGTGCTGGAACAGCTTAAAAGCTATGACAGTAAGGATGTCTATATAATAGGTGGCGGACAGATATATGAACAGTTTCTTCCATATTGTGATACAGCACATATAACAAGAGTAGATTATAAGTATCAGGCAGACACATATATCACAGATTTTGATAAGCTTGATGGCTGGAGGGTTACGGCCAGAAGTGAAGAACATACTTACTTTGACATATGCTATGAATTCGTCTGCTATCAGAAGGAAAAGTAAGTGATAATTAAGTGATAGGCAAGCGATAAGTAAGCGGAAAGTGAGTGATATGCAGGATAACGCATAGATAGATGCACTGGTGTGCAGAAGCATATCCTTATCTGTGCGATATATGACCGGAAGAGAGGATTAGCATGAATAAAAAAATGTGGAAAATAAGGCGTATAATTACAGTTGTGCTTATGGCTGCCATAATTACCGGGCTGACTGTGTGGTATGGAATTCCACACCTATATGCATCACAAGAGGAGAAGACACTAAGAGTTATTCAACAGTCACAGAAGATACTTGAAAGCATTATAGAGAATTATATCGACAAAATAAGCCAGCTTGATCCTATGGGGAATCATACATATGAAGGTGCGATAACCGTATCGGAGTGTGTTTATGATGGCGTGGATTACAGACCAGATGCATATAATAGAAGTCAGAAATATAGCATAGTTACTACAAATAATAATATAGTACTGGACATGCCTAAGGTCAAAGATGGCACACTGGTAGTAGATAAGAATGATATACTAAAATATGGTCTTGCCAAAATTGACTCTAGCCAGACAAAGCCGATATTAAGGGCAGCTCTGACACACATTATGGAAGGGTATAAAGTAGCTGTTAAGGATAGTGCAACTATAAGCGATAAAGCATTAATAGCAGGGTTTAATACATTTGTCGAAGAAATGTATAAGGATCCGGTTATTCTTCCATACATTTCCCTGTTTAATGTTCATGGAATAACTGCAGATAATATGAAGAGCAGGTTTAGTGAATATGCTAAGGGTGTGTATACAACATATAATATAAGCCTGGATAGTCAGGACAGACTGACAGGAATAGAGCTTGTGTTCAACAGGATAGGTGCTGATGCCAATACTGCTGGTGATTATCAGGAAAGTGATAATAATAAACAGCAGATAGGTAATATTAATATAAGCTTCACAGGTGAAGACCAGCTATATGATAGTATGCAGATTATGGTAACAACAGCAGTTATAAATAACAATTATGTGAATGTAAACCTACAGTTGGATACGCAGGATATGAATAATATAAAGTATGGCATAGCGGCGGATATAAGTTATAGAAGCCATAGTCTTAAGCTTAAGGCGGATGGTGATATAAGAAAGAACTGATGCTGTAATGCGTTGATAATTATAATATTTTCCCGGACAGATAAGGCTATTAGTAATCTGTCCGGGAATTTTTGTTAGCATTTGCGTTTAGGTTAAAGGTTATATGATGTCGGGGTCAAAAGCCCCCTACTTTGATACCTACGAATTGTTCCGTGCTACGCACTCCCACAATTCTTCCCAATATTCGCATATCGTGGGATTATCATCCCACTTTTATGTTCATATCGGGGCGGGTCCCAAGGTCGCTCACCCACATATGAGCAAGCTCATGTGGGTTTAGACCTTTTGACCCTGGTATCATTATATGAATAAAAGTCAGAGAAATGTAACCTTATGAAATAAAATCGTACTATATATGTGAAAGCTTTCAAAAATCAGAATTAAGGAAAAATAAAAAGTGCGCAGCGAAGAAGAAATAATTGATTTAATAGTTAACAGAGATGAGAGTGTTATGAGTGAGCTGATGGATAAGTATCAGAGGCCGCTTATGAGACTGGCTATGAATATGTTGGATAGTGAAGAGGATGCCAGAGAGTGTGTGAATGATACATTTTATGAAGTGTGGAAGTCAGTCCCTCAGAACAGACCTAAATATCTTTTTGCATATTCAGCGACTATCTGCAGACATCTGATATGTAAAAGAATAGAGCACGATAAAGCATTAAAGAGGAGTTCCAATGTAATAGAGCTTACATCAGAGATGGAACAATGCATCGGCAGAGAGGATAATTTACCAGATGGGGATGAAGAGAGGCTTGGAGAGTTGCTTGACCAGTTTTTAAAGGGTGTGCCAGTCCAGAAGAGAAATATGTTTATACAAAGGTACTGGTATTCAGAACCAATCAGAACGATAGCACAGCTACAAGGAAAAAGTGAAAGCACAGTAAAGGTAACGCTTCACAGAATGAGAAAAGAGCTTAAGCTTTTTCTTGAGAATAATGATGTTGAGTTATGAATTAAGGGGTTGCGTAGAGGCAACAGAATGGAGGTATTTATGGATAAGAATAAGCTGTTTAATTCAATGAATTATATTAATCAGGAATGGGTAGAGCAGGCAAAGCCAACAAGGAATAAGCGTGTAAGTTTAAAAAAGAATAAGAAGTATAAGGTGTATAGAAATATTGCGGCGGCAGCAGCGGTTGTGTTTGCAGTATCAGGAATTACTTATACAGGAGCATATGCATACCAGAAATATCTTAAGCCACAAAGCAATGTTAACTTCTCATCTCATATAGATGATGATAGTACAGTAAGTATATATAGCAGTAATAATATGGAGAATTCAAAGGATTCAACAGTAGATGTTATATGGGGCAATTATGTTGCAAGTGGTTCAAGATTCTATGTAAGCTTAACGTTTAAGTCAAAGGATGGAAGTCCTATTATTCCTAATGACGAAAGCGATATGAAGCCAATAATAGGTTCGTTCAACTTTGAGAAAGCCCATGTAAGCTTAAATGGCAACTCTATCACAGATTCCAGATCAGGATATCTGCCAATATTCTTTAATGGAATGTCAGAGGATGGAACAGAAATATATGCAGAGATGAATCTTGATTATAATGATGGTACTAAATTCGTAGGAAGTACTATAACAATATCAACAGAAAACTTAAGATGTGCGTATGCAACAGAAGATAAGGAAAAACGTGAAGAAAGACAGATAGCAACAGGCGAATGGTCATTTGAAACACAGGTTGAAGACAGTAGTACAGGAGTTATATGTTCAAAGCCGGATGTACAGGTTCCGTCAGTATACAAGGATGGCGAATATCTGACAATCACAGATCTTCAATCTAATGGATTCGAGGTGGCTCTTAAGGGAACTGGAGATATTGACTTTAAGTACTTCGGAGTTGAAAAAGGAAATGCTCTAACAGTAACACTTAAGAATGGCACAGTTGTAGAGGCAGATACTAAGTTATCTGATTTATCAGGAAATGCAAAGACAAAGCTGTATGATATCACCTATGGATTAAAGAAGGTAGTTGCCGTTGAGGATATTGATTCAATAGAATGGCATGGTGCAACAATCTATAAGGCTGAGTAGAGGGTGCTATAAGAAGGATATAGGGATGTTCTTAGGCTGCTATAAGGAAGATATTAGTATGTTATCAAGATATTCCTAGTATGTTATAAGGAAGTTATTAATATGTTATGAGGGCGTTTCTAGGACGTTCTTGGTATGCCACCGGGGTTGTTATCAGGAGGGCATTGTATAGGATGCATAACTAGGAAATATAATAATAAAAAATCTTACCAAAACAACGGGGAACCACAGATGGGGAATGCAGGGGGATTGAGTGCTTTTACACTCAATCCCCCTTGTGCTTGTTAGCTTTTGTTGGAGAGATTTGTTGAAATAATTGGTCGAAGAGATTAGTTGAAGTGTAATTGGTAGAAGTGATTAATCGAAAGATTAGTTGAAGTGTTCAGTAGAAAAATTGAGTTATATATTGGGATTGTGACCCTATATGAGAAAAAGGCAATCAGAGTCATATTTTGAAAGCTGATTGTGATTAGAAATACCCAATCAGCTTTCTGATAACTAAAGCATTACTTAATATAATACCACTAAAGTTTTATAACGTCTGTTTATCAACATAGTAATTAATTTACCTAAACAACGATATAGGTACTATAATGAAATCTTCTTAGCCGTCGTTCCATTTTGATTGCATTGGATAGTTCGGCAAATGCACCTACCTGTACCTTGTAGTAACCATCTTCATATATTATAAAGGCTGGGAAGCCATCTATAAGTAGAGAGTTTAATAAGCGGTCTGCATTATCTTTATTGTGGTATGCACCAGTCTGAACCCGGTAGAGAGGCTGATGTATATATGAATTATTGCAGGTGTTGCTGCAGGAGTTATTGTGTAGGCTGTTGCATGAGTTATCATTGCAGAGATTATATCCGGTGTCAGCAGTATAATTATCAGAGTTGTTAATACCTTCTGTAATACTTTCTGTCTCTGTTTTTGGAGTTATATCATATCTATAAGAGGCATTATCACTATTAATAGAACTGCTTGTGCCGATGAAATTACCGGAATGGTCGGAATTTCCGAAACTACTAGAATCATAGAAAGTACTAGAAGCTCCTAAATTGCTGGCATTGCTGGAACTGTTGATATTGCTGGCGTTGCTGGAATTATTGGTATTGTTGGAGCTGTTGGTATTGTTGGAGCTGTTGGTATTGTTGGAACTATTGGTATTATTGGAACTGCTGGTATTATTGGAGTTGTTAGCTTTGTTGTAGCTGATGTTTGAATGGTGAGTATTAGAGTTGCGTGAACCAATAGGGAGGCTTTCTAATATTCCATCAGCTATAGCATTTGCAACCTTATCGAATTCCTGGTCAAATATATAGTTATCTTTTTCATTATTTATAAAGCCTGCTTCAACAAGGACAGCTGGCATCTTAGTTCTCTTAAGTACCACAAGATTTTTCCGGGTATCAACTCCCAGATTCTTAAATCCAACATTCTCAAGCTGGTTGTTTATGTTTCTTGCAACCTCTGACTTAAGTCCTGAATCATTGTATACAAGAGTTTCAACACCAGAATACTGGTTAGGCTTTTCAGAAGAGTTTCGATGTATTGACACGAAAAGATCAGCTCCTGAGTTGTTAGCATCAGTTGCCTTTTTAAAAGGTGTCTCATATTCGTCGTTAGTTCTTGTATAGAAAACATCAATTCCATTTTTTTTAAGAATATCGCCGACGGCCAGAGTAAGGTCGAGGGTATCATCTTTTTCCTGTCTGCCATTATAAACAGCACCAGGATCGCTGCCACCATGGCCTGCATCAAGAGCTACTTTATATTTTGACATATCCGCTCCTAAGGGAATTATCATTTTATTTTATTCATAAAAATATATAAAGATACATATAATAATGAAAAAATATTGATTTTTGTATATAGGTGTATACAGAATGGGGGTATAATGGTGTATGTTCATACTATGGAAACACCACAGGATATGATAGATAAAGGGAAGATGCACATAAATGTATATGATAAACAGCAGGGAGCACCGCTTGCAAATGCAAGAATCACTCTGTCATACACAGGTAATCCGGATTCGATAATAAATGAACTTGTAACTGATTCAGAGGGGGCGGTTAATCTTGATGAACTTTTAGCACCACCGATAGAGTACAGCATGGAGCCAGGGGAAAAACAGCCATTTGCAGAATATACGATTGATGTCAGTGCCAACGGATATGAGGAGACTAACATATCCGGAATAGATGTCTTTTCAGGGGAAACGAGTATACAGGATGTATATCTTAATGAAAATGAGTATACAGTTGCGGAAGATAACATAGTTATTCCGGTTAATACCCTGTATGGAAACTATCCAGCCAAGATACCAGAGAGTGAGATAAAGCCACTTAACCAGTCTGGTGAGATAGTACTAAGCCGTGTTGTTATTCCTGAAACTATAGTTGTGCATGATGGTGTTCCTACTGATTCAACGGCGCTTGATTATTATGTCAGGTATAAGGATTATATTAAAAATGTTGCAAGCAGCGAGATATATTCAACATGGCCAAGGCAAACGTTAGAGGCTAATATACTTGCAATCATGTCATTTACATTGAACAGGGTGTATACAGAATGGTATAGAAACCAGAGTTATAATTTTACTATAACATCTTCAACAGCATTTGATCATAAATGGGTGAATGGCAGAAATATATTTGAGAGTATATCAAATGTAGTAGATGAAATATTTGATAATTATCTTTCACGTCCGAATGTTAAGCAGCCAATACTTACACAGTACTGTGATGGAAAAAAATCAAGCTGTCCGAACTGGATGACACAGTGGGGAAGTAAGTATCTTGGTGACCAGGGATATTCATCAATCGATATATTAAGATATTATTATGGCGATGATATGTATATAAATACAGCAGAGCAGATACAGGGTATTCCTTCATCATGGCCTGGTGCCAATCTTGATATAGGGTCATCGGGTCAGAAAGTAAGACAGCTTCAGGAGCAGCTGAATCTCATAGGAGATTATTACAAGGCTATACCACCATTGTCAGTTGATGGAATATATGGAGAGCAGACAGCAGAAGCGGTAAGACAGTTTCAGAGGATTAACAATATGCCACAGACAGGAGTCGTTGATTTTCCGACATGGTACCGTATATCAGACAGATATGTGAGACTGTCAGGCATAGCTGAGCTTATGTAAGCGGGCATGATATAGTCTGGATTATGGAAATGTTGTCTTTAAACAGTATTGAAATAGTATTATAGTACTGATATTATGATGATATAAAGTAATGTGTACAAATGAAAGAGGCGAAAGATATATGAGGTATAAGATAAGTGATCTTGCAAAGCTTCTTGGCGTATCTACAAATACGGTGAGAAGATATGAGGATATGGGTTATATATCTGCTGTAAGGGATGAGAACAGCGGATACAGGTATTACGATGATGATGGAGTGTTTGGTGTGCTCAATGCTAAAATGCATATAAAGTATGGTTTTACGCATGAGCAGATAAGTAAAATGCAGAATTATACGCTTGATGAAACTATAGAGGCATGTCAGGAACGTATGCAGCAGTTGGATAAGCAGATAGCCTATATGACGTATTTAAGACACAGACTTAAGGATGACTGTTTGCTTATGAATAAGGCGGCCTCTAATACAGATATATATGAAAAACAAAGTCTTCCTATGTATTATGTCTTATATAAGAATGGCGGAAAGCTGCTTCAGGAGCCAGAAAGACTGGAGCAGCTAAGCGAGTTTTTATACAATTCACCAGAAATACAGCATATATACATAATTCCTGAGAGTGAGATGAAAGCAGGACGTTTTACTGTAAGCTGTGGTTATTCGATTAAAGAAGAGCATCTTGAAAAGTATCATCTTCATATTAACCAATATGCACAGAAGTATATTCCTAAGCCGTCAGTTATGGGTATATCAAAGGTGCCGGCAAAGTTAAGCAGTATATATGATTATTCACAGGATGAGATTAAGGAGATTATGATAGGGCGTCATCTTGCGTATATGAAAGAGCATAATCTTGTCCTTGATGGTGATATAACAGGTATAGTTATAACAAAGGTTAAGGATGATGATAGTGATGATCATGTGATGTATATCCTTATGAGTGTTCCTGTACGGCATGAAAAACAGTGAATTATGAGATATTATGTTCGCATATAAAAACAATTCTTTGTTAAGTATGTAAAAGATATTGACCTTGACATTGGTTCATACTTTATAGTTTGTATTATGGATATCAAAAAGGTTTTATAAACAGACCCTGACAGTATCCATGCAGATATATAATGTTATAATGCCTTTAAAGGCAGAAATGGAGGTCAATATGCGCAAAACAACTAAAAGACGTCTTAGCAGTCTTTTGTGTGCAGTACTTATGCTTGTTACAAGCATAGACGTAACTGCATTTGCAGCAGAATCAAAAGCGTCAACAAGAAAGATTGACGTATGGGACATGGGCACAGTACAGGAAGCAGATACAGATAAGTATAATAATCATATTACTGCTGCTGATTGGGAGAATTGTGACAATGTTTCAAAGGATGGTAAATTCGTTGCCGGAGAAGCAACATTTGGTGATCTTACAATCAATCATAATGCCAATGACAGATTGTTCTCGGCATCAGGCAAAAACTATGGAAGCAATGCGTTAGCAACAACAGCATATGATGATGGATATACAGCATCCGGTATGTACTACTGTAATGGTACAGGAGGAGAAGGAAGAAGATACATTGCTATTAACAATGTAGAAGCCGGAGATAAGATAGTTGTATACATGGCATCAAGCAATGCTGCTAATGGAACACTTCTTTTTAAGTATCTTGGTGAAGATAATGAACAGGTAGAAAAAGCAAGCTTTACTAACAAGGGAGCTAAGTATGAATTCGTAGCTAAGTATAGTGGTTCATATAAGGTGTATACAGATGCAGCAGCAGGAAAACCTATATATAACAGGGTGGTAAGAATTCCGGGAGTAAAAGTCAGTGGAACAATAGAAGGCGTACAGGTAAGCGGTCTGAAGGTTTTATTTAAGGATGATGTTAACGATATCACATATGATGCAGATGTAAAAGGCAATACATTTACAGCTACACTTGCAGCAGGATGTGATTATACAGCAGTTTTATCCGGAGCAGCAGGATATGGATTTTCCGTTGATACAAAGAATGTTACAACAACTGTAGATGAAGCTCTGACAGGCAAGACAGGAGTTACATTAAAGGTAGAAGAAAAGAAAGTATATACATATACAGGAAAGATTACAGGATTTGCAGCAGATTATGATACATCGGGATTATCAGTTAAGCTCGTAGCTGACCCATCTTCATTAGCAGATGATGTGGTTCTTAAGCTTGATGATAACAAAGCTTTCAAAGCAACACTTGAGCCTGATGTTAAGTATACAGTTGAGCTTAGTGGAGTTAATGATTATGAAGTAGCTGATGGCAAAGAGGTTACAGGCCAGACAGATTACTCTAAAGATATAAGCGTTTCTGCTAAGAAGTTATATAAGGTAACAGGTAGATTTACAGATATTGATGCTAAAGCAGCAGTTACAGATATTAAGTTTATCAATGTTGATGACAAGTATGTGTATACAGGAAAGGTTACATCAGATGGATATGAAGTTTCTTTAAGAAATGGTTCATATGAAGTTGAAGCAGCAGTTGATGGATATAGAACAACAACACATATAGTAGTCAATGATGCGGATGTAACTAAAGACATCTTAATGGTGTCAACTAAAGATAAGGAACAGATTGAAAGAGTATCTGATATATATGTCGGATATAAAGAAAAAGGAAATGCAAACTATAATACAGTAAAAGAAGCAGTATCAGCAGTATCATTAATGACACCTGCTCCTGATGAGAATAATGGAGTTACTATTCATATTGCTCCTGGTACATATAGAGAACAGGTTATTATATCAACTCCATATGTAAGACTTGTTAATGATGAAAAGTCATCAGGCAAAGAAGTGCTTCTTACATGGTATTATGGAATAGGATATAAGTATTACAGCATAGATTCTAAAGGCTATTATAATGCTGAAAATGCATATGATAAGTACGAGAAGGCAGCTGCAGCAAAATGGGGCTGTTCAGTACTGCTTAAAAATACAGCAACAGGATTTAGTGCTGATGGAATCACATTTGAAGCTTCGTTTAACCGTTATTTAACAGATGAAGAAATAGAAGATGGTGTGACACCTACAGAAAATAAGAATCCAGACAGAAACTATGCAACAGATGTTACATCAAAGGCAGCAACAGAAAGAGCAACAGCCATGGCTATAGAAGCTGATAAGGTTGAATTCACAGACTGCGCGTTTCTTGGAAGCCAGGATACATTATATACTGGTAATTCAGCAACTAATATGTACTTTAAGAATTGTCATATAGAGGGTAATACAGATTACATATTTGGTGATGGAAACGCAGTGTTTGATGGATGTGAGCTTAGATTCGCAGGTTACAGTGCTGGCTCTGCAGGTGGTTATATTACAGCACATAAGCCAGCCTCTGCTGCAGCAACTAAGATTGGCTATGTATTTAGAAACTGTACAATAACAGGCAGTGATAAACTTGAGGTAAGTGCAGGATATCTTGGAAGACCTTGGGGTCAGGATGCAAAAGTAACATTCCTTAATACTAAGATAAATGGTAGTTACATTAAGGATGAAGGCTGGTTTGAAATGTCTGGCAATAAGCCGGAGAAGGCTGGTTATACAGAATATAATTCGGTTTATACAGATGGAACAGCAGTAGATGTTTCTAAGAGAGTAACAGGAGTTACAACAGATGAAAGTGTTGCAAAGAAAGATGTTGTGAATGATTATCTTTCAGGCTGGACACCTAATGCTTATGTGGCTGATGAGGGTACAGTAGCATTTGTAAAGAAACCATATCTTGTGGATAATGGAGATATCAATGCACCATATCCAGGACATACTCTTACTGTTATATACTCTCTTGGAGAGAAGAATGATAAAAATGATGCATCAGTGATCCGCTGGTATATTGTTAATGAGGATGGCAGCAGAACACTTGCAAAATCGTCAACTGCCAATGCTGATAATACATATAAGATTTCTAAGGATGCTATTGGAAAGCATATTGAAGTTGAAGTTGTACCTGAGAACTTAAGTGGTGTTAAGTCAGGAGCAGTAAAATATAAGGCAGAGGCATATGTAAGAGATGGATATGAAGATCCTACAGGTTCAACAGATATAGAACTTGGTGATGGAGTAAATGTATTTTTGGCAGGTGATTCAACTGTTAAGGATTATTCAGCATCAGGTATGTATATGAGCGGTAAGGCTCAGGCTGAAGGCTCATGGGGCGAATATTTACAGGCGTTCTTTGATTCTTCAAAGGTTAAGGTGCAGAACTATGCCAATGGAGGACGAAGCAGCCGAAACTTTATCAATGAGGGCTCATTAGATAAGATAAAAGCCAATATCAAAGCAGGCGATTATCTGTTTATACAGTTTGGACACAATGACTGTGCCAATGGAAAAGGATACATTGAAGATAGATATGTACCACTTGGACAGCCAGATGCTGACGGAATATATCCTGTAACAGCAGGAACTAAAGTGGCAACACCATCATCACTTACTTCAAAGTATGGAGATACATTCTATTCATATGATTGTGGTGGTACTTATAAATGGTATCTTAAACAATATATTGATGCGGCAAAGGAAGCAGGGGCAATACCGGTTCTTGTAACACCAGTATCAAGACTTTATTATACTAGTGAGGGTACTATCAAACCACATCATGATTCAACAGATAAAGAAACAGGAACACTTGTAACTGAAAATAATGCATATGTTGAAGCAGTTAAACAGCTTGCAAAGGAACAGGATGTATTACTTATTGATGGTTTTGAGATAACAAAGAATATGTATGAGGAAGCATACAAAGCAGACGAAAAGGCAGCTAATGGCAAGTCTGTTAATGGTACACAGGTTATGTCAGCAGGAGACAGTACACATAGCAATAAGCTTGGTGGTTTCATAACAGCAGAACTCTTTGCACAGCAGATCCAGAATATGAATATATCACTCTCAAAGGCTGTTAAATCACCATCCAGAGTAGCAGGTGTTAATCCGGATGGACAGCAGGTGTTTGTTGTTGATAAGAATGGAGTGCTTACTGCTAAAGCAGCAGATGCAAATGGCAGATTCACAGAAGATGCAGTGTACTGGACAACAAAAGGCCAGAGCCTTTTAAGTGCAATAAGTGCTAAGAGTGAAGAACTTAATAAGAGCGAGAATCCAACGCCATCACCAGACCCAGCGCCAGCGCCAGACCCAACGCCGGCACCGGATCCAACACCAGCGCCAGACCCAACACCAGCACCAGATCCAACGCCATCACCGGATCCAACACCAGCGCCAAACCCAACACCAGCTCCAGAACAGGGTGGCAGCGATAAGAAAGATGATGGAGCTACGTCAGGTAGTGACAGTAATAAAGATGACAATGCTATATCATCTGACGATAAAAATCCAGATGCTTCTAAAGATGATGTAAAAACAGCAGATGTATATCACGTGATGGGATATAGTGTGGCATTTACAATGGCATTAGCTGGAATAGTACTTCTTGTGTATGAAGATAGAAAAAAGAAAAGGCTGATTAATAAATAATATAATAGTTATAGATACTAGTTTTAGTGATGATTAGAATTGATTAGTATTGATTGGCATTGAATAAAGCCAGATACACAATGACTTAGGTTGTTGTGTGTCTGGTTTTTGAATGCTTGAATATTATTCGTTCGAATATTATTTGCCTGAATATTTTTTGAAATATAATAATGTATGGATTTATGTACAATGCATTATTAAATGTGTAAAAAGATATTGACCTTGACACTGGTTCATACTTTATAATTCCATAAAAAGGGACGGATTGTCCAGAAAAGAAAGGGAAGGTTATTTATGATGAAGAAAAGAAACAGAAAACGTATAAGTTGTCTGCTTAGCGCTTTGCTTTTGCTTGTTATGAGCATAGGCTGGAGCGTTATGGCTATGGCTGATGATGCGGTTAATAAAGACAGCAGCAAGCCTACAGTATGGATAATAGGTGATTCTACAGTAAGTTCTTTTGCTGATAATTATTATTATCCAAGATATGGATGGGGTACACAGATTGATAAGTATCTTGATGGAACATATGAAGTGAAGAATATAGCTTTATCAGGAAGAAGTTCTAAGAGCTATGTTAATGATAAGGAGTATAATGAACTTACATCCGGTATGAAGCAGGGTGATTATCTTCTTATAGGCTTCGGACATAATGATGAAAAGGCAGAAGCAGACAGATATACAGATCCTAATGGTGATTATAAGACAGCTGGCTCATTTGCTAACTCATTATATGAAAATTATATTAAGCCTGCGCAGGCAGCTGGTACAACAGTTATCCTCTGTACACCTATAGTAAGAAGAACTGCTACAGCAGAATGGTCTGACAGCAATCTTCATATCACAAAGGATAGTGGTGATTTCAAGGGTGGAGATTATGCCCAGTCTATAAGGAATCTTGGTAAGGAACTTAACATACCAGTTGTTGATATGACTAAGATGACAAAAGAGTTATATGATACATTAGGACCAGATGAGACAGTCAACCTTCATGCATGGACATCATCTAAGGCTACAAGCGTTGATAATACACATACAAACATTTATGGTGGAACATATAATGCTTATCTTGTAACTAAGACAATTAAGGAACTTGGAGTGGCTGGAATATCAGAACATATAACAGCCAAGGAAGCACCTGTTAAGGCTGATGTACTTAAGTCTAATCCAGATTATAAGGAAGCTGAATATTCAGGAGAACTTAAACAGAGTGAATTATGGAAAGATGCGGGAGTTTTCAAGGGTTCAATATTTGGAGATATAGGTGGAGACCCAAATCTTATTAAAGATAAGTTCATACTTGAGGGCAATGAAGATGGAAGCATTCACATTGCTGTTAATGGTAAGGGAAAGATATCATCAACAACAGATGGAATTGCAATGTATTATTATAAAGTACCTGCAGATAGTAACTTTGTAATAACAGCTAATGCAACAGTAAACAGCATTAATAAACACAATCAGGTGGCATTTGGTCTTATGGCAAGAGATGCTATGTATATTGATGTTAATGATAAGTCAGCTCTTGGAGATTATGTTGCAGCAGGAAGTATTAAGCAGGGAACAGCTAACTGCTTTAAGAGAAAAGATGGTGCATTAGGTTATGGTGGTACATTAGAGAATCCAGTAGAGGCTGGTAAGACATATGCACTTAAGATTGAGAGCAACAGTGATGGATACGCATGTACATTTGGCGATAATGCTGCTATATCAGGCGGTTTTGATTTCAAGCTTACATCAATAGATGCGGATTATGTATATGTAGGTTTATTTGTAGCAAGACAGGCAGATGTAACATTCTCAGATATAAAACTTGTTGTAGATGGTAAGGTAATAACTGGTTCTGATGTTAAGCCAGGTGATACACCAGATGATAGCAAGCCAGGAGATAGCACACCAAGTGACACACCAGATGATAATAAGCCAGGAGATAGCACACCAAGTGATACACCAGATGATAATAAGCCAGGAGATAGCACACCAAGTGACACACCAGATGATAATAAGCCAGGAGATAACACACCAAGCGACACACCAAATACACCAAGTGATACACCAAGCACATCAGATTCAGATAAGGTAAATGCGGTAATTAAGGCTGATGATGGCATCAATATAAAGGCCGAAGTACCAGTGAGTGGAATCACATTCACAGAAGAGGAAAAGAAAGAAATAGAAAACGGAAGTACAGTTTCGGTATCTATGGAGGTCAAAGATGTAACAGCTACAGTATCAGAAAGCGATAAGAAGCTTGTGGAGGATAAAGTTAAGGAAGTTCTTAACAATGGTGTAGTTGGAGCATATCTTGATCTTACATTATTAAAGAAAGTTGGAAGTCTCAAAGAAGTATCAGTAACAGAAACAGCTGCTGGAGTTGTTGTTAAGCTTGATATTCCTGAAAGTCTTAAGAATACAGATGCATCTGTAGAAAGAAAATATACAGTTGTAAGAATTCATGATGGTGTAGCAGAGGCACTTGAAACAAGCTGCGAAAACGGAGTTATTACATTTACAACAGATAAATTCTCTACATACGCTATATGCTATGAAGATGTAGCAGCAACAGGAAATGGACAGGCATCAGATAACACAATAAACACAGGTGATGTGTATAATATAGCACTCTATGTATTATTCGCAGTTGTATCATGTGCAGGTCTTGCATTCGTAGTATTAAGAAGAAAGTCAGTTGTAAGATAAAAAATAAAACAATGTATCATTTTTGTATTGCAGAAATTTGAAATATTTGAAATGTTTGTTTGAAATGTTTAAAAATATAGTTGACAGCTATAACTATTAGTGTTAAACTCTAATAGTTGTTAAACGAAGCAGAGTATCCACTCTCACCTTAGCGCATGAAGGCGACTCGGGTTTATATTTTTAAGAATATGCATGATAAACAGCAATTAAGATGCATTATGATTAAAAAGTGGATAGTCTGACTATCCACTTTTTTTGATTTTGGAGGTGCACTACTATTAGCGAATTAATGATTAACGAGCAGATCCGCGATAAGGAAGTTCGTGTTATTGGACAAGAAGGACAGCAGCTTGGAGTTATGTCTCCTAAGGATGCTATGAAGTTAGCAAGAGAGGCAGAGGTTGATCTTGTAAAGATAGCTCCATCCGCAAAGCCACCTGTATGTAAGCTTGTGGATTATGGCAAGTATAAGTATGAGCTTGTCAGAAAAGAAAAGGAAGCTAAGAAAAAACAGAGAACAATAGAAGTCAAAGAAGTTCGTTTATCACCTAACATAGATGTGAATGACCTTAATACTAAGTGTAACGCAGCAAGGAAGTTCATAGAGAAAGGCGATAAGGTTAAAGTATCACTCAGATTCAGAGGACGTGAGATGGCTCATGTTGATTCAAGCAAGCATATACTTGAAGATTTTGCAGAGAAGTTAAGTGATATAGCAGTAGTAGATAAGGCTCCAAAGTTAGAAGGCAGGAGCATGACTATGTTTTTAACTGAAAAACGTTAAAATATTATTCCATATGAGAATTAAATTAGGAGGATTATTATGCCAAAGGTAAAGACAAAAAGAGCAGCTGCAAAGCGTTTTAAAGTAACTGGAACAGGTAAATTAAAGAGAATGAAAGCTTACAAGAGCCATATTCTTACAAAGAAGACTACTAAGAGAAAGAGAAATCTTAGACATGCAGCTATGACAGATGCAACTAATGTAAAGACAATGAAGAAGATTATGCCATATTTATAAGATATGGGTGTCTGTGATTGATTATTTTAGGAGGAAATTAAGAAATGGCAAGAATTAAAGGCGGTATGAACGCAAAGAAGAAGCATAATAGAGTATTAAAGCTCGCTAAGGGTTATAGAGGAGCTAGATCTAAGCAGTACAGAGTTGCTAAGCAGTCTGTAATGAGAGCTCTTACAGAGAGCTACAAGGGTAGAAAGCAGAAGAAGAGACAGTTCAGACAGTTATGGATCGCAAGAATCAATGCTGCTGCAAGAATGAACGGTCTTTCATACAGCAAGTTCATGTATGGTTTAAAGTTAGCTAACATCGACCTTAACAGAAAGGTATTAGCTGAGATGGCTGTTAATGATGCAGAAGGATTTGCTAAGTTAGCAGAAGTAGCTAAGTCTAAGCTTGCTTAATCATTAGATTAATTAGTGTAAAGATAAATATAATGTTATATATCAGATTTATATCTGTCAGATTCTGGATATCTTCTGATTAGTAGCATTTAAGCCGCTATATAGGATGAGATAACTCTTTATATCCTGTATGGCGGCTTTTGTGATAATATTGTGAAACATTTATGTAATACTGGCTTTAGAGGCTGTATTATGGTATAGTTTATAAGTCGGCAATCCGGCATAATATATATTTATGGAGACAGGTTATGAGAAAAGTATTAAAAGGAAAGTGCGTTAAATATGCAGTAGCAGCAGCTATGGTTGTTTCTATGCTTATGACTACAGCATGTAATAGTAAAATAAAGGTTGATTATGGATATAGTCCTACAGATTATGTTGAACTTGGAAACTACAAGGGAATAGTAGCAGATGTTGATGTCACATCCATAACTAACAAGGTTATAGATGACAAGATATCTGAGCAGATGAATGATGTAACTACATATACAGATGTTAACCGTGGGGCTCAGAAGTCAGATAAAGTAACATTTAGTTACTCAGGAACATCAGGCGGGCTTGCAGTAGATGATTTTACAGGTTCTGATTATAGTATGGTTCTTGGAAAGGAAGCTTTTCCAGTTGCAGGAACGAGTCTTGCAGATGAATTATATGGTATGGCAGCAGGTCAGACAAAGGTTATAACAGTAACTATGCCAGATAACTCTAAGTATACTGATTATGCAGGTAAGAGAGTAGTGTTTGAACTTTCCATGAGCTACGTACAGCAGCCAAATGTTCCTATGCTCACAGATTCGTTTGTAAAAGAGAACTTTGGTCTTGAATCAGTAGATTCATATAAGGAATATGTTAAGAACGATGTTAAATCAACTATAGATATAAAGGTGAGTGAAGCAAAGAATGAGGCTATTCTTACACAGCTTCTTGATGTATGTAAGGTAACAGGATACCCTGAAGAATTCCTTGCACAGCAGACATCAAAGCTTGAAGAATCAATCAGTTTTTATAGTACTCTTCAGGGAAAGACTAATGATGAATACTGCCAGAATCTTTATGGTAAAACATTTGATGAATTCGTAAAGGCATCAGCAGGCCAGCAGCTTATATATCAGGCAATAGCAGAAAAAGAAGGACTTGATATAACAGAATATGAATATAAAGATGACCTTGAACAGTTTGCAAAGGACAGTGGTTATTCACAGGTAACAACATTCACAGATAAGTTTGACAAGAATACAATAGTAAAGGCAATGCTTGTAAAGAAAGCACAGAATATAGTTATGGATAATGCGGTTGTGAATGAGAAGTAGTATGTTTGTTTAATTGAATATTAGTTGGTGACGAACGGACGACAAATATAAGCTACAGGCAGTCCTGCACACTATGTTCAATGCCAGAAGCTTCAATCGGCTG
>OCIU01000619.1_pt1 | contig 31231 bp, 24 predicted proteins | sample 1538471 | NCBI WGS metagenome assembly OCIU01 (sample SAMN04571693, study PRJEB22368) | human gut metagenome | biome: human gut; material: stool | host: Homo sapiens | place: Luxembourg | collected 2012-06-01 | reverse complement strand
CTTGCGCCGATGGTACTGCAATGCAATGCGGGAGAGTAGGTGGCTGCCTTCTTTACTTTGGGTCTTCAAGGTCTAACGACTTTGGAGACCTTTTTTTATTTATACCCTCCTATTATTACCATTTGTATATACTATACATATATTATATATATACATTATATAATATATAGCATTCCTACTTGACATTGCATGCGCCAAGTATTACCTTTGCATGCGCTATACAATTATATCCATACCTTTATAATATATATAGCAAGCGTTCTTTGGCTTGTTTACATAATTAACCTTATATAAAAGCTATCTTAACATCATTGTAATTTCGACGGGATACCTTTGCACTCGAAATAATTAAGATAATTTTTAATAAATGAAATCAGTTTTTTTAAAGAACAGCGTCCTTGCGCTGACGCTTTTAGCAAGTACATTAGCCTCGTTTGTAGGCTCAGTTCCTTCTTACGCCCAGACACAGTGCATGAAGCAGTGCGCTTCGCAATCGGCTGCAAAGACTTATGCAGCTCGTCCTACATGGGACGCGCTTAATGGCGAAATCAATTTCTATATTGCTAACGACCTTGGTCGTAATGGCTACTATCAGCAGAAACCTATTGCTGAACTTATGGGTGAGATGGCTGATGCCGTCAATCCGGAGTGTGTAATTGCTGCCGGTGACATACATCATTTCAATGGCGTTACATCTGTTAACGACCCGTTATGGATGACCAACTATGAACTTGTATATTCTCATCCAGAACTGATGCTCGATTGGTTTTCCGTGTGTGGCAATCATGAGTATCGTGGCAACACACAGGCTGTGCTCGACTATGGCAAGGTGAGCCGTCGTTGGGTTATGCCTTCAAAGTATTATACCAAGGTGTATGATCACAAAGGAACAAGCATTCGTATTGTGTTCCTTGACACCACTCCGCTCATCGACAAGTATCGCGAGGCAAACGAAAAATACCCAGATGCATGCAAGGAGGATATGCAGAAGCAACTCTCTTGGCTTGACCAGACTCTTAAAGGGGCTAAGGAGGATTGGGTAGTAGTAGTTGGTCATCATCCTATCTATGCCGAGACAGGCAAGAGCGTCAACGAACGTCTGGACATGCAGAAGCGTGTGATGCCATTGCTTCACAAGTATAATAATGTGGCAATGTACGTTTGCGGACATATCCACAACTTCCAGCACATACAGATGAAGGGCGACAACATCGACTATATTGTCAACTCATCAGCTTCGCTTGTTCGTAAGGTGAAGCCGGTAGAGGGAACTGTATTCTGCAGTCCGGCCGAAGGCTTCTCTGTATTGACCGCTGACAAGAAGCAGTTGAGTCTGTCGATGATTGACAAGGACGGCAACATAATCCACACTGTTACAAAGAACAAGTAAGCTAAAGCTACACATTAATATTATTGATATATGGAATTCAGGAAAAACTTGCTTGCAGCCCTTTTGGCTTCAGCAACCATTATGCCTATGTATGGCGACAACATTAAGGATAATGTCACATTGCCCGAAATGGGAACCATCACCGGACGTATCACCGATGCCGACCGTCAGGTTCTGCCCGGAGCTACAATCATGATTGAGGAATTGCACACGGGCGTGACAAGCGACGTGAACGGATTCTACACATTGGCAAATCTTAAGCCTGGTACATATAAGGTGAAGGTGAGCTACGTAGGTTATGAACCTAAATACTACACCGTAAAACTTACTGGCAATAATGTTGAGCGCAACATTCAGCTTTCGGAGTCGCATGAGTTGAAGGAGGTTGTAGTGACAGGTGCTTTCTACGGACAGCGCAAGGCATTGCAGATGCAGAAGGAGACAATGGGTGTAACTAATGTTGTGAGTGCCGACCAGGTGGGTAAGTTCCCCGACTCTAATATTGGTGATGCCTTGAAGCGTATCAATGGTATCAATGTGCAGTACGACCAGGGTGAGGCACGCTTCGGACAGGTGCGCGGAACATCAGCTGACCTTACTTCAGTAACAGTCAATGGCAACCGCATCCCTTCTGCCGAAGGCGACACACGTAACGTACAGCTCGACCTTATTCCTGCCGATATGGTTCAGACCATAGAGGTAAACAAGGTTGTTACATCGGATATGGACGGCGATGCCATCGGTGGTGAGATAAACCTTGTGACCAAGAATACTCCTTCGCATCGTGTATTGAACTTCAACGTAGGTTCGGGTTATACATGGGTGAGCGGCAAACCGCAGCTTGACCTCGGTGCAACATGGGGCGACCGTTTCTTCAACCATAAGCTTGGTATTATGGCAGCAGCCTCTTATCAGTATGCACCGGGCGGTTCGGACAATACGGAGTTTGAATATGAGGAGAACGATGACAAGCAACTTGAACTGAAAGAGGCTCAGGTGCGTCAGTATTATGTAACACGTGAGCGTCAGAGCTACTCGTTGGCACTCGACTATAAGTTCAATCCGCAGCACAAGATTTCGTTCAAGGGAATGTACAATCGTCGCAGCGATTGGGAGAACCGCTACCGCATAAGCTACAAGAAGCTCAACAGCAAGGCCGAAAAGCAGAGCATCGTTATGCAGACCAAGGCAGGAGCATCCGACACCAAGAACGCCCGACTCGAACTTCAGCAGACAATGGACTATACTTTCGACGGCGAACATCTTTTCGGCAATCTGAAGATGGACTGGGCTGCCAGCTATTCGCGTGCAACTGAGGAGCGTCCCAACGAGCGTTATGCTTCGTACAAGTACAATAACAAGAATTCAAAGATTAAGTTCGGTGATGGATTTGAGGACGTAGGCGACCGCCAGCCTTATTACGCTACATCGCTGCCCGCCCTTGACGACACCAACTGGAAGCTCGACGAACTCGACAATTCCAATCAAGACATCGTAGAGAACGAATGGAAGGGACGTCTCAACTTCACACTTCCTATCACAAATGGACTCTATGGCAACACATTGAAGTTTGGAGCCAAGTACACCAGCAAGGAAAAGACACGCACCAAGTCATTCTTCGATTATGATCCTGAAGAAGTGCTTGGCGACAGCTGGCGCAACCTGACAGTACAGCAGATACGCGACGGATTCATGCCAGGTAGCCAGTATCCTGCCAACTCTCCTTTCATATCAAAGCAGACACTTGGCAAGATCGACTTCAGCAAGTATGAAGGCACAGAGAACTATGAGGAAGAGGCTGGCAACTACAAGATACGCGAACGGATAACAGCCGGCTATCTGCGCTTTGACCAGAAGTTGGGCAAGCGCCTCTCTGCTACTCTCGGACTGCGTGTAGAGCGTACCGACCTCAAGACAAGCGGATATAATGTAGAGGTAACTGACGATGAGTCGACTATGAAGCCGACCGGCGACTTCAAGAACCACTACACCGACCTTCTGCCAAGCTTGCTCCTCAAGTACAAATATAGCGACGACGGCAGTCTGCGTGCATCAGTAACTAAGACAATCTCACGTCCGAAGTACTCGGCACTCATTGCTAACAAGACCTTCAACATCTCTGACGAGGAAGCAACAATCGGTGATCCTAACACCAAGCCAGCCAAGGCTGTCAACGTTGACCTCTCTATCGACCACTACTTCAAGAGTGTAGGACTCGTCAGCCTCGGTCTCTTCTACAAGGACATAAAGAATGTAAATGTAGAGTGGTCGTCGAACAAGTATCTCGGCAGCGACCTCGGACTCACAGGCGAAAACGCTGAGAAGCAGTTCAAGGTAGAACAGAACATCAACGCCTACGATGCACGTGTGCTTGGCGTAGAGGTAGCATATCAGCGTGACTTCGGTTTCATTTCGCCCGCACTCAAGTGCCTTGGCTTCTATGGCAACTATACATACACTCACAGTACCACACGCAACTTTAACGAGCGTCTGGGCATAAAGGATGGTGACGACGTTAAGGTGGCAGGTTCGCCTGAGCATACTGCCAACGCCTCAATGTTCTTCGAGAAGAGTGGCATCAACTTGCGACTCTCATACAACTTCGCTTCGGCATTCATCGACCAGATGAGCACCAGCCGTGCCCTCGACCGCTACTACGACAAGGTGGGTTATCTCGATCTTAACGCCAGCTACACATGTGGTAAGAAAACCAAGTTCACGGTTTATGCCAATGCCAACAACTTGCTCAACCAGCCCTTACGCTATTATCAAGGCGAGAAGAACCGCACAATGCAGGTGGAATATTACGGTGTAAGACTCAATGCAGGAGTGAAGATAAACCTGTAAGCAGTACTATAATCAACAATAGAAAGCTGATTCACATAGCAAGAAGCGATGACAGCAATGTCATTGTCTCCAGCTGTGTGAATCAGTTTTTTTCGTTTGTGAACCATTATGGACTTGTACAGGTCATAAATATCTGATAACTTTGTCCTTGATTTGACGAATACTCAATTAAAACCTAAAAATACATAAGACCATGAGTAAGGAAGTGAACGATAAACAATCTGTTTTTCATGCAATAAAGAATATTGCCGATGACTTGTGTAAAGAGAATAAGACCTACCTACGTGCCGACCTGGCATACGAGCTGAAGAAGTTTGGTGTTGATGCCGATTCTGCAGAGGTGAGCAAACTGGTTTATGATGCCTATAAGTTCTTCCGTCAGGATGGACATATTGCCATTGCCTTTGTTTCTAACAATTCCCGCACTACTCTTGTAGCCGAATACAAGTTGAACGACTGTCTGGAACAAGGCGACAAGGAAGAGGCATTGAAGATAGCCGAGACCGAGTTGGCTCAGTCTTCTACGGCTTTGAGCAAGTTGTCTGACGACATCGAACTGAATCTTAATATGGTTCTTGCCAAAGGAGCATCCAAATTGGTGGATGTATTGGCTGGCACCAATGGCGTGAAGAATGTCAGAGCCCAAGCTTCTGATATGTTTGGCAAATACACACGTATGGTTGACACCTATCATTATGCTGAGGACAGTGTGCGAGGTAATATTGAAGACTTCACTTCGCTGCGCAGCGACATAGCCACTACTTATCGTGACTATGCCATGAAGCTCATTGACATATATGGCGACTCTATCAAGATGGTTTCGCCCAATCTCTTCGATTTCAACCGTGTGGAATGGCTCGACGTAGACGAAATGCTTAAGTATGTAGAGCTGGAGTACAACAAACTTATGGAAAAGTGTGCGGTATTTATAAGTGAAATACAGGACAGCTTCCGTGGTTCGCTGCAGAACTCTGTAAAGGCTTACAAATCTGTTGCTAATGGCAACAAGTCGTTGGGCCTGGCAATGGCGGGCTTGCAGATGCTCAATCACTATATGGAGAGTACTGAACGTACCAATCGGTTGAAGTCCGACTTGTCTGTATTCCAGACAAGCGTCAAGCACGACGCCACACGTATCAAGGCTGATATGGGACGCCTTTTGGTAATATACAAGACCCTTAACGATGTTGTTATTCCGAAAGCCAATGTCTTCTTGCGTTATGCTGAGCGTCTTATGTCATCCGACCTAAAGGCTATAATGGACAGTATGTATGACAATGCCGAGATACGTCCATTGGAAGAACAGCGTCGCCAACTGTTGCAGCAGCTGAAGGCAATAGACATAGAGATGAACGACCATCTGCAGAACATTGATGTCTATTCATCGCTGATTAGCGACATCACCTCAACCCTTGAGTCGAAGCAAGCCAGCTATATGCAGGCAAAGTCAAAACAACCCTCAAAGCCGTTTTTCCTTGTCAACTGGCTCACTTTCGGTACTGCCAACAAGAACTACTATCGCGACTTCTCTGAGTGGAACGCCAACTGTTTCCCTCTTATTCGTGAGTATGAGAGCTATCAGGTTGACCTCAAACTCGACAAGGACGAGCTTGCCTCTCATAATGAAGCCATAGCCGGTTTGAAGTCAGAACATTTACAGCTGTCAGTACGTCTGGATGCTGTTTCAAAAGAAATACGCAGCAAGATAGTCAGCACCGATGACGTTAAACTGAAGATGTTGAAGCACTTGCGCGATATGGTTGCAATGCTGAAACTTGGCAGGGAGATAATGGAAAGCAAGCTCGACGAGAGACTGATACATACCGTAGAAATTCCTGACTATAAAGAAACTGCGAAGCTGCCGGCTGATATAGAAGAGAACCTTTCGCAATTTACAGGTATCCTTGCCGACAATCTTCATGCCGACAGAGACATGGCTATAGGCATATTGGACGGAACCACTGAATTGCTCAAGAAGCGTAAGGCTATTGACGGAAAGGCTAATGGTGTGGAAACCAAGCAGAACGCTCCTGTACAATATTCAGATGAGGACTTGGCAATGGTTACCGATAAAGCCGAGGAGTCTGTACAAAGGGCAGTATCCTTGTTCGATAGTCTTGCCAAACTGAAGTTGCAGCAACTTAACGGCAAGTTGGCTTCAGCCGCTTACGACAAAGAACTGGCAAAGTATTCAGATATGTGGAAGCGTGACATTGCGAAGATAGACAACAAGAGTGCTTACCTTAGAGAAGTGTTCAAACGCATCAATCTTGCCTCAAGCGAAGATGAGTGCAAGCAGGCAATGCTTCTGCTTAGCGACATTAGTGGCTACAAGCTATCCGAGCATGACTTTGCCGACTTTATGAACGGCAAAAAGCAGATAGAACTATAAGATAAAAATGTATAATAAGTAATATATATAAATATGGAAAGTTCAAGAAGACAGCAAGCCCAGGCTGATCTGGGTATGGATTTCAAGAAAGAAGACGAAAAGCGTCAAGCGGCGTTGGCAAAGGAACAGGCGCGGGCATCTGCCAAAGAAGCCAAGCGAAAGGAGATGATGAGCATGACTTCCTACCGCTGTATGTCAGCAACGGCAAAGTATATGGACAAGTGGTGTTTGGATCCAGTCATCGGTTTGTTGCCTTTTGGCATTGGCGACACATTGTCGAGTGTGCTGGCACTTCCGTTCATCTATTACAGTCTTTGTGTAGTAAAGTCAATCCCTCTGACGCTGGCCGTAATCTACAATGTATTGAAGGACATTCTTTTAGGAGCCATACCTTTCTTTATCGGTGACATCTTCGACTTCTTCCATCGTTCGTATCTTGAGAACCTTAGATTGATAACCGGCTATATCAATGACGACAAGGAGATAATCAAGACCGTAAACCAAAAGGCGTTCAAGACGGCAATACTCATAGCGTTGGTTTGCTGGTTGATATATCTTGTCATCTCTTGGGCTATATCTTTGGGACACTGGATTGGTTCACTGTTCTAAAGAGACTTCACCGCTCACTGGTGTCTTGGCTATTAGCCGACATCAATGGGCTATTGTAATCCCTTGTCCTGAAATGGATAGCAGGATTGATTGGTTTAAGAAGTTGTTCTCATAATATCCGTAAGCCATAATTTCTCTTTTATTATTTTCTCAAAAAGAACTCTCTTTTCGTTGCAATCTTATGGTCGCAATGCAAAGGGAGTTTTTTATTGATGCCAAGTACCATGTAATACGATACTATGTCCCTTTACAAGCATGACACTAATGTCTGGATCATGATATAAAGATATGTTGCGTGTCTTGAAATGGTCGTATCATGCCTTGATATGACCGTATCATGCCATGAAATGATCGTATCATGCCTTGATACGAAGGTTTTTACTGGATGCTTCTAATGACCGATTTGGGTTTAATAGGCATTCTTTCCATCTTTTTACAGCTGTGAACTATTGTGAACTTGTGCCGTTGATATAAATTGTGTACTTTTGCATCAATAATATTCGATGTTTATTGCAACTTTAAATCTATGCTTATAAAAAAGTACTTATATATAGCTGTTGTCTGTGTTTTGCTGTCTGCTTGTTCGGCAGGTGGTGAAGGTGGCGAGTCTGACGTGCCTAATCCTCCCGAACCTGCCAAGCCTACAGTGCGAATACCTATTGACATCAGTACAACGATAACGCGAGCTACTGAAACCGCATTTGAAAACGGCGACCAGATAGGACTGTTTGTGGTCAACCGCAATGCCGACGGCACACTGGCGGCATTGCAGCCAGTGGGCAATCATGTCGACAATATGCTCTATACATATTCTGATGTATGGACTCCTGCCACGCCTGTGTACTGGAAGGACGACCGGACGTGTGCCGATTTCTATATGTATTATCCTTACCGCAATACTGTTTCGAGCGTCAGCGCAATGCCTTTCGACGTTGCAGCCGACCAAAGCACAGCGTCTGCATACAAGGCTGCCGACCTGCTTGTAGGCAGCAAACTCAATGTTGTGCCAAGCAAGCAGGCGGTTGACATCGTGGCAAAGCACGTTATGAGTCAAGTGGAGATAGTGCTTAAGGCTGGCAACGGCTTTACCGATGCCTCGTTAGCCTCGGCAGAGGTGTCGTTGAGGCTTAACGACATGAAGACTTCTGCAACGGTAGATCTTTCTACGGCTGCGGTTACGGCTACGGGAACTGCTTCGAGTCTCACGCCATACAAGGATGGCGGAACGTATCGTGCCATTGTAGTGCCACAGAAGGTAGAAATTGGCAACCTCATAACCGTTACTGTCGACGGAACCGACTACAATCTGAAGAAAGCCTTTACATTCACAGCCGGCAAGCGCCATACTTTCACCGTGACACTTGCCAAGACCGGCAGCGGCATTGATGTGAGCATAGGTGCATGGGATGTTGACGACACCGACAATGGCGGTACGGCTACGGGTGAATAGAATTAACGGTTTAATTATGTATTATGTGTTGCAAACACTTGAATTATGCGTAGTAAACACTTAAACTACATTATATATATGGCTGTTGCGGTCGGCGTGATGTTGCTGGCGGGCTGTGCCGACGGATTGTTCGGCGAGGACGGCTCGACAGACAGCGGCGACCGCATTCAGCTTTCGGGCGACATCGACCAGTTGGCAGTGACTCGTGTCAATGACAACGGATTCTGCGATGGCGACTGCATGGGCGTGTACGTAGTCGATTATCGTGCCGGCACGCCCGGAACCTTGCAGCTTAGCGGCAATCGTGCAGACAATGTGCGCCATACTTATGACGCATCGGCAGGCAAGTGGAACTCTGCCTACGACATATATTGGAAGGACAAGCATACGCACATCGATGTGTATGGTTATTATCCTTTTGCCAATCCCGAGAGCATTGACAACTATCAGTTTGAGGTGCAGCGCAATCAGAGCACCGCATCGGAGGACGGAAACATGGGCGGATATGAAGCCAGCGACTTCCTTTGGGGCACGGTGGTCGACCTCGCTCCAACCTCCAATGTGATACGTCTGCTTCTGAAGCACCGCATGTCGAGTGCTTACGTCACGCTGGTGCAGGGCGAAGGCTTTGCCGAAGGCGAATGGGCGGCTACCGAGAAGACTGTGCTCACAGCCAATGTGGTGCGCAAGGCGAGCATCAATCTGGCTGACGGAACGGTCAAGCCGGCTGGTGCAGTGGAGTCTACGGCGACCATTCCCTCGCAGGTGGGCGATGTATGGCGCACCATAGTAGTGCCGCAGACTGTGCAGGCAGGCACTACGCTGTTCAGCATAACAATAGGCGGAGTGCCGTATAAGTTCACCAAGAACACAGCGCTCACCTATGTGGCAGGCAAGATGATGAAGTTCAGCATACGTGTCGACAAGAAGAAGGAAGACGGCAAGTATCGTCTGACGCTCATTAGCGAGAGTATTGCGCCATGGGAGAACGACCTCGTGAGCCATGACGCTACCGCCAAGGAGTATGTTGTGGTGAATTCTACAGCCGGACATCTTAAGGAAGCCATCGCAGCAGCCAATAAAGACCTCACCAAACTGAAGCACATGAAGGTGACGGGTACCCTCAACGCCTACGATTTCCGTATAATGCGCGACAGTATGTTTGCGCTTGCAGCTCTCAATCTGAAGGAAGCTCGCATCAAGAAGGGTGCCTGCATCAGTGACGTAGACCGTGCTTACATAGCCGGCGATGATGATGAAATGCCTTCATGCAGTTTTGAAAACAAGCGGTTGCTTGCCAATTTTGTATTCCCCGACACCTTGAAGGCAATCAAGCAGTCGGCTTTTCATGCAAGCGGACTGACTGGTTCGCTCAACATTCCTGAAGGAGTGGTAGAGATAGAGAACGGAGCTTTTGAGAACATACGCACGCTCAACGGCACGTTGTCGCTGCCCTCGACGTTGAAGAAGATAACGGGTGTCAATACATTCCTTTACACCAACTTCGTCTGCGAACTCAAACTGCCCGACGCTCTTGAAGAGATAGGCAACCAATGCTTCCTGGATTGCAAGGGATTTTATGGCGAACTGAAGCTGCCCGGACATCTGAAGAAGCTGGGAGTGGGCGCTTTCAAGGGCTGCAGCAACCTTACAGGCAATCTCGTGATACCGCAATCGCTCACCTATATACCCACATCGGCATTCGAAGGATGCTGGTTTGGCGGCAACCTCCAGTTGCACAACGGCATCGGAGCGATAGGCGAGAGTGCCTTTGCCAACAATGGATTCAAAGGCGAGATAATCCTGCCTAAGGATTTGCGCAGCATTCCCAACCGTTGTTTCTATAACAACGACTTCTCTGGACAGCTCAAGCTGCCCGAGTTTCTGGGCAGTATAGGCGAACGTGCATTCGCTTACAACTGGCGTTTGATGGGAGTTCTGGAGATTCCCGAAGGCGTAGAGAACATCGCACCGGGTGCATTCGCCCAATGCCGTAGCCTTGAGGGAGTGATAATACCCTCAAGTATGGAGAGCATCGGAGCCGAATCGGGCAATCAGACCGATGGCGGTGCATTCCAGAACTGTTCGGGCATAGGCTCGATAGTATGCGAAGGCACCATGCCGGCATACGTTCAGAGTGGCGCCTTTGACGGAGTTTCCAAGGACAACTTCACGTTAGAGGTGCCCGAATCTGCCGTACATCAGTATCAGGCAGCAAGCGGATGGTGCGACTTCAAGCGTATTGCTGCCCATCACGAGCTGGTATGCCGTCCGTCGGTGGCTTGCGCTCTCAACAGCCAGCACAAGCAGACGCTCACCATAAATGCCGAAGGCGAATGGGAAGTGGCAAGCAAGCCCGACTGGTGTGACGTTTCGCCGTCGAGCGGAACGCATAAGACGGAGGTGACGCTGACCGTTAAGTCTATGGCAAAGGGCAGTGCCGACCGTGAGGGCAAGGTGGTGTTCCGCCTCAAGAAGAAGGACTATACGCACGAGTGCAGTGTCAGTCAGTACAATTATGAGTACGCCGAAGACCAGTGGCTGACCCTTCAGAAAGCCACGAAGGGCAACAACGGCGGCATAAACATTGTGTTCTTAGGCGACGGATTCAACGCCAAAGACATTGCCGACGGCTCCTATCTGCGGAGTGTGAAGCAGGAGGTGGAGTACTTCTTCGGCATTGAGCCGTACAAGACCTATCGTGCCTACTTCAATGTCTATACCGCTTTCCCGCTCTCAACGGAAACTGGTATCGGCACCGTGAACACAATACGCTACAACCGCTTTAACACTACCTTTACAGGAGGAGTGGGGCTGAAGGCCGATTATGACGAAGTGTTCGACTACGCATTGGGAGCTCCCACGGTGAGTGCAGCCAATCTCGATCAGACATTGATAATCGTTGTGCCCAATTCTACCGACTATGGCGGCATCTGCCAGATGTGGGAGAGCGGTGCAGCAATAGCATTCTGTCCGCTGAGCACCTACGAGTATCCGTTCGACACGCGTGGAGTGGTACAGCACGAAGCAGGCGGTCACGGCTTTGGCAAGCTTGGCGACGAGTATATCTATCACAATGCGTTCATCGACGCTTGTGGTTGTTCGTGCTGTCCGCATGCCGACGAGCTGCGAGCCTACCTCGCTATGGGATGGTATGAGAATCTGTCGCTCACCGGCAAGATGCACAGCGTGGGCTGGAGCCACCTCATCTACGACGATCGCTACAGCGACATTGTCGACATATTCGAGGGCGGCTACATGCACAGTCGTGGCGTATTCCGCTCCGAGCAGAACTCGTGCATGAACAACGACATTCCCTATTACAGTACGATAAGTCGCCAGAGCATCGTGAAACGCATAAAGCGATACGCCGGCGAGACCTTCAGTTTTGAGGATTTTGTCAAGAACGACAAGCGCGATGTAGCCACAGCGACACGCAGCACGATGCGCAATGATTCGCGCACAGCCCACACCTATCAGCATGCGCCAGTCGTACACAAGGGCAGTCCGCTCAAGAAGAGAATGTCAAAGCGAAAGAAGTGAACCGTGTAATGAGTAGAAAGTATGAATATTTTTATATATATAATAAGGTGTATGTGCATGGCTCTGTGTGCTGTAGCTGTGGCATTGTTGACGGCTTGTGCCGATGATGATGCGCCACAGTACAAGGATGCCAAGTCCACTCCGATGACATTCGTGGTGGACCATCCCTCAATGGTGCGCGCTACCGACAGCAATTTTGAGACGGGCGACCGCATCGGACTGTACGTTTCGGCAGCCGATGCACCCTTGGAGATAGGCGGCAACCTCGTCAACAACGAGGCCTTGACATTCGACGGAAGCCAGTGGACAGCCGCCCGCACGCTCTATTGGGACGAAGGCACATACAATGCCTATGCCTATTATCCCTATATCAAGGACGTAAGCAGCGTTGAGGACCAGCTCTTCAGCGTATCCGTCGACCAAAGTACGGCTCGCACATCCACCTCGTTGGGCGGATATGAGGCGAGCGACCTGCTCTTTGCCGTCAGCAAGGACATTACGGCTTCTACATCGCCCATACACCTTACCTTCCGCCACATTATGAGCAAGCTGAAGATAAGGCTGATAAAGGGCGAGGACTTTGAGGGCGAAATGCCTACAACGGCTACGGTTTATGTACACAGCACGGTGCCTACAGCCACCGTCGACTTGCAGGCTGGTGTCGTGACACGATACGTCAAGGGCGCCCGTCAGACCATCGTTGCACGTCAGGACGGCGACACGAGCTATTCTGCCATTATCGTTCCACAGCGCTTGGACAATCGTGTGCCGCTCGTAGAGGTAGTGATGAATGGCGTGAGCTATTTCTATGAGAGCAAGTTCCAGTTCAAGCCGGGCACGGAACATCTTGTAAATCTTATAATATCCAACAATCCCGATCAGGTGAAGATAAACATCGGCGGCGAGATAAAGGACTGGAAATAACGCGTTCGGGATGAAAAAACTAACGTATATATTATCAGCCGTTGTGCTGGTCTTGACATTGTGGGCAGCTATTTTGTGGCTGTCGTCAGACCGATACGACAAGGGTGTGACCGCCGAGACGCGCTACGGCATAAACGAAGGCATGCAGCTTGTAGAGCAGACAATGCTGCATGGCGAGAGGCAATATGTTGTTGAGAACGGCCGTGGCAATGTGCTGTTTCGCATTCCGTTGCGCGGATGTCTGCTCGACACGCATTTCCGCCAAGGCAGATTGCGCTTCCGCGAGATGTCGACAGGGCGAGAGGGATATATCGACATGCAAGGCATAGTGGTGTTTACAGCTGTGTCGGCAGCTACAGGACAGTCGTCTGTGAATGTGCCCGAAGACAAGTCTGCCGACATAGACAATCTTTCTGTCGAGCCACATGGGCAGCAGTCCGAAGCAAAAGCATCGCCCAAGGAGGTGCGACTGCCTGCCACCGACATACGGAAGATAGCCCATAGCAGTCCGTTCTATGCTGAGGCTGCCCGCATAATAAGTGGAAAACTTGCCGAGACCGATGCTGTGCGCCGCCGCCAGATACTCAACTATTGCGAGCATCTGCGCACGGCTTACACCTCAAAGGACATTGACTTCCTACGTCAGGTGTTCAGCGACGATGCGCTTATTATCGTTGGCAATGTCGTCAAAGCCTCGAAAGAGTCGGGAAAGTTGTCGGCTGACAGCCGTGTGAGCTATGCTTTGCACACCAAGCGCGACTATCTGTCGCGACTGTCGAAAGTGTTTGCCGTTAATAAGCAGGTCGATGTCAAGTTCTCCGACTTCCGTATCATGCGCCACCCGACCAAGGACGGCATCTACGGAGTGTCGCTCAGGCAGCGCTATCATAGCGACCGCTACGCCGACGACGGCTATCTGTTTCTGCTATGGGACTTCACCAATGCCTCAATGCCGCTTATACATGTGCGCACATGGCAACCTTCTGCCACTGTGTCGGGCAGCGATGGGGTGGTGGACATCTCTGATTTTAATTTAGAATAGAATTGTATGGACAATATAACGAAGGCATTTCTTGAACTGAATGCAGCGCTGCGCAGGGCCGGACTCGGCGTGGTGTGCATGCTGATGTTGTGGTGTGTGTCGGCGCTTGAGGCAAAGGCAGCCGCGCCTTTAGCCCCGTTGGCATCGGCAGACAGCACCTTCACGGTGGCAAGCTTCCGACAGTTGCCCACCGATGTGAGCGCTTTTATCGATGCCGTGCGCGACCTTAACGGCGAGGCATGTGCCCTATTGAAGGTGGTGGCACCCTCCGACTTTGCCTTTTCTTCGCCGTTAGGCATAGTGAAGCGTCGCGACGAAGTGGGCGAGATATGGCTTTATCTGCCCAAAGGCACCAAGTCGATAACGCTGAAGCATCCGCAATGGGGAGTGCTGCGCAACTATTCGTTGGGCACAAAGCTCGAGAGTCGCATGACGTATGAGATGCGTCTGCATCTGCCGCAGACCGCTGTAGTGGAGAAGCACGACACGATTGTGTACACGCAGACTGTTGTCGACACCGTCACCGTAGCCCCTCTGCGACGCATAGCGCAGCTCCATGCCTACACATTGCTTACCGCATCGATGCACACCGACGGTCCGTCGTGGGGCATAATGGCAGCCGTCATGCGCCGACATGGCGTTTATCTGCACGCAAGCAGCAATCTGCATTCTGCAAAACCTGCTCTTGGCACATGCAACAGCGACGGTTATCGTGACGGAACGGACAGCAAACCCTACTACACGGGGCGCACCGAAACCTCAGAATATGCCTTTACGCTTGGCGCCATACATCGTCTGAATCACTGGCTGAACATATTCGAAGGCGTAGGCTACGCCAGTCAGACCACGTCATGGCAACTTGCCGACAGCGAAGGAGGCGGATGGCTGCGCAACGACGACCTGAGCCATAAGGGCGTTGCAGCCGAAATAGGTGTCGTGGTGAATGTAGGAAGGTTGAGCTTCAGCGCTTCGGCACTTACCATTGCAGGCAAGCAGTGGCAGGGAGGCATAGGCGTAGGAATATGTCTGGGCAAGAATGGAGTGATAACAAAACGCAAGCAATCGCATTAGCCATGAAGAATTATCTGATATACATATTGCTGGCAGTAGTGGCAACGCTATGTTCGTGCAGCAGCGACAGTCCCGACAATGTCGAGCCACGGCTGCTTACGCTGTCCGCTACCGACATAACCCGTACCGAGGCTACGCTCTCGGGCAAGTGTAGTGTGGCTGACGGAGTGGCTATGCCACGTCTTTGGTTCAGCTACGGAAGCGACGAAAGTATGACTGCTATGACAGATGCGGCAGACCCAACCGACGGAAATGTGAGCCTGCACCTATCGGGACTCACTGCCGGCACCACCTATTATTATATACTACGTGGCACCAACGGCACAGCCCAGTTGTCGGGCGAGATGCTCAGCTTCACCACTCAGCCCAACGACCGTCCAACGTTAGGCAATGCAGAAGTGCTGAGCAGCGGTCCGATGAGCGTGATTGTAGGCTACAGCATAGCTGACGACGGCGGCGACAGGATTACCATGAGCGGTTGCCACATAGTGCGTAGCGACCAGAGCGGCAGCGACGAGCAGACATACGTGCAAAGTGATGAGGCTGACGAGAACGGAATGTTCCGTCTGTGCATTGACGGATTGCAGCCAAACGTGGCTTATACCATCCGTCCCTTTGCTGCAAACCGCAATGGCGAGACCGTAGGCGAGGCGCTGCAGCATACCACTTCGTCGGCAATAGTGCTGGGCGAGGCAGGCATTCTGGCAAAACTCATAGGCAACGATGCCGATAAATACACCAGCATATCGCTTGCCGGACCGCTCAACGGCGACGATCTGCGCATGCTGCGCTGCATGGCAGGACGCGATTCGGAGGGTAATCCCACCGACGGACAGCTTGCTGACATCGACATTTCGGGCGCAAGCATCGTGGCAGGAGGCGGTGAGTATGGCGAGTCGCGATTTACCGAGGATGGAGTTGTTGGCATCGGACTCTTCCGTTCGTGCACCTCCTTGAAGAGCATAAAGCTTCCTATAGGCGCAGTAAGGATTGACAAGGAAGCCTTCAACGGCTGTACGGCTCTGCACAGCATCACCATTCCGGCATCGGTGAGCCAGATTCTGCCCTCGGCAGGATGCACATCGCTTGAGCGTATAGACGTGTCGGCAGCCAACGAGCACTACACGAGCATCGACGGAGTGCTCATGAGCGGCGATGGCAGCAACATCGTATGGTTTCCAATGGGCAAGAAGGGCGAATACAAATTGCCCCAGACCGTAAAGCAGGTGAGCGACTATGCCTTCCGCGACTGCAACATCGAGAAGTTCGTATTTGCCGACGGGCTCACCGCGATAGGCAAGTGTGCGTTCTATAACAGTAAGGTGAAGGAAGTGGTGCTGCCCTCAACGCTCAAGCAACTGCCCTCCGGACTGTTCCAGAAGTGCTCAAGTCTGACCACGGTGCGGCTGGGCAATGCCATCGAACTGCTGCCCGAATACGTGTTCGACGGCTGTCCTATCAGCGATATATACATCAGTGCGCCCGTGCCACCGGTATGTTACAGTAATACATTTGCCACCACCATATCCAACTTCACCAGCACCTGCTGTGTGCATGTGCCCCGAGGCCGCAAGGCATATTATCGTGCCAACAAGCAATGGGCAGTGTTTGAGACTATAGTGGATGACATTTAAAACGAAGATACAATGAATACACCAGAGATAGAAGAACTGAAGCGCCTTGTAGAAGAGCGTTATGGCAAGAAGTTGTCAACAACAACCGATTTTGACGAATTCTCGTTGATGCTGCAGCGCAAGCACGAAATAAGCGTGTCGTCGTCGACATTGAAGCGTCTGTACGGCTACGTGGGCGACAGCCATAACCCCCGTGTGCAGACACTCGATGCCCTCGCCACCTACCTTGAATTCAAGGACTATGCAGGATTTGTAGATTGGCTGAAGACAAGCACACGCTACAATTCGTCGTTTTTTGATGCCGGCCAGCTTGTGAGCAGCGACCTTGAGCCGGGCGAATGCGTAGAGATAGGGTGGTCGCCCAATCGTGTGCTGCGTCTGGAATATCTCGGCAACAGCACCTATCGTGTGCTTGAGGCCCGCAACAGCAAGATACTGGCAGGCGACATGTTCGTTACGGGCTGCTTCATCAAGAAGAGTCCGCTCTTCCTGCCGTACATAGAGCGCAACGGCGAACGTACGGCATCGTTCGTGGCAGGGCGCAACGGCGGACTATCAATTGTAAAGAAGATAAACGCATAAAATACGATGATTGACAGCGAAAAGCAATCCACCTCAGGGTATGTGGTTGACATAAACAGCGAATCGGATTTTACGGCTGTGCGAGCCGACAACGGATTCTCCAACATCAGCGCATGCTATGTGTCAAAGTCTGGCCATGCACGTCTGTTCACAGCCGTGAGATACGGCAAGCGCTACGTTCTGAAGTGTCTCAAGACCGACTTCAGATACACGCCCGTGTATCGTCAGGCGCTGATGAAGGAGTTTGAGATAGGCTTGCAACTCGACCATCCCAACATCTGCCGCACCATAAGCATGGAGCAGGTGGGCGACCTTGGCGAGTGTATCGTAATGGAATATGTCGACGGCGAGACGCTTGAGTCGGCTGTAACAAGTGGCAAACTCACCGAAGACATGGTTGTAAAGATAGCCTGTCAGCTGCTCGATGCTATGGAGTATATGCACGCCAAGCATATAGTACACCGCGACATCAAGCCGTCGAACATTATGCTCACCCACCGCGGAGGCGACGTGAAGCTGATAGACTTCGGACTTTCGGACAGCGAGACATTCTGTGTACTCAAGATTCCGGCAGGCACACGGGGCTACATGGCACCCGAACAGCTGCAGCCTGATGCCAAGAGCGACCCTTGTGCCGACATCTTTTCGTTTGGAAAGGTGCTGGAGTATATGGCTGGGGCAGTACATAGCAAGCGCTTGGCGAGAATAGGGCAGAAGTGTTCGGACGAAAATCGCATGCGCCGGCCGTCGGATATGGACACGATAAGGCGTATGCTTGATTCGACAGGCAACTGGCATGTAGCGCTCAACGCCCTTCTCGTGGCTGTAGCGCTGGCGCTTATGGTGGCTATAGCAGCCATGACGTATGGCAGAGAGGATGCGTCGGAAGAGTCAGTGCCGGCTGATTCGGTAGTAGAAGGTGGTGTGAACAAGGTGGTGGACAGCGCCTATTGGTAGTTGTGTCTGTACGTAAACTTCTTCATTGCACACCCTTATGTGTTGCAAAAGGAGTCCTTTTGCATTCCAAAACGAGTCCTTTTGCTCTTCAAAAGGAGTCCTTTTGCATTGTAAAACGAGTCCTTTTGCAGGCTAAAAGGAGTCCTTTTGCCGTGCAGTATAATATCCTGACATTTTCTGCGTTATATATTATATGCAGTGGACCGACCAGATACGCCGAGTAAAGATTGTTCTTGTGTTGGCAGCCGTAGTGATAGCGGTTGTCTCACTCGTCGTGTCGCATGTCCTCATACGCGACCTTGCCGGTGAGGAACGTGCCAAGATGGAGGTGTGGGCTGAGGCTATGCGCACGCTCAACCATGCCGACGAGAACACCGACATCAATCTTGTGCTGCGCGTGATAAACAGCAACAACACCATACCCGTCGTAGTGCTCGACCCGAATGGACAAGTACAGGCTTACCGCAACATTGATATCGACCGTTGCGACAACGCTGCCGACACCACAGCATTTCTCGCCCGATTGGGCAATCAGCTGCTGGCATCCAACCGCTTTATACGCATTGTACTCGACGACAACCGTAGCACCGGCTATATCGACGTCTGTTACGACGATTCGCTCATGCTGCGCCGCCTGGCGTCATACCCCTATATACAATTAGGTGTAGTGATGCTGTTTGTGGTAATAGCCATTTTCGCATTGCTAACATCGAAACGTGCCGAACAGAACAAGGTGTGGGTGGGACTCTCAAAGGAGACAGCCCATCAGCTCGGTACACCCATATCCAGCCTCATGGCATGGGTGGAGATACTGCGCGAGAGCTATCCCGACGACCAGCTCATACCCGAAATGGAGAACGACGTGAAGCGTCTGCAGCTCATAGCCGACCGCTTCTCGAAGATAGGCTCGCTGCCCGAACCCGTCGATACCGACCTCAAGGAGGTGATGCAGCACGTAGTGGACTATATGGATAGGCGTACGTCCAAGCGGGTGAAGATGATACGCCGGTTCCCGGATGGCGAGGTGAGAGTACGGATCAACGCATCGCTCTTTGAGTGGGTGATAGAAAACCTGTGCAAGAATGCTGTCGACGCAATGGGAGGCGAAGGCACCATAACCATAACCGTAGCCGAAGAACAGGGCAAGACCATAGTAGAGGTGAGTGATACCGGCAAGGGCATACGCAAGAAAGACCTGCGCAACGTGTTCCGCCCGGGCTTCACAACCAAGAAACGAGGCTGGGGACTCGGACTCTCGCTCGCCAAACGCATCGTCGAAGAATATCACAAAGGACGCATCTGGGTGAAGCATTCAGAGGTAGGAATAGGCACAACATTCCGCATAGAACTGAAAAATCCTTTAAGAAAGTCAAAAACATTATAGTAAAATTGTCGTATGTCGGAAAATATTCGTACCTTTGCGCACCAAATGTGTAGTTCTGAACTGCTTAGAATAGATTTGAAGGACTTGAAAGAAGGGCTGACAGCCCTCGAATATAGTCTGGGCGACGCTTGGTTTGAGTCACTTGACGAAGACGAAATCAAGCGTGGCAATATTCGTGTGCGTATAAATGCACGCCGCACGGAGAACTATTTTGAGCTGGATTTCCATACTGAGGGCAGTGTCGTTATTCCGTGCGACCTGTGTCTGGACGATATGGAGCAGCCGATAGAGACGGACGACCGCCTTGTGGTGAAGTTTGGAGAAGAATATTCCGAGGACGATGACCTCATCACAGTCGACGAGCGTGAAGGCTCATTGGACGTGGCGTGGTTTATCTACGAATTTATAGCGCTCAACATACCCGCTAAGCACGTGCATACACCTGGAAAATGTAACGCGGCGATGATAAAGGTTCTTGAAGAACACTCAGCTACCCGAAGTAGTGGCGAGGATGAAGAGACAGCGGTAGATCCGCGATGGAATGGATTAGAAAAATTAAAAACAATAATTAAAGATTAAAGAAAAATGGCACATCCTAAAAGAAGACAGTCGAAGACTCGTACACTTAAGAGAAGAACTCATGATAAGGCAGTAGCTCCCACATTGGCAGTATGCCCTAACTGTGGCGCTTACTACGTATACCACACTGTATGCCCTACCTGCGGATACTATCGTGGCAAGGTGGCTATCGTTAAGGAAGTAGCTGAATAATCTCTCACCGTAAAATGGGAAAGATACACGCAGTAATCACCGGCATTGGCGGATACGTGCCCGACTATGTCCTCAACAACGAGGAACTCTCGCGCATGGTAGACACCAGTGACGAGTGGATTATGACACGTGTCGGCATCAAGGAGCGCCACATCCTCACCGAGGAAGGCCTCGGCACAAGCTACATGGCCCGCAAGGCAGCCAAGCAGCTACTGCAGAAGACCGGCGTCGATCCCGACACAATCGATGCGCTGATTGTAACCACTACAACTCCCGACTACAAGTTCCCCTCTACAGCGTCAATAGTCCTTGGCAAACTCGGACTGAAGAACGCTTTCGCATTCGATTTTGAGGCAGCATGCTGCGGATTCCTTTATTCGCTCGACGTTGCCGCTACAATGATTGAGAGCGGACGCTACAAGAAGATAATCGTAATAGGTGCCGACAAGATGTCGTCGCTCGTCGACTATCAGGACCGCGCTACATGCGTGCTCTTCGGCGACGGAGCCGGAGCGGTGCTCGTTGAGGCTACCGAAGAGGAAGGAGTAGGCGTGCAGAACTCGTATCTGCGTACCGACGGCAAGGGACTCCCATTCCTTCACATGAAGGCTGGTGGCTCTGTATGCCCGCCGTCACACTTCACCGTCGACCACCGTCTGCACTACCTCTATCAGGAGGGACGCACAGTGTTCCGCTATGCCGTGACAGACATGAGCAACGATGTAGCCGAAGTGATGAAGCGCAACGAACTTACTGCCGACGACGTGAAGTGGGTCGTACCGCACGAGGCAAACCTCCGTATCATCGAGGCCGTTACAAAACGTATCGGTCTGCCTATGGAGAAGGTGGTAGTCAACATCGAACGCTATGGCAACACCAGCGCAGCCACAATACCATTGGCATTGTGGGATAACGAGAAGAACATGAAGAAGGGCGACAACGTCATCTTCACCGCTTTCGGTGCAGGCTTCGTTCACGGAGCATCGTTCTACAAGTGGGCTTACGATGGTTCGGCAGTTGCCGGAGCCAAGTAATAGAGAAGCATATTATCTCATATATAAAAGCACATCCGACAGTTTTCAACAACTATCGTCGAATGTGCTTTTTTGTGTCTATTCTGTTAAAAATCATATAATTGCAAATATGCGGCTGCGGATATTCCCGAAAAAACACTAACTTTGTACTTATAGTACAATATACCCCCCCTATAGAAAAGAATATGCACAAAGCAGGATTTGTAAATATAGTAGGCAATCCTAATGTGGGCAAGTCGACCCTGATGAATCAGCTGGTAGGCGAGCGCATCAGCATTGCCACATTCAAGGCGCAGACCACGCGCCACCGTATCATGGGCATAGTCAACGAGGACGACGCCCAGATAGTTTTCTCCGATACTCCCGGTGTTCTGAAACCCAACTACAAGTTGCAGGAGTCGATGCTCGCATTCTCCGAATCGGCATTGCAGGATGCAGACGTGTTGCTCTACGTCACCGACGTAGTGGAGAACCCCGAGAAGAACATGGACTTCCTCGACAAGGTGAAGAATATGACCATTCCGGTGCTTCTGCTCATCAACAAAATCGACCAGAGCGACCAGAAGACACTCGGCGACACCGTTGAGAAGTGGCACACGCTGCTGCCCAATGCCGAGATTCTTCCCATATCAGCCAAGAACAAGTTCGGCGTCGATATGCTCATGCGTCGCATCAAGGAGCTTCTGCCCGACTCGCCGCCGTTCTTCGACAAGGACCAATTGACCGACAAGCCAGCCCGTTTCTTCGTGTCGGAGATTATCCGCGAGAAGATTCTGCTCTACTACGACAAGGAAATCCCGTACTCGGTAGAGGTGAAGGTGGAGTCGTTTAAGGAGACCGACCGCAACATCGACATCCATGCCGTGATATACGTGGAGCGCGATTCGCAGAAGGGCATCATCATCGGACATCAAGGCGTAGCCCTTAAGAAGATGTCGACCGAGGCACGCAAGTCGCTCGAGAAGTTCTTCGGCAAGAGCGTCTATCTGCACACATTCGTAAAGGTGGACAAGGACTGGCGCAGCTCAAAGCGCGAACTCGACAGCTTCGGATATAACCCGGAGTGAGAGTTTTGAATTTTGAGTTTTGAATTTTGAATTATCGGCTGTGCCGATTTTGAGTTGTTCAATTTTGAATTATGAATTCTCAACTCATAACTCTTAATTCCTAATTCATAAATTCAAAATGCGCATAGCGCACAATTCAAAACTCAAAACTCAAAACTCAAAATTGCGACAGCTTCGCTGCCGCCTCCCCCTGAATAGCAAAGAGGGGATACTCTCGTCAGAATGGCGAGGGCCGGAGTGGGTCAGCTTCGGAAAATCATTAACAAGGATGCAGAGACCACATCCTACAAGCCTCCGTGTGATGCGGAGGAAAGAATGACTAAAACATTATGGCAAATTTAGTGGCAATAGTGGGACGCCCAAATGTGGGCAAGTCGACACTGTTCAACCGCCTGACCAAGACTCGTCAGGCTATCGTTAGCGACACAGCCGGCACTACACGCGACCGCCAGTATGGCAAGTGCGAGTGGAACGGTCGCGAGTTTTCTGTTGTAGACACCGGTGGATGGGTGGTTAAGAGCGATGATATCTTTGAAGATGCCATCCGCAAGCAGGTAATCGTGGCTACAGAAGAGGCCGACCTCGTGCTCTTCCTCGTCGATGTACAGACCGGATTGACCGACTGGGACCAGGATGTGGCAACAATTCTGCGCCGCACAAAGCTCCCCGTTATCCTCGTCGCCAACAAGACCGACAACAACGACCAGATTTACGATGCTGCCGAGTTCTATGCTCTGGGACTTGGCGAACCGCAATGTATCTCGTCGGCAACGGGTAGCGGTACAGGCGACTTGCTCGACCTTGTACTGTCTAAACTTAAGCCAGATACAAAGGAAGAAGTTGAAGACGGCATTCCTCGTTTTGCCGTCGTAGGACGTCCTAACGCGGGCAAGAGTTCTATCATCAACGCTTTCATCGGCGAGGACCGCAACATCGTGACCGAGATAGCAGGCACTACACGCGACTCAATATACACACGATTCGACAAGTTCGGCTTCGACTTCTATCTTGTCGACACTGCAGGTATACGCCGTAAGAACAAGGTGTCGGAAGACCTTGAGTTCTATTCGGTGATGCGCTCAATACGTGCCATTGAGAATTCGGACGTGTGCATACTCATGCTCGACGCTACACGAGGCATCGAAGCACAGGACATGAACATCTTCCAGCTCATTCAGCGCAACAACAAGTCGCTTGTCGTTGTAGTGAACAAGTGGGACCTGGTAGAAAACAAGGACCAGGCTGTCATCAAGACATTCGAAAACGCCATACGCAACCGCATGGCTCCGTTTGTCGACTTCCCCATTATCTTCGCCTCGGCATTGACAAAGCAGCGCATATTCAAGGTGCTCGAAACAGCCAAGCAGGTGTATCAGAACCGTAAGGCACACGTAGGCACATCAAAACTCAACGAGATTATGCTACCGCTGATTGAGGCTTATCCGCCACCATCAATCAAAGGCAAGTACATCAAGATAAAGTATTGTACACAGTTGCCAAATACTCAGATACCATCGTTTGTGTTCTATGCCAACCTGCCACAGTACATCAAGGAGCCGTATCGACGTTTCCTGGAGAACAAGATACGCGACAACTGGTCGATGCACGGATGCCCCATCAACGTATTCATACGTCAGAAGTAAAAGGCAAATATATTAAGGAGGGTATGGCAGGAATGCCATGCCCTCTTATTGTTTATATAAATAATATACATAAAAGTATGCGACACATTATATATATAATATATGTAGGCATTGTTATGACACTTCTTGCTGCCTCTTCGTGCAGCCCCGCTAAGCCACAGAATCCCAACGAACTCGCCGTCCGTGCCGCCAAGGTGTATTACGACTATCTTATAGCAGGCAATTTCGAGGCTTATGTCGACGGATTCTACCGTCCCGACAGCATACCAGGCAGCTATCGCGAGCAGCTGATAGTCAATGCCAAGCAGTATATGGGACAACTTAAGGACGACCATAGCGGACTCGCGGCTGTGCAGGCAATAAGTGCCAAGACCGACACGGCACGCCATGTGGGACGCGCTTTTCTTATGCTTTGTTTCGCCGACAGCACCAAGGAGGAGATAGTAGTGCCCATGGTGTTGCATGACGGCAACTGGTATTTGAAATGAAGACAAGCCTATTAAGACGCAATCAATAGACGATTGTGTGTTTTTTCTTTTGCGCTTTCGCTCATTTACATTAACTTTGCATAACTGTACAGCTAAAGTTATTTCATGAACAACATATCTGAACTTTTGGACCAAATAAGCAGTCCCGACGATTTGCGACACCTAAGCGTGGCACAGTTGCCCGAATTGTGTGCCGAACTGCGTCGCGACATTGTTGACGAGTTGTCGGTCAATCCTGGACACCTTGCTTCGTCGCTCGGCGTTGTCGAGCTGACGGTGGCTTTGCACTATGTGTTTAGCACACCGTACGACCGCATCGTGTGGGATGTCGGACATCAGGCTTATGGTCATAAGATACTAACCGGCCGAAAAGACACGTTCTGCACCAACCGCAAACTGCATGGCATACGCCCATTCCCGACTCCGATGGAGAGCGAGTACGACACATTCACGTGTGGACACGCTTCCAACTCCATTTCGGCAGCGCTCGGTATGGCTGTCGCTGCACGCAAAACCGGACACGACGACCGTCATGTAGTGGCAGTGATAGGCGATGGTGCCATGTCTGGTGGGCTCGCTTTTGAGGGACTCAACAACGTGTCGTCGTCGCCCAACGACCTGCTTATTGTGCTCAACGACAACGATATGAGCATCGACCGTGCTGTTGGAGGTATGGAGAAGTATCTTCTTAATCTCGACACCAATGCCACTTACAACCGCTTGCGTGACAAGGCTTCCAAGTGGTTGCACTCCATGGGCTATCTCAACGACGACCGTCGCAAGGGCATTATTCGTCTTAACAATGCCCTGAAGTCGGCTCTCTCGCATCAGCAGAATGTCTTTGAGGGAATGAACATACGCTACTTCGGACCCTTCGACGGCAACGATGTGTGCGAGACTGTGCGCATACTCGAACAGTTGAAGAATATGCGCGGCCCCAAACTACTCCACCTCCACACCGTCAAAGGCAAAGGTTATGAACCCGCCGAACGCGAGGCTACCATATGGCATGCCCCCGGCAAGTTCGACCCCGAGACCGGTGAACGCATTCCCGATACTGCCGATCCATATCCATTGAAGTATCAGGAAGTGTTCGGACGAACGCTTCTTGAACTTGCCGAAGCCAATCCCAACATCGTAGGCGTCACTCCAGCCATGCCAACGGGATGCTCTATGGACATAATGATGCATGCAATGCCCGACCGTGTGTTTGATGTCGGCATTGCCGAAGGACATGCCGCCACGTTTGCAGCGGGTATGGCAAAGGACGGATTGATGCCGTTCTGCAACATATACAGTGCCTTCGCACAGCGTGCTTACGACAATATCATACACGATGCAGCCATCCTTAATCTCCCCGTTGTATTCTGTTTCGACCGCGCCGGACTTGTTGGCGAGGACGGACCTACGCATCATGGCGTGTTCGACATTGCCGCTTTGCGTCCCGTTCCCAACCTCACGTTGTGCTCGCCGATGGACGAATGCGAGCTCAGACGAATGATGTACACAGCCCAACTGCCCGGTATGGGCACGGTGGTGATACGCTATCCGCGTGGCAAGGGAGTGAAACGCGACGACTGGCATTGCGAGTTTGAAGCCATTCCGATAGGCAAAGCACGCCAGATAAGCGACGGCAGCGACGTGGCGGTATTGAGTTACGGTCCGATGGGAAATGATGTGCAGAAAGCAATAAGCCAGTTGCACGATGAAGGAAGTCCTCTGAGTGTGGCACACTACGACATGCGTTTCTGCAAACCGCTTGATACGGATGTGCTTGAGAGCGTGTCGCAGCGCTTCAGCCGCATCGTCACCGTTGAAGACGGACAACTTGCAGGTGGTTTCGGTTCTGCTGTGCTCGAATGGTTGAGTGACAATGGCAAGACTACAAGAGTGCGTCGCATAGGATTGCCCGACCGATTCATCGAACACGGAACGGTAAACGAGTTGCGTCATATTGCCGGTACCGATATAGAATCGATAAAGCAGGCAATCAACGACAATTAAACATATCCACTCCAACAACCCAATATATCCACCCCCAACAACCCAATATGAAGATAATTATAGCTGGCGCATACGCCATCGGTACTCATCTTGCACGTCTGCTCTCGCGCGATCATGACGATATAGTAGTCATGGATAACGACGAGGAGCGACTCTCGCGTATTGGTTCGGATGTAGACATACTCACAATGGAGGCTTCGTCTACCAGTGTCAAGGCGCTTAAGAAGGCAGGAGCGGAGAGTGCCGATTTGTTTATTGCTGTAACTCCCGATGAAAGTCAGAACATGGCATCGTGCGTTCTTGCCAAAGCTCTTGGCACAAGAAAGACGGTGGCTAAGATAGACAACTCGGAATATATCGAACCCGACCTCAAAGAGTTCTTTGCCGGACTCGGAGTCAGCTCGATAATCTATCCAGAGATGCTCGCAGCCACAGACATAAACAACGGACTCAAGATGTCGTGGGTGCGCCAGCGTTGGGACGTTCACGGTGGAGCGCTTGTCATGCTTGGTGTCAAGCTGCGTGAGTCGTGTACGATACTCGACCGCCCTATGCGCGACATCTGCGGTCCGGAAGACCCCTATCACATCGTAGCCATCAAGCGCCAGGGCGAAACCATCATCCCTGGAGGTAACGATTGTCTGCAGATGTACGACATGGCTTACTTCATGACAACCCGCCAATTCATTCCATACATACGCAAAATCGTCGGCAAGGAACATTATGTTGATGTGAAGAACGTGATGATAATGGGCGGTGGAGCTACAGCTGTACGCACCGTAAAGACCATGCCCAGCTATATGGACGTGAAGATTATAGAGGCTGACGAGCAGCGTTGCGAGCGTCTTAACTCTATACTTGAAAACGACAAGGCGCTTGTCATCAACGGCGACGGACGCGATTTGTCGCTACTTATCGAAGAAGGCATAAAGAATACGCAGGCTTTTGTGGCGCTGACGGGAAATGCCGAGACCAACATTCTGGCTTGTCTTACAGCCAAGCGAATGGGTGTGCGCAAGACAGTGGCAATGGTCGAGAACATCGACTATGTAAGTATGGCTGAGAGTCTGGATATCGGCACCATCATCAACAAGAAGTCGATAGCCGCCAGCCATATCTATCAGATGATGCTCGATGCCAACGTTCACAATGTGCGTTTTCTCATGACAGCCAATGCCGACGTTGCCGAATTCATCCCGTCGGAGGGTTCCAAGGTTACACAAAAGCCCGTTAAAGACCTCGGATTGCCTAAGGGTATGACCATAGGTGGACTCGTTCGCGACGGTCAGGGACTGCTTGTGTCGGGTAACACATTGATTCATCCGGGCGATTCGGTTATGGTGTTCTGCCATAACGTCAACATGAAGAAGATTGAAAAGTTCTTCCTATGATAAATCTAAAGCTTATATATAAGATTATAGGGTCGTTGCTCTTCATCGAGGCTATGATGCTGTTGTTGTGTCTTGGCGTTTCGGTGTATTATCACGAGGACGACCTTATGGCGTTTGCATTGTCTGTGGCAATATCGGCGGGCACCGGACTGGTGCTGCGATTGTTTGCGCGCAACTGCGACAACACTCTTTCACGACGCGATGCCTATCTTGTGGTAACGCTCACGTGGACGGTTTTCTCGCTGTTCGGAACGCTTCCGTTCCTCTTGGGAGGCTATCTGCATTCTTTCACCGACGCTTTCTTCGAGACGATGTCGGGATTTACCACTACCGGAGCTACCATAATAGACAATGTAGACGTCCTGCCGCACGGCATTTTGTTTTGGCGTTCGTTCACGCAGTGGCTTGGCGGTCTGGGAATAGTATTCTTTACGATAGCCCTTTTGCCCTCGCTTGTAGGCGGTAGTGTCAAGGTTTTTGCCGCAGAAGCTACCGGACCCATCAAGACCAAGCTCCACCCACGCCTCAGTACCAACGCCAAGTGGATATGGGTGGTATACATCTGTATCACCGTGTTGTGCATTTTGGCTATGTGGTGTGCCGGTATGGACTTGTTCAGTAGCGTCAACTACAGCTTCACAACGGCTGCCACGGGTGGATTTGCCACCCATAACGACTACAGTTATCTCACTCCTGTAGTGCAATACATCGTCACCTTCTTTTGTTTTGTTTCGGGCATCAACTTCACGATGCTCTATATTTCCGTGTCGCAACGCAAGCCCAGCACGCTTCTGAAGAGTGCTGAGTGCAGATTCTATCTGTTTGTGGTGCTTGCTTTCGCTGGCTTTATAGCGTTTGAGTTGATGTGGAAGAACGGTTATGAGTTTGAACCGGCAGTTCGAAGTGCCTTGTTCCAGGTGGTGTCGTTCATCACCACAACGGGTTTGCTTTCCGACGACCCTGCCGTATGGCCCCACGTTACATGGGTGGTATTGGCAATTTGTATGTTCTTCGGAGCTTGCTCGGGTTCTACGAGCGGTGGATTCAAGTGCATACGTTGCGTAATGCTGTTGAAGATCATTAAGAACGAGTTCCGTCAGATGCTGCATCCCAATGCCGTGTTGCCTATGCGTGTCGACGGCACCAACGTTCCTTCGTCGAAGCGTGTGACGCTGCTCGCTTTCCTTTCGACTTATCTCATTCTGTGCCTGTTCTGCTCGTTCTCGATGATAGCGATGGGTATAGACAATACCAATGCCATAACCATCACGCTAAGTGCGCTGGGCAACGTCGGTCCGACGCTCGGAACGGAGATTGGTCCAACCATGTCGTGGAGCGAACTGCCTATTGCAGCCAAGTGGATATGCTCGGTGCTGATGCTCATCGGACGTCTTGAGATATTCAGTGTGCTCGTAATATTTACACCGCAATTCTGGAAGGAGAACTAACCATACGGCGGAGCCGTATGGAATTAGGAATTAGGAGTTTTGAATTTTGAATTGTTCTCGGCTTCCGCCTGCGATTTTGAATTTCTGAATTATGATTAATAACATTTACTAAATACAACAATTATGGAACCAATGAAGTTTAACGCGCTGCTCAAGTCAACGATTTGGGGTGGCGAGAAGATTATCCCTTTCAAGCATCTTGATGTTAAGCAGGAGAATGTAGGCGAAAGCTGGGAGATTTCTGGAGTGCCAGGCAATGAGACAGTGGTTGCCAATGGCGAGTTTGCCGGCAAGAAACTCAATGAGGTTGTTGCCGAACTGAAGGAGAAACTCGTAGGTAAGGAGAACTACGAGCGCTTCGGCAATGAGTTCCCGCTGCTCATCAAGTTTATCGATGCACGTCAAGACCTCTCTATACAGGTTCATCCTACCGACGAGATTGCCAAGCGTCAGGGCAAGGAGCGTGGCAAGACCGAGATGTGGTATCTGCTCGACTCTGACAAGGACGCTACTTTGCTGTGCGGTCTGAAGCAGCAGATCACACCTACACAGTATGCCGAGATGGTTGCCAACGACACCATTTGCGATGCCATTGCACGCTACGATGTCAAGGAGGGCGACTGCTTCTTCCTGCCCGCAGGACGTATCCACGCCATCGGTACCGGCTGTTTCCTCGCCGAGATACAGCAGACCAGCGACGTGACATATCGCATCTACGACTTCAAGCGCAAGGACAAGGACGGCAACTATCGTGAGTTGCACACCAAGCAGGCTGCCGAGTGCATCAACTATAATGTTGAGAGCAATTATCGCACCGAATATACTCCGCAGAAGAACCAGGGTGTGAGCCTCGTTCAGTGTCCTTACTTCAACACTGCTGTCTACGATCTCGACGAGCCGATGACGCTCGACTACTCTGAACTCGATAGCTTCGTTATCCTCATCGGCCTTAAGGGTGAGGCTACTATCACCGACAACGAGGGCAACACCGTCACTCTGAGCGCCGGCGAGAGCATGCTTGTGCCTGCAACTACCGAGACTCTGAAGATTGAGGGAACGCTGAAATTCCTGGAGACTTACGTATAGGAAAGCCTCAGAAAGTCCCAGACTCATCCCTCGCAAAGCCCCTCCCTCTTGCCCCTCCCCCGTAGGGAGGGGAGCGGTATGCACTGTTTGCTTATAGGAGGTGGAATGTGCTGTTGGCTTATAAGTGCGGTATGCACAGTTTGCTTATAAAAATACGCCCTGTAAAGGCAGAAGCATTGACAGTTAATGCTTTCGCCTTTACAGGGCATTTTTCGTATATTAATCATTGTGTTGTTATCGACCGCTACTCTTCAAATTCCCTTTCATGGTCTTCGAAGAAGTCATAACAGAGTCGGCATAAACAATAAAAGAACAACAAAAACAACATTCTCTTTCTTCCATTCATAATGGATAATGTTGTTTTTGCTGTTCTTTTTATTATTGTTTGATTCAATATTTTTTAGTCCCCTTTTTCTATTAGTTAATGATTTCAGCAATCCCAGCATATCACTCCCCTCCCTACGGGGGAGGGGC
>OCIU01000610.1_pt1 | contig 31716 bp, 22 predicted proteins | sample 1538471 | NCBI WGS metagenome assembly OCIU01 (sample SAMN04571693, study PRJEB22368) | human gut metagenome | biome: human gut; material: stool | host: Homo sapiens | place: Luxembourg | collected 2012-06-01 | reverse complement strand
GGGGCTTCTTATATTATTTATGGATTACGTAGTAGGTCTCGGTGAAGCACTCTGGGATGTGCTTCCCGAAGGAAAGAAACTTGGTGGTGCTCCTGCAAATTTCGCGTTCCACGCAGGACAGTTTGGTCTTAACTCTATCGCTGTGAGTGCTCTCGGTGAGGATAAACTTGCTGAAGAGACCATTGAGCAGCTTGAAGAAAAGAAATTGCAATATTGCATGCCGCGTGTGCCATACCCCACAGGCACCGTGCAGGTGGAGCTCAACGGTGAGGGCATACCCACATACGACATCAAAGAGAACGTGGCGTGGGATAACATCCCTTTCAACGACGACCTGAAGGCAGTGGCCGAGAACGCACGCGCCGTGTGCTGGGGTTCGTTGGCACAGCGTAACGTGGTGAGCCGCGAGACCATTTATAAGTTCCTTGACGCAACACCCAAGGGCTGTATGAAGATTTTTGACATCAACCTGCGTCAGAACTTCTACACCAAGGAGGTGATCTGCGAGAGCATGAAGCGCTGCAACGTGCTTAAGATCAACGACGAGGAGCTTGTGCTCATCGGCCGCATGTTTGGCTATCCCGGTCTCGACATCGAGAACAAGTGCTGGCTCATCCTGGGCAAGTATGACCTCGACATGCTCGTGCTCACCTGCGGAACCAACGGCAGCTATGTGTTCACACCCGGCGAGATGTCGTACCAGCCCACACCCAAGGTTGAGGTTGCCGACACCGTGGGAGCCGGTGACTCGTTCACAGGCACCTTCTGCGCCTCTATCCTCGCTGGCATGCCCGTGTCTGAAGCTCACAAACGTGCCGTTCAGGTCAGCGCTTACGTCTGCACACAGAACGGAGCCATGCCTGTGTTGCCTGAGGAAATCAAGAAGTAAAGCATTTTTGTCGCTTAGAATACTGTTATCAAAAAAGGCAGTCATCCGCTTAATGTGTGATGGCTGCCTTTTTTGCAAAACCTATGCAAAAACCTCTGACTTTTTTCAAAACCCACGCAAAAAACCTCTGACTTTTTTACAAAAAATACGCTACAATCTGCAGAATAGCTTTAAATGAGCTATTTATGAGTCTTTGCCTCAATAGAGGTAATGATTTGGCAACAGTTCCAATTTCTGCAATATGCATACGTTTGCAGTTAAACAACTCTTCTCTGCTGCAAAGGCACAATAACTACACGAAATAACAATCTCGCTATATTGGAATAATTTACAAAAAACAGCTTAATTTATAATGATTATCGCAAAATTTAATGTATATTTGCAGCAAAATTCGGTGAATTTATGAAACTAAACAAGATAAAAGATGTCTTAGATAGCAAGGGAATTTCACAAACTTGGCTGGCAAAACAGTTAGGTAAGAGCTTTAGCACGGTCAATTGCTATGCTCGGAATAAATACCAACCCGATTTAGAAACGCTTCTTGAAATCTCAAAGATTTTAGAAGTTGACCTCAAGGATTTGATTACGGACGAGAACGAAAGAATGTAATGAACTCGTAGTTTCTGTCTTGGCAAGTATGTTGTAGAACTTCTGATAATAAAACGTTATTTGAACATGGGCATAAGCAAAGAACTTACAGAAGAGGACATCAAGTTCCGCTATATCAACGAAGCCATTACAAGCAAGGGATGGTCAAAGGATAGTATATTCATGGAACAGAAGGTTAAATTTACTGACGGTAAAATTGGCCTTCATGGTAATCTTGTGCATAGAGAGAAACCGAAATTTGCCGACTATTTCAAGAAGCGCAAGGCTCTTGATCATGAAATAGATAAGACATTGGCGGAGATACAACGTATCTTGGGAATTAAAATAAACATTGAAGAATAATACAATGAAGGATTTAACCGTATCAAAGATTGAAAGGCTAAACGTGTTGAACAACCGTTTTGCAATAGAAAAAATACAAAAGACATTGGACATTACTGGTATGATGTTTGATGGAGAATACCGTTTTACGAAAAAAATGGTGGCCGATTTCTATGAAGTTGAAGAAAGAACAATTGAAAGATATCTTGAGAATTTCGGTTCTGAATTATCTGACAATGGATATGCTTTATGTAAAGGTAAACGCCTGAAAGACTTAAAGTTACAATTTGCTCCCGTCATCAATGTCGGGAGCAAAACTACACAACTCGGTTTGTTCAACTTCCGTTCGTTCCTAAATATTGGTATGTTGCTTACGGAGAGTGAAAAAGCGAAGGCTTTGCGTAGTGCCATTTTGGATCTTGTGATAGCTACGATAAATGAGAAAACAGGTGGCGGAACAAAATATATCAATCGCCGCGATGTGAACTATATTCCAGCAGCTATCACTGAAGAGAACTATCGGAAGAACCTAACCTCCGCAATGAGCCAATGTGTGGGTGGACACAAAACCTACAAATATGCACAAGTAACAGACTGGATATACGAAGCTGTGTTCAAGGAAAATGCCAAAGAATACAGAAGGGTTCTTTCTCTTGACTCCAAGGATAATGTGCGACATACCCTCTATGCCGAAGTTTTGCTTGTCATATCTTCATTTGAGAATGGTATTGGTGCTGTCATACAGCAGCAATACAAGGAAAATGGAGGTAGATTGTTATCAATGGACGAGGTAAAACAAATTGTTGACGACTTGGCAGAACATCCGATGCAAAAGCCTTATCTTAATGATGCTCGTACCAAGATGGCTTCACGTGATTATAGCTTTCGTGATGCCTATCATGGCAATATAGCCGAATACCTCAGAGCGGTAACACCAGAAGAATTTGAACGTTTTATTGGAAACCAGTCAACAGATTTTGACAGAATTCTTGAAGATAACAAGGATGTCTTGAAAAGATTAAAGCAGGCAGATAATGAATGAGGATGTAAAATACATCAGTTACGAAGAGGCCATAAGCGTTTATGCTAAGATGATAGATGCAAGTGATGGTGGCTTCGATGGTGTCAGAGATGAAGGTGGAATACGAGCAGCTCTTGAGTTTGTGCAGAACGATATGTATTATCCGAATTTCTCCGATAAACTCTGCTCTCTGGTATACAAATTCTGCTCAGGGCATTATTTCAATGATGGCAATAAGCGTATAGCTCTTACCCTTGGAACATATTTTCTTCACAAGAATTCGTACTTCTGGCAAGCTACAATATTTATGCGACAAATGGAGTCCATCGTCTATCATGTGGCAGCATCAAATATCGACAAAGACTTGCTTCTCCGCATAATGACTTGTTTCATGAATGGTGAGGATTACGATGAGGAATTGAAAATTGACATTGCCAATGCGATGAGTAAAGGGGAGTTAGGAATAAATGGAGAAGATTATAAAGTGAAGGATTGAGCAAGTGCTTGACAAGATTCGCAATAGAAGTGAAAATAGATCAATGACAAGATGAGGGTGTTTTGACACGCCCTCATTCAAACTTACAGACGAACCAATTCGTCAAGCACTGCTTGACGAATCTACGATACCATTTTATCCTAACCTATCATGGCTTAACTATGAACGCTTACTGCGTGTAAAAGATGCGGATGCAAGGTTGTGGTATTAAGTATCTTCCTACAGAAGAAGAGTTGAGCCGAGAAATCCGTGAGCAGAAAGAGTTTTTTGAATTACAAAAGGGAAAAGAGGCAGAAGATGAAGATTAGAAAAAGTATATAAAATGCCTCGGGGGCTTAGGCTTTAAGGTGGAGTGGGGGCTTACGTCTGCACACAGAACGGAGCCATGCCTGTGTTGCCTGAGGAAATCAAGAAGTAAAGCATTTTTGTCGCTTAGAATACTGTTATCAAAAAAGGCAGTCATCCGCTTAATGTGTGATGGCTGCCTTTTTTACAAAACCCATGCAAAAAACCTCTGACTTTTTTCAAAACCCACGCAAAAAACCTCTGACTTTTTTATAAAAACACTCAGACGATGTGATTTTATTCAGATAAAAGTGCACCTACTTTGGAGGCGCAACCATGGCACTTACGAGGCGTAACCATGGCACTTAGGATGCGCAAACACGGCACTTATCTTCAATATTGAAAAAACATAGAGAAAGCAAAGAACAAACATAGAGAAAGCAAAGAACAAACTTAGAGAAAACAAAGAATTGTTTCACTTTTTTCTTTGCTTTAATCTTTTTTTATATCTTTGTAGTCATAAGACCAATTTGTTATCTTTTGTTATTATGCCAAAATCGAGTTTTTATATATTCGTTATGCTGCTGGCATTCCTACAGTTGGGGTGCTCCACAGGCAACAGTTATCGTTACAAGATAGGCGTGTCTCAATGTGTGGGAGGTCCTTGGCGCGATAAGGTAAACAACGAGATGCTCTCAGCGCAACACCTATACGACACCGATGTGGAGGTTACAATTGTCGATGCCAACAACAACAACGCCAGGCAGTGTGAGCAGATAGACAGTATGGTCAACTCGGGCGTTGATCTTCTCATCGTGTCGCCAAACGATTATTATGCCCTCGACAAAAGTCTTCAAAGGGCCAAAGAAAAACAGATACCCATTGTATTCTTTGACCGCAAGACATCGTTTAACGACTACACGGCTTACATAGGTGGCGACAATGTGGACGCTGGCCGACAGATGGGACGCTATGCTGCCAAGCTCTGCCGCGACAGTATGGTTGCTGTCAAGACACGCCGACCGGTTGTTCTTGAGATTAAAGGACCGGAAGAAATCTCTCCGTCGGCAGAGCGGCATAAGGGCTTTGCTGAGGAGATGAGGCAACATGCCGACATTAACTACCAATGTGTGCCAAGTAGCTGGTCGTATGAGGACAGCAAGGCCATAATGGAGAAATGGCTTAGTGATGGCAAACTTGTAGACGTGGTGTTCTGCCATAGCGACAATGCCACGATGGGAGCTTATGATGCTGCCAAAAAGGTGGGTCGTGAGCGCGACATAAAGTTTCTTGGCATCGACGGTCTTCCGGGCGAGGGCATTGATGCTGTTCAGCGCGGACAGCTCGAGGCATCATACATATACCCCACCCACGGCGAAGAGGTCATTGCGTTAGCCCTTAACATCTTGGAACACAAAGCCTACAAGCGAGACAATATCCTGAAGAGCTTCGTCGTTACACCAGCCAACGTGGCCGACATTGCCATCAGTAGCAACGCGCTTCTAAACCAGAACAAATATCTGACCACGATACAGGGAAAGCTTGAGACCTATCTCGGCTTCTACCACATTCAGCGCACGCTGTTGCTGGTGCTCTTGCTTGTCGTTGTGCTCCTCGTAACGGCTGTGGGCATGACGTTGCGGGCTGTGACCGTGACACGCCGCGCCAACCGTCGCATGCGTGAGATGAACGATGAGCAGACGCGCTTCTTTACCAATGCCTCGCACCAGTTGCGCACACCTCTCACGCTCATTGCCGGTCCGCTGCAACAGCTCTTGAAAGGCCATCTCATGAACGGAACAGACAAGGCTGAGCAGAGCGCAGGCGATAAAGCCACCAACGCCGACACGTTGAGGCTCCTCAACATCATGAAGCGAAACGTGGAACAGCTGCAACAGCTGGTGAACGACGTGCTCCTTTTCCGTAAAGAGACCAATGCCACAGTTGACGACACCACCGCGGTCACAGATGAGCTTAAGGCAGAAAGCTTGAAAGCTGTTCAGGAGAACCGTCACAAGATTGCCGTTAACGACAGCGTCGACGAGTTGGCTACCGTGCTTGTCGTTGACGACAATGCCGACATGCGTGCCTATCTGCGCACATTGTTGCTCGATCGCTATTATGTTATCGAGGCGAGCGACGGACAGAGCGGTCTGCATCTGGCTGTCGAGAGTGTGCCCGACATCGTGGTCAGCGATGTGATGATGCCCATCATGGACGGCCTGACGTTCTGTTCTCGCTTGAAGCAGCATGCCGCCACGAGCCACATTCCTGTCATCTTGCTCACAGCGCGGAGCTCAGAGCAGCAACATATTGAGGGGTTGCACACCGGTGCCGATGTCTACATGACGAAACCCTTCAGTGCCGACTTGCTGCTTGCCAATATCGCCTCGTTGCTTGAGAACCGTCAGCGTCTGCGCCGGTTGTTTGCCAACAACCATGAGGCTGAAACGTCAGAAGAGCCAGAGGCAGAAAACACGATAGGGAAAGCGGCAACGCCCGAGCGACGCTTCCTCGACCAGTTTGTCTCGGCCATGAACAAGCATCTTGCCGACACGCAGCTGAAGGTCGATGACCTCGGTGCGGAGATGGGCTTGTCAAGGGTGCAGCTCTACCGCAAGGTGAAGGCTCTTACAGGCTTGTCGCCTGTGGAGATTTTACGCGAGACCCGCTTGAAGAAAGCACATCATCTGCTTCTCACCACCGACAATACCATCTCTGAGGTGGCTTACAGCGTGGGGTTCGCTACGCCAGCCTATTTCTCGTCATGTTTTAAGAAGCAATATGGCAAGTACCCCACCGAGCTAAGGGACGAACATAACAAGTTGTAACATTTTTTTTAGAAACACATTTTATATTAAAGTGCAAAGGCTGTGTCTGCAAGCCTTTGCACTTTTTTCTTCCTAACATTATGGACATTCCACCTAACAATTGTTACATGTCAAAAAAGTTACATTTAATGAATTATTCTTAGAATGGGCCTGTCGTTTTGCTGCCTAACTTTGCAAGCGTAACAACAAAACAAAACTTAAACCAAATAAAAACAGCAAAACTTATGAAAAAAGCTAAAGTTGCTTTAGTAAGCATGCTCATGCTCGCCAGTTGCGGCTTATACGCCCAAACCGACGGCATAGGTGGCAAAGTGACCGACCATAATGGTGAGCCTATTATAGGTGCTACCATTAAAGTGAAAGGCTCCAATGTGGGAGCTGTTACTAACATCGACGGCGATTTCACCATCAACGCGAAGCCCGGCGAAACTCTCGTTATCTCCTATATAGGTTACGAGAACAAGGAGGTGGCAGCAGGCAGCGCACTCAACATCGTGCTTGACGACTCGTCAGAGACCCTTAACGAGGTGGTGGTGACAGGTTATCAGGTGCAACGCAAAGCCGACCTCACAGGATCGGTGTCAGTGGTGAGCACAAAAGACCTCAAGTCGTCATCAGATACCGACCCCATGCGATCTTTGCAGGGCAAGGTGCCGGGCATGACCATATCGACAGATGGCTCGCCTATAGGCACAGGCACGGTGCGCATTCGCGGTATCGGCTCTTTCAACTCGTCACAAGATCCTCTCTTCGTCATTGACGGCGTGCCTACAACCACAACCCTCAACTCGCTCAACATGAACGACATTGAGAGCATGCAGGTGCTCAAAGATGCTGCTTCGGCTTCTATCTACGGTTCGCGTGCCGCCAACGGCGTGATTATCATCACCACCAAGCACGGCAAGAAGGGCGACAAGCTGAATGTGGACTTCTCGGCTAACGTCACGGCACAGTTTTACAACTCACAGTCGATGATGAAACTCTGCAACACCGCCGAATATGCTACGGCAATGGCACAGGCAGCCCTCAACGACGGTCTTGACCCTGTGACCTATGCACGCAACTGTGGTCTCGACCTCAACGCAGCCACAGGCACATCGATATGCGCCTATGACCCCGCCACAGGTGGCTATAACTCCTACACCGTGAACGGTGCCTACGATGGCTACATCAACTCAAAGAAGACCATGCGCTTCTCTGACACCGACTGGCTCGATGCCATTTCTCGCACAGGCTTCATGCGCAACTATGACCTGTCGCTCTCTGGAGCTACCGACAAGTTTACCGGACTCTTCTCTCTTGGCTACAAGAAAAACGACGGTATCCTGAAATACAGCAATTTTGAGAATTTCTCTGCACGCTTCAATTCTACCTACCAGGTAAACAAGATTGTGAGCGTGGGCGAGAACGCAACCATCACATATTCGAAACAGTGTGACTCTGCACCTATGGAGAACGCTCTGAAGATGGCCCCCACCGTGCCTGTGTATGAGGAAGACGGCGAGACCTTCGGCGGACCGGTAGGAGGTATGAGTGACCGTCAGAACCCGCTGCGTGAGATGTATCAGAACCGCGACAACGCGCTGAAGATATGGCGAGTGTTTGGCAATGCCTTCGTCGATGTCAAGCCGTTGAAGGGACTGGTGCTTCGCTCAAATTTCGGTCTCGACTACTATCACTCGTTTATCCACTCTATGACGCACACCTTCAAGTCGGATATCGTCAACAACGACATCCCCAGCACAACCCTGGGCACAAACGATGATGTGCGTTGGACCTGGAGCAACACAGCCAACTATAATTTTGACATTGCCACCGACCACCATTTTACCGTGCTCGCCGGCATGGAGCTTCACAAGCAGACAAAGGAAGAGTCGAGCGCTTATGCTCAGAGCTTTGACCTTGAAGACAAAGACTATATGTGGCCTGATGCCGCCACAGGCATACGCCGCTCATCGGGCATTGGCTCGGGTTACACGTTGGCATCGTTCTTTGGAAAAGTCGACTACAACTGGCAGGACCTGCTGCTCGCTTCGTTCACAATACGCCGAGATGGCTCGTCGCGCTTCGGCAAGAACAACCGTTATGGCAGCTTCCCTGCTGCAACGCTTGGCTACCGCCTGTCAAAGAACCTTAAGGCCAACTGGCTGGATGACCTCAAGATACGCGCATCATGGGGTAAGACAGGTAACCAGGAGATTGCCAACAACGCACGCTACGGACTGTATGTTGCCGACTACGGACAAGACCGCGTGACCTCTACTGCCTATGACCTCTACCGTCAGGGCACAGGCGTGTTCCCCTCAGGTTTCCGTGCCACACAGACGGCTAACGAAAACCTTAAATGGGAGACAACAATACAATATAATGTGGGTGTCGATTTCTCAATGTTCAACCAGGCTCTCTATGGCACCGTCGACGGCTACATCAAGGATGTTAAGGACATGCTCATATCGCCTGCTTTCCTCGGAGCCATGGGAGAAGGCGGCAACATGTGGTCAAACGGTCCTTCGCTTCGTAACATAGGTATGGAGGCCAGCGTTGGATACCGTCACACCACAAGCTACGGACTGCGCTATGATGTGAACGCAAATGTCGATTTCTTCCGTAACCACGTCACCTATCTGCCTTCTACAACCACAGGTGCCTATGAGCACACCATGAAGCAAAACCTCGTAGAGGCAAAGAAGCCTTACGGCTCAATGGTGGGATATGTGGTGGATGGCCTCTTCCAGACAAAGGAGGAAGCTGCTGCATCGGGACAGCCAAACGCACGAGTGGGCGGACTGAAATATGCTGATCTCGACAACAACGGGTCTATTGATGCCAACGACCAGACATGGATCTACAACCCTGTACCCGACTTCAACTGGGGACTCAACGTACAGCTTAGCTACAAGAACTTTGATCTCTCAATGTTCTTCCAGGGTGTGTGTGGAGTGGATGTCTACAATAACCAGAAATTCCAAACCGATTTCTGGAGTCTCACCGACTCGGGCAGCAACAAGGGCAACCGCCTGCTTGGAGCGTGGACACAGGACAACACCTCGTCAACGATTCCTGCCCTCACCACCAACAACACAGGCGATGAAGGTCGACGCTCGTCTTACTTCGTGGAGCACGGTAGCTGGATGAAGCTGCGCACGCTGCAGATTGGTTACAACTTCGAACAGTCGCTGCTTAAGAAGCTTCACATGACCTCTGCCCGCGTGTATGTGTCAGGACAGAACATCTTCACGCTGAAGAGCAACAGCTTCACCATCTCAGATCCCGAGAACCCCAATTGGGCTTATCCCCATTCTTCTTCGGTGTCGTTGGGTCTGCAACTCTCATTCTAAACAAGGGCAACATCATTATCTTAAGGCATAAAACAAAAAATTGCAGGAACCTTTATAATGTTGCATAGAGAAAATGTTGCATAGAGAAAGGCAAAACAAAATAAACCACTCATTAAGACAAAACAACAATGAAAAAGTTTTTTAGATATATATTCGTAGGCGTGATGGCTCTGACAGCTACATCATGTAACGATTTTCTCAGTGAAGACCCTAAGGGTGTCATTGATCAAGACAAGGCTTTCAGCCGCTGCGATGCCATGGTAACATCGGCTTATGCCATGCTCGGCGACTGCTGGTACAGCTATCCGTTCAATCTCTGGCCATACGGCGACCTCGCGTCAGACGACTGCTTGAAAGGTGGCTCGGGAACAACCGACACAGGCTACCACGCAATGGAGATTTGGTCTACGCTCACCTCTACTCAAGGAGAGTTTGACGAGCTGTGGTATCGTCTCTATTGTGCCATTAGCCGCTGTAACCGTGCCCTCCTGTCGCTTGAGGAATATGGCCAAAGCAACATTGGCGACGAGAAGGCCAAACAGCGCATTGCAGAGGTGAAATTCCTACGCGCACATTTCTATTTCAAGCTCATAACGATGTTCCGTCAGGTGCCTTGGATTGATGAAAATGTGACAAAGAACAATCTTCAGGAGAAAACCTCAAACACAGAGTTTACATACGAGCAGCTGTTTCAGAAGATTATAGCCGATTTTGAGGAGGCTTACAACACGCTGCCCAGCACGCAGAGCGACCCCAATCGCGTCAACAAGATTGCTGCTGCCTCTTACCTCGCCAAGTGTTATCTCACACTCGCTTATGGCGACGGATATGAGAAGACCAATGGCTACGACCACATAAACAAGGCATATATGCAGAAGGTGCTCGACTATACCGATGTGGTGAAAAATGACCCCAACTATGGTTTCCTTGAAGACTATGGCGACATCTTCCTGCCTGAAACAGCCAACAGCAAAGAGAGCATTTTCGCTGTGCAATGTTCCGACTATAAGGCTGACAACACCACTTACGGACGCGCCAACTGGAGCAACATGCTCAACGGCGCATGGAAGATGTGGTCATGCGGATGGGACTTTCACAAGCCTTCGCAGGATCTTGTCAATGCGTTCAAGACGCGTAACGGTCTGCCCGAGTTTGACGACTACAATCAGACAAACAGCTATCCTGTGAACGGTCAGCCCACAGCACAGAAGTGGGATCCGCGTCTCTTCCACACCGTGGCCATGCCGTCTTTCCCATATAAGTATGAGACAGACAACATCATGACAAAGGAGAACAGCCGCAACCCCGACACCTATGGCTATTATTCTTCGCTCAAAGAGGTGCCGCAACGTTCAAAAGGCGAGACCTATAACGGCTCATGGCAAGCATTCGCAATGAACGATTATGTGTTCCGTTATACCGATGTCATGCTCATGAGGGCAGAGGCGCTCATCGAAACCGACCATCTGGCTGAGGCACGCATCATCATCAATGACATTCGTCAGCGTGCGAAAAACTCTGTTGCAAAGCACATCAGCTACGCACAAGACCAGTGTGAAATTGCTCTCTATCCAGAGTCTTATTTCCAGGATAAGGAGACAGCACGCAAGTGTCTGCGTTGGGAACGCCGACTGGAGATGGGTATGGAGAGCAGCCGCTATTTCGACTTGCGTCGTTGGGGACTGGCTTCGAAGACGCTCAATGCATACTTTGCTAAAGAGAAGAACGACTCGTATGACGGTAAACGTTATGCCGACTATCTGAAAGATGCCCATTACACAGCCGATAAGAACGAGTTCTTCCCCATTCCCTATAACCAACTCTTCTATATTCCTGGCTTATACACCCAAAACAAAGGCTATTAATGGGGCTACCCTCTGCTGAGCTTCATAAATAGAGCAAGAGCCTATGGCAAAATCTCCTCATGGATATTTGTCATAGGCTTTTTCGTTTTATGGTTTTCAAAAGAAGCGTGTGGCAATGCAGGACATAAAACTGCCGACCATTTTGCTGACGTAAGCAAAATGGTCGAACTTGGCTCAGGTGCTGAGCGTCAAGTGGATGACATCATGCTTACCCGTTACGCTTGCTATCTTGTGGCACAAAATGGTGACCCTCGCAAACAGCAAATTGCGTTTGCGCAGACTTACTTTGCAGTACAGACACGCAGAGCGGAAATGTTGAAAAGACGTATGGGAGTTCCCGAAAAACGTCCTTAGACGATTTCTTGCCAACGATTAGCATCAAAGCAAATGACTTTGCTGCAGAAATGACAAGTGTAAACGTTCAAGCTAAGGATTTGCATGGTGAGCCGCAGATTAGGCCATCGGTTTTTATTTATCTGACTCTAACCTAATCCTCGTTATCTTAAATTTTAATAAAAACATTTTTTCTTTCGTTGTTTTACTCATTTTTTTATAAATTCGCTTTTATATTTAATAAATTGGAAACAAGGGTAAATCTAAATCGAATAAAAGTAGTTCTTGTTGAGCAAGGCAAATCTGGGAAATGGTTAGCTGAACAGCTTAATAAGTCAACTTGCACGGTAAGCAAATGGTGCACAAATACCGCGCAGCCTGATTTGCAAACCCTGGACCAGATTGCAAAAATACTTAAGGTGGATATTAAGACTCTGCTTTACGACACAAAATTCAATGAGAATATATAATATGGAAACTTCTATACAACAATATAAACAGGCTGTTAGTGTCATAAAGTATGCTATATTATACAGTCAGTACCGGGCTGCAAAATTGGTAACTGGTGAACAGTTGTCGCTCTATTTTGGCATCGGTGGATATGTGTCCGCACATTCACGCCAAGAAGCATGGGGTACTTCTGTCATTGACCGTATCAGTGAACAGTTACGTCGTGAACTTCCTGGTCTTCGTGGATTCTCTTCGCAGAACATTCGTGATATGCGTACTTTCTACGAATATTGGAAGCAATATTTAATTTTCTCGCCAATGGCGAGCAAATTACAAATAGCTGTAAATAAAGATGTTATCGATATTGACAATTTCTCTTTGCAAAAATGGTCGCCCATGGCGAGCGAAATCAATCGTGAGGAATTTTTAGGTATCAGTTTTTCACATCACATGGAAATTCTTCATAAGACGAAAGATCTTCATGAAATACTTTTGGACTCCAACGAAATCCGGCAGCTTTGAGATGTCTGCATCTTTGAAGTGAATGGGATTGAGGTGTATATGTAAAGGGATTAATTTGATTAATTCAACAAATTTTCTATCTATCAAGTAATTTTTTAACAAATTTATAAAGCGTTCTCATATTCTTTATGTATCTTTGCCATATATATTCTTTAAGGTATGTCAAGAGAACAAATCAATAGATTAAAGATAGTTCTTGCAGAGGAGCAGAAGTCAAATAAATGGCTTGCCGAACAATTAGGCAAGGACCAAGCTACGATTTCAAAGTGGGTGACAAATGCAAGTCAGCCCGACCTTAAAAATCTACTGCGCATTGCAAAAGCATTGAATGTAGATGTAGCAAGATTGTTAAATACGGAGGTAGTCAACGATAACGAAATCTAAGTATGTCGGATATGAATATATCCTGTCTACCAAGTTTTACAACTTCTGATAATATGCTATTATCAGAAAATGAGGAGAATTAAGCTATGACACCAGAGGAAAAAGCAAGAGTAAAGATTGACCGTTGGTTTGAAGATGCAGGTTGGCAAGTTGTCAACCGTGATGAGTTTGAGCCTACGATGTCTGCTGTAGCCGTGCGTGAAGGATTGCTAAAAGGTAATCTCGAAGCTGACTATCTTATGTTCATTAACGGCAAGGTGTGTGGCGTGTTGGAAGCTAAACGTGAGGAGGTGGATGTCGATTCTGATAAGGTTAGCGAACAAGTGGCCACTTATGCCAAGAGAGTTCCTCGATGCTACCAGTCTTGGCAAAAGCATATTCCTTTTTTATATAAGTCTAATAGCAGGGTTGTATTATTCCAGGATTTTCGCAAAACAAACACGGAATGGGATGATCTCAACCGTATTCATACACCAAAGGAGATTGCAAGAATGCTTGGCATTGACGATCCGTTTGCCGGTCTGCCAACGTTACGCAAGAAGGGATTGCGTGAATGTCAGTACGAGGCTATTACGGAATTGGAAAAGAGTTTCCGTAGTGGGCAAAACCGTGCGCTTATGGTGCTTGCTACAGGCGCAGGAAAAACTTATACCGCTTGTCTTGCTGCCTATCGTATGTTGGCATATACTCCGATGCGCCATGTTCTCTTTCTTGTCGATCGCAACAATCTCGGACGACAGGCAGAGAATGAATTCGGCACATTCCGCCTCACTGACAATGGTGAAGCTTTCAACACCATCTATGGTGTGGAGCGATTGAAGTCTGCTAAAATACCATCAGACTGTAATGTGTTGATATCCACTATTCAACGTCTGTTCTCACTATTGAAAGGTGAAGACATTGAAGACACCGACGATGATGACAATGATGAAGCAACAGCTGAGGTTACGCTTCCTGACAATCCTAATCTGCCACACGATTTCTTTGACATGATTATCATTGATGAGTGTCACCGAAGCATTTACGGCAACTGGCGCAAGGTGCTTGAATATTTCGACACGGCTCGTCTTGTTGGTCTTACGGCTACACCTATACCCGAAACCATGGCGTTCTTCAACAACAACCGCATTGTGAACTATACGCTTGAAAAGAGCATTGTGGATGGTGTGAACGTAGACAACCGTGTGTATCGCATCAAGACGGAGGCTACGGAGAATGGTGGTGCTATATTGAAAGGCGACCGTGTGCGTGTGGAAACTCGCTATACTGGTAAGACGGAAGAGATAAACACACGAGAGACTAAGAATTACACGAAGACGGAGCTTAACCGTTCTATTATCAACCCATCTCAAATAAAGCTTATTCTTACAACTTATCGTGATGCTGTTTATACTGAGATGTTCAATGACCCACAACGTGAGCCGAACTTTGCATATCTCCCTAAGACTCTCATTTTTGCGCTTAATGAAACCCATGCAACAAATATCGTGAACATTGCCAAAGAGGTGTTTGGCGAGAAATGTCCGAATGCCAACATGGACAGATATGTGCAGAAGATTACTTATTCGGCAGGCGACAGTAATGAGCTTATCCGCCAGTTCCGCAACGACCGTGACTTCCGTATTGCTGTCACTTGTACGTTAGTGGCTACGGGTACTGATGTGAAACCGCTCGAAGTGGTGATGTTCATGCGCGATGTAGAATCTGAGCCGCTTTATATTCAGATGAAGGGTCGTGGTGTGCGCACCATTGGCGATGAACAGCTTAGAGCCGTGACACCTAATGCCTTCAGTAAGGACTGTTTCTTCCTTGTCGACGCCGTGGGTGTTACCGAGCATACGATGTCTATACCAGAACAAGGTGATGGTCCTGACACCGTTACGATAACATTGAAGGAATTGCTTGAGCGAATTGCTCATGGCAATCTGCCTAATATGTATCTGAAACGTTTGGCTGCTACTTTGTCCCGTCTACACAACAAGGCCGACAATAGTCAGCGTGAAGAGTTTGAACGGTTGGCAAGCGACTCTATGGATGCCATTGCACAGCGTATATATGATGCTCTGGAAAACAGCACGTTGCCGCCTTATAATGATATTAATGAGCCTAACAACGAGCGCAAGGGACTTGTAGCTCCGGTTGCCAATCATGCTGATGTGCGCCGATACATTCTTATTCTTGCTGCCGGCTTTGTCAATACGCTCATGCCTGGTGAGGATACGCTTATATCCAAGGGCTTTTCTGTGGAGGAAGCTAAATACACTACAGAAGCTTTTGAACAGTATTGTCGCAATCATGCCGATGAGATTGAGGCGTTGCGCATTATCTACAATCAGAGTGGTGAACCTATCAACTTTGATATGATGAAAGATCTGGAGAATAAGCTGAAGATGGAAAACAATCGTTTCAGCACAAAACAGCTTTGGAACTCTTATGCCATCGTTTCTCCTAATGACGTACGACGCGCCACCAAGAAGGAGGAAAGCGAAGCTCTTACCAACATCATACAGTTGGTGCGCTTTGCATTCCGCCAGATTGAAAGGCTGGACAGCGTTTGCACTACTGCCCGACAATACTTCAATCTTTGGTGTGGTCAGTGGCATCGTGACATATCAGAACGACAGAAGCAGCTCATGAGCCAGATTGTGGACTATGTGGCAAGTAACGGTGCTTGCACCATAAACGACATTCGCGAGGACGACCGCACACAGGCTGCTCAGATGATAGCTGCATTCGGTACTAAGCAGAAGGCGGATGACGCTCTTCTTTCTTTGTTTAATTTTGTGGTTTTAAGAAAAACAGCATAACTTTGAATTATGGCAAACAATATATCTACTGAGCAATCGCTCACCAAGAAAGTATGGAATCTCGCCACTACACTTGCAGGACAAGGTATTGGCTTCACCGATTATATCACGCAACTCACTTATCTGCTTTTTCTGAAGATGGATGCGGAGAATGTAGAGATGTTTGGAGAAGAGTCGGCAATACCTGCTGGATATCAGTGGGAAGAACTTATAAAACTCGACGGACTGGATCTTTTGAAACAGTATGAGGAAACGCTAAAAGTACTCAGCGAGCAAGACAACCTTATCGGTACCATCTATACCAAAGCGCAGAACAAAATTGACAAACCTGTCTACTTGAAGAAGGTTATCACCATGATTGACGAGGAGCAATGGCTTGTTATGGATGCTGACGTGAAGGGTGCTATATATGAGAGCATTCTGGAAAAGAACGGACAGGACAAAAAGAGTGGCGCAGGGCAGTATTTTACACCGCGTCCGCTCATCAAGGCTATGGTGGACTGCATCCGCCCACAGATTGGCGAGACGGTGTGCGACCCTGCCTGTGGTACGGGTGGCTTCCTTCTCACGGCTTATGACTATATGAAGAATCAGTCGGCCGACAAGGCTAAACGCGATTTTCTGCGCAACAAGGCTCTGCATGGCGTGGACAATACTTCACTTGTCGTCACACTCGCCTCGATGAACCTCTATCTGCATGGTGTGGGCACAGATCGCAGCCCCATCTCTTGTGAAGATTCGTTGGAACGTGAGCCTAAAACGCTCGTAGACGTTATCCTTGCCAATCCTCCTTTCGGTCAGCGTCCGGCAGGGTCTGTGGAGCTTAACCGCCCCGACTTCTATGTGGAGACGAAGAACAATCAGCTGAACTTCCTTCAGCACATGATGCTCATGCTGAAAGTGGGTGGACGTGCTGCCGTGGTACTTCCTGACAACGTTCTCTTTGAGGGTGGTGCTGGCGAGACTATCCGTAAACGCCTTCTTTCTGATTTCAATCTGCACACTATCCTGCGTCTGCCTACTGGTATATTCTATGCGCAGGGAGTAAAGGCTAATGTGTTGTTCTTTACAAAGGGACAGCCAACAAAGGAGGTTTGGTTCTATGACTACCGTACCGACATCAAGCATACGCTTGCCACTAACAAATTGGAGCGCCATCATCTCGACGACTTCGTGAAATGCTATAATCCCGACAATATCAACAATCGCACCGCAACCTACGATGCTGAGAGTAATCCGTCAGGACGTTGGCGCAAATACTCTGTTGAGGAGCTTACCGCTCGTGACAAGACTTCTCTCGATATCACTTGGATCAAACAGGGTGGCGAGGAAGAGGAACATACTCTGGAAGAACTGATGGCTACCATAAAGGAACAAAGCCAAAACATCAGCAAGGCGGTGAGTGAACTTGAAAAATTATTGGTTGACATCAATGAGGATTAAGGGCATGGATGAAATCATAAAGCGAGAGTATGCTCTCTTTGGGCATATCTCAAAACTTATTGACGAGGCGCACAAGCATGTTAAAACTACTGTGAACACTACAATGGTCTACACTTACTATAGTGTTGGTAAATATATTGTGGAGGATGAGCAGCAGGGATACGAGCGTGCAGCGTATGGCAAGAAGGTGTTAAAAGCTCTTTCTGAGAAACTGTGTCTGAAGTATGGCGATGGATGGTCTTACTCTAACTTGCGACAAATTCGTCAGTTCTATTTGGCGTATGCGAAATTGACAGACGGTGTTTGTCAAATTCAGTTTGATTTGTCTTGGTCGCATTATCTTATACTTATGCGTATTGAGAATCACGACGAGCGCAACTTCTATGAGATTGAGGCGAAACAACAGAATTGGAGTGTGCGTGAACTGAACAGGCAGGTTGGTAGTTGTCTTTATGAGCGATTGGCTTTGAGTCGCAATAAGGACGAGGTGATGCGCTTGGCAAAAGAGGGGCAGACGGTAGAAAAACCATCAGACATCATAAAGAATCCTATCACACTGGAATTCTTGGGATTGAGGCCGGATTCCGTTTATTCCGAGTCTAAACTGGAAAACGCCATTATCAGCAAGATGCAGCAATTCTTGCTCGAACTTGGTAAAGGCTTTCTTTTTGAGGCACGACAGAAGCGGTTTACTTTTGAAGAACAGCATTTCTTTGTCGACTTGGTGTTTTACAACCGCTTGTTGCAATGTTATGTGCTTATTGATTTGAAGATAGACAAACTCACTCATCAAGACCTCGGTCAGATGCAGATGTATGTCAACTATTATGACCGCTATGTCAAGCTGGATTTCGAGAAACCAACCATTGGTATTCTTTTATGTAAGGAGAAGAATGATGCTCTCGTAGAGCTGACTCTACCTAAGGATGCCAATATCTATGCTTCGGCTTACCAACTCTATCTTCCCAACAAGGATTTGCTGCAAGCTAAGGTGAAGGAATGGATTGAGGAGTTTGAAGAGAACGAGGAAATAAAGAAACTTGAAGAAGACAAATAACAAATGAATACGAAAGCATTACGCCAAAAGATACTTGACCTTGCGATACATGGCAAACTTGTACCGCAAGACCCTAACGATGAGCCTGCATCAGTGCTCCTCGAGCGCATCCGTGACGAGAAAGAACGCCTTATCAAAGAAGGCAAAATCAAACGCCCTAAAAAGTCTAAGGCAACTTCTGATAAGCCGCATTATGAGAATGAACCTTTCAATATTCCAAAATCTTGGATTATGGCACAAATGTCCGATTTATTTCTGCTTAATCCCAAAAGTGAAATAGATGACAATACTGAAATAGGTTTTATACCTATGGCATGTGTAGATGATGGCTTTTCTGGTAAACATTCTTTTGAAATTAGAAATTGGGGGGATGTTAAAAAAGGATATTGTCATTTTCAAGATGGAGATATTGGTGTCTCAAAAATCTCACCATGCTTTGAAAATTTAAAATCTTGTATTTTACAGTCTCTTCCAAATGGCGTTGGAACAGGAACAACAGAACTTGTAATATTAAGAAGTTTGGGTGTATATGCTCCATTCTATTTATATTTGTTTAAGTCATCATGGTATATTTCGCAAGGAACAAAATACTTTAAAGGAGTAGTTGGTCAACAACGTGTTAACAAAGCAATATTCACTGAATTACAAGTTCCACTTCCTTCAGTCGCAGAACAAGAAAGAATCGTTGCAGAGATAAAGCGTTGGTTTGGTTTAATTGATTTAATTGAAAAGGATAAATTCAATTTAGCCAATAACATTAAACTTGCAAAATCAAAAGTCCTCGACCTCGCCATTCACGGCAAACTCGTACCGCAAGACCCTACGGACGAGCCTGCTGCAGAGCTGTTAAAGCGCATCAATCCTAATGCGGAAATCACATCTGATAACGGGCATTATCAGAAGTTGCCCGAAGGATGGTGCTTAACAAAGGTAAAAGATGTTTTTATTATTAATCCAAAAAACAGGGTGAAGGATGAAATAGAGGCAGGATTCGTACCAATGACAAATATATCCGATGGTTTTTCCAACAATTTCATATTTGAAACGAGAAGATGGGCATCTATAAAGTCAGGTTTTACGCATTTTGCAAATGGTGATATTGCTGTTGCCAAGATTTCTCCTTGTTTGGAAAATCGCAAATCAATGGTTTTGAACAACCTACCAAATGGAATTGGTGCAGGAACAACAGAGCTATATGTATTTAGACCATTATGTGTTATTCAACAATATGGACTCTATTTTTTCAAGACTTACTCTTTTATAAACCAGTGTATAAGCACTTTTAATGGTGTTGTTGGACAACAACGAGTTGGTAAAAATATAGTAGAAGAAATAACATTTCCTCTACCACCGATAAAAGAGCAATACCGCATCGCTGCAAAAATAGAAGAGTTATTTGCTCAGCTCGATGCTATTGAAGCCTCATTATAGGATTATCAATGATGTCATTTGCTATAAAGATATTAGATTTCCAAAACTAAGAATCGTTATTTCGCCTTTATGGTGCTATTCTAACTTATATTGTTACCATTCATTTTTTTAACAAATGCAATATGGTAACACAATTCAATGAGTATTTGGTCAAGGGCAACTTGACCAAGAACACCATACGTTCTTATGAATGGACGGTGAAGTATTTTATGGAGCACTACAAGGTAGTGAACAAGCGAAACCTTTTGGCATACAAGGGGTATTTGGTGGAGAACTTCAAGCCACAAACAGTTAACTTACGGCTTCAAGCAATCAACAAGTATCTGGAGTTTTCCAAACAGGAGAAACTAAAGGTGAAGTTTGTGAAAGTTCAGCAGAAGAACTTTTTGGAGAACGTGATTAGTGATGCTGATTATAAGTTCTTCAAGCGAAAGCTGAAGAGTGACGGACACGACACCTGGTATTTTGTCGTGTGGTTCATGGCTGCTACTGGTGCTCGCGTAAGCGAACTTCTTCATATCAAAGTGGAGCACGTTAAAGTTGGCTATCTTGACCTTTATAGCAAAGGTGGCAAGATACGCCGATTGTATATCCCCAAGAACCTGCGGACAGAAGCGATCAAATGGCTCGAAGAAGAAAAAATCTCATCGGGTTATATATTCCTCAACCGCTTCGGCAATCGCATCACCACACGAGGCATAGCCCACCAACTCAAACACTTTGCTGAAAAATACGGAATGAACAGGGATGTTGTATATCCACATTCATTCCGTCATCGGTTTGCCAAGAACTTCCTCGAGCGGTTCAACGATATCGCCCTTCTTGCCGATCTCATGGGACATGAACGCCTTGAAACCACTCGCATTTATCTGCGTCGCACAGCAAGCGAACAGCAGAAAATCGTAGACAATGTAGTTGTTTGGTAATCGCATGTATGATTTAGCCACCATAAGTATTTCGCTTACGATGGCTAACTCTATCGCCTACAATGATGTTTCTATTGCATCAAGTTGAGCAAATATCTCTTCTATTTTTGCAACAATGCGGTGCTGCTCATTCAATGGTGGAAAAGGTATTGCATATTCCTTTATTTTTTCCAAAGTAATTGTATCAACAGTTGTCCCTTTTGAGTTTTTGTACATTTGTTCCTGTAAAAAAGGTGAAGCTAACCAAATAGAAAAGAATTTGGAATTCCAATGCTTTGTATTCTTTAAACATAATACGCTCGCATCCTTATAATAAAATACATCATCTTCCTTAACTATATACGTATAGCCGATACTACCTACGGCAGAAATCATTATATCGCCATAAGTAGGTATTCCATATTTATCTTTGATTTCCGCATAATGTTTCTCTGAAATAAAAAGGTCTTTATCTGCAAAGCCTTCTTTACTTAGCTGCACAATTTCACGTGCCCTATAAAATGGTACTCCTTTGTCTTTCCATTCACTTTTTAAAACACGTTTAGCTGAAACCGCATCAAATAGACTTCCAATGTTCGTCATACACCATCCTTCAGGCAACTTCTGATAATGCCCGTTATCACAAGTGATTTCTGCCTTAGGATTTATGCGCTTGAGCAGTTCGCTGGCAGGCTCGTCCGTTGGATCTTGGGGCACAAGTTTGCCGTGAATGGCGAGGTCGAGGATTTTGGATTTTGTTTGTTTGATAGTTGATTGTAAATTATTTTTAATCTGTTCTATTTGATCAATTAAAACAAACCACTTTTTGACTTCTATCACAATACGTTGTTGTTCGGCAACTGGTGGAAGAGGAAGGTGAAGCGCGTTAATTTTATCTTGTGTTAAGTGCTTTATTGTTACACCATTGCATATATCATCAATCCAATTGTAGCTTTTATAACACCAAAAAAGATAGAGGTAAAAATCTGCAACAATATTACCAAAGAAACGAACACGATGAAGAGCATTCTGGAAGTATATTGGCTCATTGCTATTCCAAATTGCGGAACGTCCAACATCACCTCCTTCACATATCAATAAATCACCTTTTAATACTTGATAGCGTTCTTTTTCATTATCTTCTAACTTTATTGATTTAACAACAGAAAGATCAAAAGCATTCCATTTCACATTCAATGCACATAAATAAGGATACACTTTACCAGTGTTTTTACTTTTATCAAGAGTCTTTCCTAATGAACTTTCTGCTATTTCATTTAAATTGCACCAGCACCACCCTTCCGGCAGTTCATACGGATAATGCGGCTTATCAGAAGTAGATAAAAACCCTGATGTTTCATTCATCAAGGCTTCTACATTACTTTTTTTCAAGTTCTTTTTGTAGCTTGTCGCAATCTAAATTTGGCTCCAAATACTTCTGAACTTCATCAATTAATTGTGCATTCATAGAAATTACTGAAGGAGGTTGATTTGCTTAAATTGCAACTTCCTCAAAGTAGTTTTTGGCCAACTGAAGCATAACAACAGCTTGGTGATTTATACATGTGTCAATTTTAATATTTGTCTTTTCCCCCTACACAATTCGCTCATATCTTTGCCCTAAAAAAGCAAGATATGAGCGATTTTTCATTCATTCCACCCTGCCTTTTTTCGCTTTATATGAATATTTTTTCTTTAAAATAATATCACTATTTTCACCGCACAAGATAGCTATTTGATAATCAACTGCTTACGGGTGACAATAGAGGCTTTTTCTATTGTCACCTAATGTCACCTAATGTCACCCAATGCGTAAGCGTATCCACGATGCTACGCTACGGTAAAAAGACGGATCAGGATGTTTTTGAACCAACGATATGGAAAAAGGAGGTACGACGCTTATCTGGTGGTCAGGAAATAAATTTAGACATCTCATACGATGCATAAATATACACTTTGGTCTGTATATTTATTCAGTTTCCCGTTAAGCCCATTTGACAAAATGAAAGTGCCTTTATTGCGTTGTCAAAGAGGCTCTTTGACAGCCTCATTAAGCCTCTTTGACGACCTCAAAGAGGCTTAATGACAAAAGAGGGGTGTATTTAAGAACTGTTAACAATTCGTGATTTAATTTTAACTATTTATTTGTACATTATGAAAGAATATAACCTTGTTTGCTATCTTTTTGTCATTCTGTATATTTATGCAAAATTAGGGTAAAAATGCTCCTGTTTTAACATTTTCGCATCCTTTATGAAGCATGTTTGCAAGCCAAAATATCATCACTTGAAGATTGTAAACATGCCATTTCCGAAGCGTAAACACGGCACTTGCGAAGGGTAAACACGGCTCTTACGAAGGGTAAACACGGTACTTATGATGAGCGATGTGAATAATAAACTTTGCGAAAGTTCATTTAACCCAAAACGGCCTAATGACCGATTTGGGTTAAATGAGAAAATTCTGTACTACCCTAGAAAAAGTTGAATGGATTTGTACTGTAAGCCTGAGGTTGGTTGAATGATTTTCGCCTTATCCCCAAATTCTGTTGAATAAAAAAAAGAGACAACAGCAACAATCTCTTTCTTGCCTGCATAAAGCGTGGCAAAAGAAAAAATTGTCACCATTGTCTCTATTGTCTTTAAAAACCTTCAGTGGTCGATAACCTTGCGGTCGCGAACTTTTTTGGCCGTTAAACCTTTCTTTTGGTCGTTAAACCTTTTGGTCGTTAAACCTTTTGGCCGTCAAACCTTTTGGTCGTCAAGCCTTTTGGTCGTCAAACCTTTTGGTCGTCAAACCTTGCGGTCGTTAAACCTTTTGGTCGTCAAACCTCGTGGTCGTCAACCCTTGTGGTCGTCAACCCTTGTCGGTTGTTTAAAGGGCTATGGTCTTAAAAAACTCTTTGCTTGGTTGTTTATCCGTTGACGTGACGATAAGCGTCGATGGCCTTCTTCACCGAACCGTGGGCGAGCAGCAGGTGGTTGGCCTGCTCATAGTCGAGGCCCAGCTCGTCGATGATCATGCGTGTGCTGCGGTCAACAAGCTTCTTGTTGGTGAGCTGCATGTTTATCATGCGGTTGCCCTTGACACGGCCGAGCTGGATCATCAGGGTTGTAGAAATCATGTTGAGAGCCATCTTCTGGGCTGTGCCCGACTTCATGCGTGAGCTACCGGTCACAAACTCGGGGCCTACAACGGTCTCGATGGCCACGTCGCTCTCGGCTGCCATGGGCGAGTCGGGGTTAGAGGTGATGCAGCCTGTGAGGATGCCGTGAGCGCGTGCCTCATGCAGAGCGCCGATAACATAAGGGGTTGTGCCCGATGCGGCGATGCCTATCACGGTGTCGTTTTCGTTGATGTCAAACTCTTTCAGCTCTTCCCATCCGCGCTTGGTGTCGTCCTCAGCGTTCTCAACGGCGTTGCGCAGGGCATAGTCGCCACCGGCGATGAGGCCGTAGACGTAGGTCGAGGGCACACCGAATGTGGGGGGCAGTTCCGAAGCGTCGAGCACACCGAGACGGCCGCTCGTGCCGGCACCCATGTAGAACACGCGACCGCCCTTCTTCATGCGCGGCACGATGCGTGTTACCAGGTCTTCCATCTGTGGCAGGGCCTTCTCTACGGCCAGAGCCACCTTCTTGTCTTCTGTGTTTATGTCTACGAGCAGTTCGTGAACGCTCTTCTTCTCGAGGTCGTCATAGAGTGACGGCTGCTCACTTATCTTTACAAATGCCATTTTTTTTATGTTTTAATTGTTGATGACTGATGATTGATGATTGTTTTGCGCTTCGCGCTTTTTTTTAACATTCTTGCGCTCCGTAGGTGCTCAGGCGCTTCGCGGAGTTATTATCATTAATTGAACATTCTTGCGCTCCGTGGGTGCTCAGGCGCTTCGCGGAGTATGAAACATTAATTTTTTCGCGCGAAGCGCGTACTGATGAACATTAATGTTTAAAACAGACGAGCGCGAGGCGCGATGTAATGATTAATGTCCTTTTGCGAAAGTTCAACCTCTTACTTGTGATATTCAATCAATCCCTCCATAGGAGCCTTGATGATGCGTCCGAGGGTCATGCCCTCAGCCTTGAGAGCCTTTTCGAGCTGCGGACGGAAATAGTAAGCGATAGAGCCGTTGAAGCCTACGGGCAACTTGTCCCATCCTTCGTAGAGGCGGATGTTGCGCACGAGGAAGCGGCGGAAATTTTCTACCACGAAGCGGTCGATGCTCTCGTCCTCGATGTTCTCGGCCAGGAACGGCACGAGCGATGCAAGGAAGCGGTTAGGCATCTTCTGGCGGTAGACGCGCTCAATGATCTCGGGACCTGTGAGGTGGAATTTCTCCTCAAAGCGCTGGCGTATGTGCTCAGGCAACTGACACTTGAGGATGTCGCCCACGAGGTTCTTGCCCAGCACGGCGCCACTGCCCTCATCGCCAAGGATGAAGCCTAAAGGCGACACGTTCTTGACCAGCTTCTCGCCGTCGTAGAGACACGAGTTGCTGCCTGTGCCGAGGATGCAGGCGATGCCCGGCTCATGGCCACAGATGCTGCGTGCGGCAGCCAGCATGTCGGATGCTACCTCCAGACGACCTTTCACGTTAAGATGACGGCGCAAGGCTGCTTCCAGGACGGGCTGCTTCTCTGCGGTGCATCCGGCACCATAGAAGAAGACGTCGTCGATCTCGTTTGAAGGCAACTCCGGCAGGAGCGATGCCTCTATCTCTGCAGCAATCTCGTCTTCGGTCTGGAAGAACGGGTTTGTGCCGCGTGTCTTGATGCTCTTCAGAGCCTTACCGTTTTCCGCCAGACACCAGTCGGTCTTGGTGGAACCACTATCTGCTAATAAAATCATATATTTGGATTGTTTTAATTTTGCTTTGTTTTGTTTTACTTTGTCTTGCTTTGCTTTGTTTTGCTTTGCTTTGTCTTGCTTTGCTTGCTTAAGTTCTGAGAATAACGATTGACAAGGAAAATCAAATCTCCTTGTCCGCTCGGCTTTGCCGCTTGCCTAAGCAAGAACTCGTCAACTCGTCAGAAATCACAACTTGATGTAGATCTTCTTCTTGAAGAGGTACAGACCGAAGGCCCAGTTGATCAGGACATAGGTGATGGAATAGAGCAGCGAGGCAAACTTGTCGCCGAAGATGCTGCAATAGCATGTGTCGTAGAGGAACTGGTGTATGCTGGTGTCGCCCAACAGATTATAGATGCCGAAGGGTATGAGCAGCAGGTCTGACCACACGAAGATGGCCAACGGGTTGCAGCCGAACACCTGGAAGAAGCGGGTGGCAAAACCCTGCTTGCCTTGCTTGTCGACGAGCCAGGTGAGGAGAGCCAACACAACAGAGCCGAGACCGCAGGTCACCATGGCGAAGGTGGGGGTCCACAGCTTCTTGCTGAGCGGACAGCCATAGCTGAGCAGCCAGCCGCCGATGGCCAGAACGGCACCGATGACGAACAGACGCTCTATCTTGTCGTTGATGTCATGAAGCTCCATGACAAACTTGCCCACGCAGAAGCCGATGAGCACATGGCCCAAGGCGGGGATGGTGCTGAGAATACCTTCGGGGTCGGGACTCTCCCAACGGTAGACGTGGTTGGCGCCAAGGATGGCGTTGTCGATGATGGCTATGATGTTGGTCTCGTCATGAGCGTAGCCGTTCATGGTGACGAGCAGGATCCAGTAGACCACGAACATGGCGGCGATGAGCCATGGCAAGAACTTGTGCTTCACGGTGATGCCGATGAGGGCAGCAAGGCCGTAGCAGATACCCAGACGTGGGAACACGCCGAGGATGCGCAGGTGGCCGAGCGGATCTTCGGTGCCGCGACACAGCATGAAGAGGAGCGACAGGCCGAGACCGATGATCCACAACAGTGAGGCGCGCTTCAAGATCTTGAGGGCACACGCCGTTGACCACTCAAACTTAAACTTCTTGAGTGACAGGTAGGTGGTGATGCCCATGATGAACATGAAGAACGGGAAGATAAGGTCTGTTGGTGTCAGACCGAACCATTCGGCGTGTTGCAGAGGTGCGTATGTTGCCTCCTCGGGTCCGCCGGGGTTGTTTACCAAAATCATGCCTGCTATGGTCATTCCTCGCAGGATGTCAATAGATGTTATACGCTGCTTCTTAGGTTTTGCTTCCATTGTTGTAGGTTTTGCTTTCTTTTATTTATACAGCCAATATTTCTTTGAGAGTTTTTTGAACGCTTCGGCATCCTTGTCCCAGTAGGCCTGCACGTCCTCCCACTTGTGACGCTTCATGAAGAGCTGACGGATCTGCTTTGAGCCGCACACCTTGTCGAACATGGCGTGGCGCTTCGTACATTTTGCCAGCACGTCGTGGTCGGGGTAGAGGCTGTAAAGCTCCTGCAAGACATAGAACTGGATGCTGGTGAGCTTGGCCTTCTCATAGTCGGTGAGGTAGACCTGCACGCCCTGAAGCTCCTCTCCCTTGCCGAAGGCATAGAAAGGTTTATAATACATGGGGCGGAACATCACGCCCGGCAGGTTGAGGGCGTTAAGACGCTGTGCCAGTTCGGGAGCCTTGATCCAGGGAGCGCCGAACATCTGGAAGGGTAGGGTGTAGCCCACGCCGATAGAGATGCTGTCAAGCTCGCCCACGATGCCCGAAACCGAGTAGAAGGGTGCTGACACGGGCTGAGGAATGTGGGGTGAGGGTAGCACCCACTGCAGACCAGTCTGCTCGTAGGTCATCTTGCGCTTCCATCCTTTCATCTTCACAACCTCAAGGTCACACTTCTTGCCCAGCATGTTCTCGCCGTTGAGCAGCAGAGCCACCTCGCCGGGTGTGAGGCCGTAGACATAAGGAATCTTGAACGCCGAGACGAACGACAGGCAGTCGTCCTCAGCGAGGTTGCCTTCAACCTTCAGACCGCCTAAGGGGTTGGGACGGTCGAGCACCATCACCTTGATGCCGTTCTCGGCGGCTGCTTTCATGATGTTGCCAAGGGTGCTGATGTAGGTGAACGATCGGCAGCCGATGTCCTGGATGTCGTAGATGAGCACGTCGATGCCCTGGAGCATCTCCTTTGAGGGGATGCGGCTCTTGCCGTAGAGCGAGTAGACGGGAACGCCTGTTGTGGGGTCTGCGGCGTTGCCCACATGGTCGCCGGCATGAACGCTGCCACGCACGCCGTGCTCAGGACCGAAGAGCGCCACGAGCTTCACGTTCTTTGCTTCATGCAGGATGTCGATGTCCGACTTCATGAAGTTGTCAACGCCTGTAGGGTTGGTGACGAGGCCTACGCGCTTGCCTTCAAGTTGTTTGAAATTGTTGGCTTTGAGCATCTCAATGCCTGTTTTCACTTTTTGTGCCGAAACGGTTAATGCCATCATTGCAGCTGCCATCAAAACAGCCACACGGCAGATTGTAGGTTTTAAATTCATATAATAAAATTGAGTTGCATGATTTTCTTTTGCAAAGGTAGCGATTTTTAGTCAGTTAAATAAAAAAAATCATAAATACTTGCTTTTTAATTCAAAATTAATAACAATTAATTGTGATTATTTGTTTTTGAGCGAAAAACAAAATATAAAATGCTTCGTTTTATTATCCCAAGCCATCCTTAGGAATTTGTCTTATTCTTCCCAATGATGAAAATCCTTGGGTTGGGGTGCAGCTTCCATCTCCAGTCCCTCCACGTTCTGCACCTGTTCAGGCTTGAACCGACGGTCGCCGGTAATGGTTACAGAGCGCCAGGGCAGCATGGCGAAGCGTCCTATGGCCTGCTCGTCAATGGTGCCGTTGCAGATGTAACGCATGCCGTTGATGAAAATGGTCTCGCCAGGTCTTGCGTCGCGTATGGTCACGCGCACAAAGCCCATGAAGGCGTGGGGGAAGGCGTAGGTAACGCTTCGTTTGTCGGTTTCTGTAGGAGAGGCTTCGGTTACGGCCTTTACGGTAAGGCACAATGGTCTGCATGCATCTTTTGTATATTCTGCCTTTTCCTGTTCTGTCTTTGGGTGTTCAGTTTCTTCTTTTAGAGCGATGGCAGGTGTCCATCGTGCCCAGTCGGTTTCGCAGTAGCTCCATGTAGAGTGCCATTGTGTGCCGTCGGTCCATTCGTAGCCAGAGCTGTCGGTCTGCACCGTTGCAGGGCGGCACATCCATGTGGTGTCGGTAGTGGCGGTGAACCCCATGCCGCTTTCCTGGTCGTGTGCGTCGAGGCGCAGGGCGGCAGCACACGGCTCCCCGTTGGCCGATGCGCACCACAGGGCGATGTCGAGCGTGTCGGTCCTTACGATGTATGGGCTCACGTCGAAGGTCTGCATGATGCGGCTGTTATGGGCATAGAAACATTGTGGCGCTACGGGGGCAGGGTTCACATAGCGTCCGTTGACATAGAGCCGCGCCATGCCGTTGGACGCAAGGGTTATGGTAGCGCGGTCTGTGTAAGGCAGGTCGGTGTATGTGCGTCGCATCCACAGTTGGGACACGCCGTCCATGGGCTGGCTGCTTATCCACTGCCATCCAAACTGTGCTTGTGCTGCTGTCGCCATGCACAACAGTAAAACAAATGTCGCTACTCTTCTAATATTGTCCATCGGTTAAAGACACCCGTCGGTTTTGTCAGCATTCTTCGGTTGGGAAATGCCATTACTGCAAAAGTAGTGAAAAAAAAGCATAAACAGCTTGCTGCGGGTATAAAAAAAAACGGTAATAAAAGTTTTTTTATAAATAGGTGTTCAAAATTAATCGCATATATGAATCTTATAAAAAAGGTTATGCTTTCAAATGCCTCTACGCCCTCTTTTGGCCCGTATGCCCAGCTCTCATCGGTCGTGTAGTATAAAAACAGCTCAGCTATGCCGCCCCCTATCGCCTTGAGAGGAGGAGCATAGCTGATAAAAATATATAAGATGATGTTGTGTTGGCGGAGAATAGTGTTGGTTATTCCGTTTTGCGAATTTAGCCAATAATGTTGTAATAGCTCAGCGCTTGATGGCGAAAAAACGTTGACGAACACGTTTTTTCACCTAAAAACGAGCAAAAAAAGCGAAATGAGACAAAAAATAGGACAAAATAAGGCTTTATTTTGTATTTTTGCGGAATAAATCTAAAATCGACTCTTAAGGAGAAGAGAAGTAAGAAAACGAATGCAGAGAAGATAAAAAACGAATATATGTTTCTCAAAAACTACTTATTGCAGCTAAAAGACACGGCACATGTGTTGAGCATGTTGCCCACAGCCCTTGTTGTCTTTTTCTTGCTTTCGTTGCCCACAAAGCTTGCAGCCAAACCTCAACCGGCCACTGCTGAAGCTGTGAGCGAGGACAGCTGTAGGCGTATCGTGGGGCGCATCTGTGAGATGTATTATAAAGACCCGGCGAACAAGCAGATGGTGGACCTTATGCTTGGCAGCTTCGATGTGTTGAGAGAACAGAAAAACAAGAAATATTATTTTCAGATATGTAACATGTATGTCGACTGGCTCTTCCGCCATGGCGACATGGACAAGACGAAGATTTATCTTGACCGCGTGTGTCGGTTGGCTGAGACAACCTCCATGCCCGAGCTGAAGGCCATTGCGCGACGGGGTCAAGGACAGTTTATGTTGAGGCTCGGTCTCACCTCTCTCGCCTCGTCATATATCCATGAGGCCATGCGGTTGTGTCCCAACTATAAGTCGGTCGTTGCTCCCGAAACCTACCTGTCTATCTGCCTGCAGGTTATAAGCATCTACATGAAAGAGCAGCGTGTCGACTCTGCCGACATCATTCTGCGTAAGGTGGAGCGTGGTTACAAGTGGCATTGCTCCAACGGATATGTGGACTCACGCAACTGGATGCGTGCGCGTCTGCTCGCCATGCACGCCGATGTGGAGATGGAGCGTGGCAACATGAAGCTGTGTGGCGAATGGATGAAGAAATGTCGCCAGGTCATGATGCCAGGCACCTCCATGTCCTATTATGCACCTTATTATATTATACGCTCGAACCTCGACATGCGTGAGGGCCGCTATGGCCGTGCGCTTGAGACCGTCGACTCGCTTCTTGCCGTCGGGCCTGAGGTCAGACCGCTCACGTCGAGGAATCTGCTCATGAGAGCACAGCTCCTCAACAAGCTGGGACGTGCCAAAGAGTCGGCCGATGCCTATGACACCTATTTAAAGGAGAGCGACCGCATAGACCGTCTGCTCACGGCAGAGCGATTAGAGCAGCTACGCGCCCATTATGAATATGACAAGGCGGTGGCTGACCGCAAGGCTGCCGAGCACGACCGCATATTGATGGTTTTTGCCCTTGCCGTGCTCACCGCCATGCTCGTGGTGGTGATGTGGGCCATGACGGTGCTAAGACGTAAGAACCGCCACCTTGTGCGCCTTCTGCGTGGCAACCACAACGGCTATACTGGCGAGGTCACTCTCCAACAGGATGTAACAACCGATGCCGAACGGGCGCTTGGTGCCAAGGGCGTGGCGTTCCTCACATCATCACAGGCCTATAGAGATGTTGATGGCGGCCGTGCCGCCCTGGTGGCGCATCTCGGCGTGGGTGAGCGTGTTGCCGTGTCGGCTGTTGCCACATATACGGGTCGTTCGTTCAAGACCTTTACGAACATGCTCAAGCTTGAAGAGTCGCGCCGCCTGCTTGAGCAGAACCATAACATGACCATTGCCGCCATAGCCTCACAGTGTGGTTTTGGTACGTTGCGCACCTATCAGAACCTTTTCAAGGAAAAATATGGACTTTCTCCATCGCA
>OCIU01000606.1_pt1 | contig 31898 bp, 29 predicted proteins | sample 1538471 | NCBI WGS metagenome assembly OCIU01 (sample SAMN04571693, study PRJEB22368) | human gut metagenome | biome: human gut; material: stool | host: Homo sapiens | place: Luxembourg | collected 2012-06-01 | reverse complement strand
TCCACCGAAAGCACCTCTACGGCGGAAGGAGCCTATGAAGACAACTTTGCAGTTTCCACAGAGGATGCTACTGCTTTCGCTAAAAAGATCCAGGATGCCGTAGCCGCTGAAGACCTGAATGCTCTCGCTGATCTGGTCAATTATCCGGTCTATGTTGCTCTGGGCGATGGCAGTGTGATCGAAACCAGGGAAGATCTGATTGCCTTAGGTGCAGACAAAATCTTCACCCCTGAGCTGAAAGATTCTATGGCTAATGCTGATCTGTCCGAATTAAGCCCCAGTATGGCAGGCTTCACCCTCTACAGCACCGGCGACGGTCCTAACATCACCTTCAATGTCCAGAACGGAGTACTCGGCATCAGCGGTATCAATTACTAATCATTCTCATACAAATCGGGGGAGCCTTTCATCAGGCTCCCCTTACTCGTGTCGAAACAACCGTTGTCAACGGTACCATAGTGATATCTATGTTCCCGTCTGTCTTACGCGTGATCAGCGTGGCTCCCCGCTGGATATATTACTTCGCAATGCCGGAATATCCCAGATAATCAATAGACATTCCGTAGGTCATGCGGATGCCCTGATATATCAGGGATAATGTATTCAGGTGATCGTGTCCACAGAAGATCCATTTCAGCCAGCCGTTATCCACCGCTTTTTCGAAAAAATGTGGCGGTTGATTCGATATTCCGAAGTACTCGTCCTTTTCTCCGATACTGCCGTGTTCATAAATCACGCTGTGATCGCCCAATTTCATTTTCTCATAAGCTTCCTTAAATTCTGCGGGCGGCATGTGGAAAAATGCCATGGCAGGCACTTTTCTCTCGCTCAGTTTTTCCATGCACCAGTCCGTCTGATCCTCATGGATCCGGTCGAAACCGCTGAAAAACCAGCCGTCGCCGTACATGTTGGAATCCAGCAGAATCAGCGGAAGTAACAGTTTTCCCTGATCATCTGTGAGGTCTACTACAAAATTCCCGACGCCGGTAATGGGATTCTGAGGACTGTGCTCATATCTTCCTTTGGTAAAAACGGCATATTTTCCCGTTGCAAAAATCTCCGCCAGTTGCTCTTTATTGCATGCAGCCCCCATCTCACAGTCATGATTACCGAAGACAAACGTATAGGGAATCTGAAAACCATCCAGAAATGCCAGCAGTTTTTCTGCCTGCTTTCGGTTGTTCATGGTACCGCTTTTCGGGAAAAACGGGAAAACAGAATCTCCGGTCAGGACGATCAGATCCGGTCCCGTCCGGCGGATCAGCTCCGTCACCGCTGCCAGCGCCAGTCTGTCCTTTTTCCCGGAAAACATGCCGAAACCAAGGTGCAGATCCGTCAGCTGCAATATTTTATAATCTCTGTCCGTCGGGATGCAAAGAGAAAAAGTCTCTTCGTCCCGAATCTGAAAGTTTTTGGAAGTATACATAAGAATCTCTTTTCTTTTTGGGGATTAACTCAACGGGATCAATGCTCCTATTGCAGAAAGTACTGTTGAAATCACCATCAGCACCTGAAAAGGCACCGTGCCGATCACACCGCAGATAGGACTGCTGCCCGCATTTTTTCTGGATTTTCCGTACGTCAGCACCAGCATGATGCTCACCAGTACCACAACGCCACTCATGATCCGGGTCAGAACGATAAAGCTGTTCACTCCAAACACAGCAAACAGGATGCAGGGGACTGTGGCGATCAGCCAGCTGATGCGGTTGCCGCTGCCGATCTGCTCATGAACCACATCGCGGAGGGCGAGAGTATTGCTCCAGAACGTGGTAAGTAAAGCAAACAGGGAAAATACGCCTGCCAGGATCATTGCCCAGGTACCGATGCTCTCTCCCAACTGCATGTATGCCAGTTCTTTTTCCAGTGCTCCCTTGGTTCCCAGGAGAACCGTGCCCGTCACGATCAGAACAAACACTGAGGAAAGTCCAAAACCGATGAAGATGGAGCGGCGGATCTGTTTCGCATTGCCATCCAGACCTTTCACCACCTGGATCACTGCCTGATTGGCAGATGTGGCGAATACCACCATACTGTACAGCGCCAGCAGATTATTCCAGTGGAACTGTGCCCGTTGCAAAGAATTCAGCGGATGCATAAATGTGCCTACCGTCATCACTGCCACAATGCCCATGAGGACAATGACTGCGTATTTCTGCGCGATGCCCACGGCTTTCATACCGATAAACACCACAACTCCGGCGATCACATAGTACAAAACCTGCGCCGCCACAAAAGGCATTCCGAACCAGTTCACAAAAATCTGGGCGCCACCGTTGATGTTGCCGCTGACACCGATCATAATTGCCAGTCCATAGACAATAAATACACTCCAGCTGAAAATCTGCTTCATTTTCCCATGAAACAGCTCTCCTTCAAAGCTTTTCACCAGCTGGACACCACCGTTATTGTAAGACAGCTCGGCAATGATCAGGTGCAGGATCACGTTCACACAATAGGCGATCAATACCATCCACACGACATCCAGCATGCTGTTCTTCGTGGCAAGATACGGAACGGCGATGATGCCGGTACCGATGCTGTTGCCGACGATCATGCTGATGGCTTCAAAGGTCGTGAGATGGGCTTCGGATTGGATAGGTTGGGACATAGGGAGGCCTCCTTTGTAAAAATACTGATTTTATAAAAGTTTGGTGGTAAGTGCTTCCTGCAATACTTTTGAACAGTTGATTCCACGTTTATCGGCAAGTTTGGACATCCATGCCGGAAGCGAGACATTTTTGCGGACTGCTTTGGTGTCAGTCATGCTGCGATATTTAATCGTATCTGCCTGGATGATCGTAAGAATATCTGTCGGTAAATGAGGAATCTCTGCCTGCGGTGTAGGCTCATTCGGAGTAATATCTTCATCTTCCAGACCAACAAGACAAAGATTCAGTGCATCTGTGATAAGTGCAATCGCTTCTATCAAAGTCGGTGCTGTTGTAATACATCCGTTCACATCCGGAACCTTCGCATAGAAAGTGCCGTCTTTTTCAGTAATAACAGCAGTATATGTGTATTGCATATCATTTACCTCCTTCTATATTTGCTTCTTTCAAAATATATCGCATATCATTTTCATTAAAATCATGACGTTTTACAGGAATTGTCTGCTTGGTATTCGGTTTGAAATACAGGTCATGACTTGCTCCATGTCTTTTAAAAATAAAACCGTTCTTTTCCAATTCTTTAATTGTTTTCTTTCGTGGATGCATTCTTCTCTCCTCTTATATTATACACAATATTACACAAAATCAATAGTGAAATACACAAATTTACACAAAACCATGCAACATAACATTAAAAATTCAAATTGTTACGTAGGAAATATAAATAGATTCTGTTAAAACTGACTTTAAAAGATATTGTAATTATCAACATGTTGTACAATATCAGACATAAAATAGAATAGTATAAGAAATTATTACAATCTGTTTTGATTTCAATATAAAGTATTTCTTGTCTGTAAATAAAAAAATCCAAAGAACTAATTATTCTTTCATGTTCTCTTCTTGCATCCAAAGAGGCATATAGTTTCCATCTTTTTGCTTATAGAAATTTTTACTCAAATATCTGTTTTCCGTCTCATATTCTTCCGGTGTCATTCCGTTTTTCCAAAATGGGGCTTCCATAAGCGTTTCCGTTGCCCAATCGCTTTGCCTGACCGTCTTGCTCAATTAAATGTCCTCCTTCTATGTAATCACATAGTACATTATATACGATTGTCTTTTCGATTTCAATCCACGCTCCCGCGAGGGGAGCGACCATGTTGAAAAAACAGATTATCCCCATCGTCCGTGCATTTCAATCCGCGCTCCCGCGAGGAGAGCGACGTACACGTTCTTATAACCCAACAGCTTGTAAGCGATTTCAATCCGCGCTCCCGCGAGGGGAGCGACCATAGACGAGGCGCAGCTGCTCTTTAACTCCAGGATTTCAATCCGCGCTCCCGCGAGGGGAGCGACCAGTGCTTCTGTCTGAATGATTTCTGTCGGGTACGATTTCAATCCGCGCTCCCGCGAGGGGAGCGACGATTCCGTCCAGTTTACCGATGATAGACTGGGTGTCATTTCAATCCGCGCTCCCGCGAGGGGAGCGACGAGACATGTCAAGAACGTCGTCGAGCAACTTGAATTTCAATCCGCGCTCCCGCGAGGGGAGCGACAAATCTGCCACTTCCCTTTGAACCGCCAAATATATTTCAATCCGCGCTCCCGCGAGGGGAGCGACATTTTACCTGCAGGTTAAAAGGATCCTGCATCAATATTTCAATCCGCGCTCCCGCGAGGGGAGCGACCATAGACGAGGCGCAGCTGCTCTTTAACTCCAGGATTTCAATCCGCGCTCCCGCGAGGGGAGCGACATTTTTGGAAGTCGTTTTTTCGACCTCGAATCTAGATTTCAATCCGCGCTCCCACGAGGGGAGCGACTTCAGCCATTTGCATAACCATCTGCATCTGTGGAATTTCAATCCGCGCTCCCACGAGGGGAGCGACATATGCATTGGCTGGTATCCTACCTGTGGCAGATATTTCAATCCGCGCTCCCACGAGGGGAGCGACCATTTTTCCTATCCTCCCAAAGATATAAATACAGTATTTCAATCCGCGCTCCCACGAGGGGAGCGACTCGCTGCTGCGTTGGTAAATGCATTCGCTTGATTATTTCAATCCGCGCTCCCACGAGGGGAGCGACCAATGCTTTTTAAATGGAATCTACAACCTGATTATTTCAATCCGCGCTCCCACGAGGGGAGCGACACTCTGGAAAAATATATATATGCTACCGGGACAGATTTCAATCCGCGCTCCCACGAGGGGAGCGACTGGAACACAGTGGAAATCAACCGCAATCACTACGGATTTCAATCCGCGCTCCCACGAGGGGAGCGACCTGGTCAAATCGGTATGTGTGGCAGGGATGAACTATTTCAATCCGCGCTCCCACGAGGGGAGCGACACCGGGGAGCCTACGACGAGGAGCCGGGCATAGAAATTTCAATCCGCGCTCCCACGAGGGGAGCGACCGCTGCTGCGGTGGTAAATGCATTCGCTTGATTATTTCAATCCGCGCTCCCACGAGGGGAGCGACGATTCGTAAAATGCTTCAAAGTACCCAGCGCAGATATTTCAATCCGCGCTCCCACGAGGGGAGCGACGTGGGTTATGCGCCCTTGATCCTGTATCTAACGTAGATTTCAATCCGCGCTCCCACGAGGGGAGCGACCTGTTCCCCTAACTCCGGTCATCTTATGTGCTATATTTCAATCCGCGCTCCCACGAGGGGAGCGACGTCATCTGCAGGTACATCATCTGGATCCGGAGCGATTTCAATCCGCGCTCCCACGAGGGGAGCGACTATACGTGGTCTTGATTACTGGGCTATGTGTGATATTTCAATCCGCGCTCCCACGAGGGGAGCGACTGCCTGCTGCCGCATAGTCCACATTCGCCAATGATTTCAATCCGCGCTCCCACGAGGGGAGCGACATCAATTTTCACCAAAAAGTTCTCTTCTCTCTTAGCAAAAATTGTCTAATACATTTATTCTTTATAACAAACTTCCTTAATTAAAAAATATCTATGTATGTTATTTCAAAAATCTTACAATTTTTCAGGTGCGAATCGCCTAGGCATTTTATGTGCGCTTGGCTTTCGCATCAGTCACAAAATCAGTGGCTGATCCGGAGCTATTCCTCTATCCACTCCAATATGTTCTATCTTGGTCTGGTATTTATTCCCCAGGTAATAGAAGCGAAGGCTGTCCTTTTCTGTATCAATGATATCCTCAAGTGTTGCCTTCAACGCAATGCTCTGTGCATTATCCAAAAAGCATTCAAATACTGAATTCTGAACTCTTCTTCCATAGTTGGCGCATTGCTTTGCCACTTTTCGCAGCCTTGCTTTGCCGGCTGCATTTTCTGTGTTGACATCGTATGTGATCAATACTAACATACCACACCTCACTTCCATAGGAATGCAGGATAGCCGTCCAAATCGCCACGTAGGAATCGTGCCAGCAGCATTGCCTGCACATAAGGAACCATACCCCATTCCACTTTTTCCTGCAAATAGGGATGCGTTATGGTTTCCTTTTTACGATTCTGCCACTCCGTCAGTATTACCTTTCGTCCATCATCATCCAGAAGAACCGCGCCGTTTTCTTTTTGGGTAAAATTTTTAGCTGTGATCATCCGTTTATTTACCAACGACAGCACAAAGCGATCCGCCAACACGGATCTTAGTTCCTCCATCATATCCAGCGCCAGCGATGCTCTGCCTGGGCGCTCTGTGTGCAGATATCCCACGCAGGGATCTAACCCTACGCACTCCAGTGCAGATGCTTCCATATTTGTCAGTAATGTATACACAAAAGACATCATTGCGTTCATTTTATCGCAGGGCGGTCTTTTATTCCTGCCTTGAAATGTAAAATCTTTTTTCTGCTGCAGAATCAATTCGTCAAACACGCTAAAATAAATACTGGCTGCCTCTCCTTCATATCCCCTGAGTTCGTCCCCGGAGGTGCTGTTCTGAATCAATATCAAAGAATTTTTCAGCATTTCGGATGCCTTTTTTACCCGCTCTGCATCAATCTGCATACTATGATCTCTGACTGCCCGCTCCAGAACCCACCTGGCATTATGTACTTTTCCGAGGATACAATTTTTAGCAATCTCCAATCCCACCAGTTCATCTTTGCTACTGGTATACTGTTGTTCCCGCAGGATCACGTTGCCCCTCACTTTTCCGGTGACCCGTGCCAGAAATTTTCCCTGGGGAGTCATGTAACACAGAGAAATATTTCGTTCTGCACAGGCACCCATAAGTGCCGGACTGGTTCCCCGATATCCGAACGATACAATTCCCTCGAGATTATGTAGCGGAACTCTGCCAAGTTCTTTTTTATCATCGTAAATAACGATATTTTCACCATCTAACGCCAGGTAACTGTTTTCGGAAGTAACATATAACGTATTCAATAATTTTTTCATACGTTTTCCTCCATAAGCACCTGATCCATATAGTTTTTCACAGAACCGGTTTTTGCGAGTCTGGGCATACAAAGTTCCTTTAAAGAACAGGAAGTACAGTTCTTTCCCATCTTTACTTTCGGTGTATACCGCCGCTCATAATATTGATGCATTTCCTGAAACATCTCCCGCACTTCGCTGCGAAGTTCTTCCGTGATCTCCACGATTTCCCTCCGTTTTGTCTCTCCGTAAAAGAGTGCACCTTCCGGAATCTGTGTGGAAAACATTTCTTCCAGGCACATTGCCTGCGCCGCTAATTGTAATTTGTCTTCCTCTGTGATCTTCGGCTTTCCCTTCTTGTATTCGATCGGATATACCGAAAAATTACCCCTGTGCCCATGCAGGCGGATTCCATCCTCACGTCTATGGAATTCCACCACATCACACTCACCCGTGACGCCCATTTCTCTGGACGCCACGGGTAATGCTCTCGCTATGATCGTGTCTCTTCTTTTTTCGGTAAGATATGGATCATGTGCTTTCTTATGCATTAATTCACCGATTACCGTATGTTCATTTTCAGCCCACTGTTGCTCTATATGGATCAGTGCCCACTGTCTTTTGCAGAATCTGAAATGCTGGATCCCGGATATCATGAGATAATCATCTTCTGCATATTCCATTAATTCATCCTTCTCACTTCCACAGAATCAGGAATCTGCTCCTCGTGAACAGTAACTGTATAATCCTGATATTTTCTGGGATATTCCACATCCTCGTTTTTCTTCACTTCTACGGCATCGAATAATTTATATGCCGGACAGTCACCCAATTCTTTGCTATGTTTGAATACGATCAGCTCTCGCACCGCCATATTTCCTCTCGCTGCGGAGTGATCTACTTCAAACATATTAAGGATCGCTTCCCATAACAGTTCCAGATCGTCTTCGGAAAATCCAGTTACTTTCCGTGCCAGATTTGCGGAAATATAGCCTTCTGCACGATACAGACCGTAAGGAACAATGGTCTTTCTTCCCATCTCTGTATTCTTGTTTTCCGCATCTTTCTCTGTGGTGATAGCAACTCTGGTGATGGTTACTTCCTGGCTGATGATCGGATCGATGCTTCTGGCAAATCCGATCTGCACGGGTCCTCTCACCTGCCCGCAGTTCAGCGATGCTTTTACAAACGTAGTCATTACGGCTCCAAAAGTACGGATATCATAGAAATTCCGGCACATATAGTCTTTCAGTTTAAGATCTACACCGGGATCATTTTTCTTTAGCTTTTTGAGTTCCTCTGTCACCTTCTTATCATCTGTTTCGGTGAGTCCCATATCTGCACAGGCTTCTCTATCGCTGCGGTTTAACGGTACATCTTCCTTAATGTAGATTTTATACCCCTGAGCATCCTCTTTTACAGTCTCGACATAATTACGGATCTTACGTTTCAGGCAGACATCCGTTACCAGACCTAGTCCGCTCTCCGGGTCTACTCTTGGCATATTGCCCGCATCGGGATCTCCGTTGGGATTGCCGTTCTCCACATCAAATAATACTACAAACTCATATCTGTTTTTGATCACTTCACTCATTTATTTGTCCTCCCCTTTTTTATATTTTTCCTGCTGTTGATGATAGTAGCCAAGATCAAACTGTCCTTGTTGCTCCAGCGACAACCGTTTCGGAAAATCATCCAGTTTTCCCATAATTTCCGTCAATTCTTTTTCGTAATAGACTTTTGCACCGCCTTTATCCCGTTCCAGCTTTTTCACATGGCTGTTTTTCAGTTTGATCAGCACCGGGAAAATAACCGCAGGTGTCGCACAAGCGGAATTAAAATAGCGATCACGGATTGTTGTTGTGATGGTCGGATTTGCTTCCTTCTGTATAGTTTCCAATACAGAAAACAATCTGCCCAACACATAGGCTGCATCATTGCAGTCTTTATTCAGTCCCATAAATTTTTCTCCTTTCATACAATCATAGTTTTTTATTAAATACGCCTTGATGATTGCTGCTCGTCCCCAGCTTATTTTTTTATCCCCACTCTCAGCCCGAATACGAATCAGAGTGTTCGCATATAAGCTTGTCGGATATCGTCCACCGGATAAAATTGCCTGCAATACCAGCGCTGCCATGTTCGGAGCCGGTGTCTTATCTTTTGATTTCTGATTCACTGTTTCATTCAGCATATCACGAATTCCCAGATAATCCTGCTCTGCCCACACCGGTTTTACGATTTTGAGCCGTTCATAATGTTCTGCTATATTCTGTAAGATATTACCAAAAGAATTTACATAGAAAAAACGGACCGACAATCGCGCCGCATTCGGAGCTAATGCCAATATGTAAAAATTCTGTTTTGGATCCATCTCCGCATCTTCCAGATAGATTTTCGTATCTTCTTTCAGGCTGTCGAAAATGTCCTTCAGTTTTTTCTGGTTATCCTTCGTGGGTCTAAACATATTCAGAAAACACTTCTGATACTGCTCTTTACCGCTTTCCGCCCAGTACACTATCATGGAATCTCCCATGGAAAAAGTGTAGTCTCGCTGGGACAACAAATAATTCAGTGCAGTGGTATAGGCAAATTCCGCATATTTTCCCACCGGTGCATTATAACTCTGTTCCTTTCCGTAAGACTCAAATGACGGTGCATTGAATGACACCAGCGCCGCTCCACTGGACTGTGCCCCAGGTACTCCTTTGATTGCTTTATGAATTCGTGATATCTCGGCTTTTTTGCCAGTAACCAGACAAATGCCGTTATCTTCTCCGCCATTCTGTGCCCGATAATTCTCCCAGCAATCACGAATCTCCAGATCATCCTGTGCTTCCTGCCCTTCCACGGAGAAAATAAGATTGCCGCCTTCTGTCAACTCTTCCCAGTTCTCCCAGATCACGGGATATTCTGCAGCTTTCTCCGGATCCCATTTTTCAAAATAGGCTAAAATTGCCCGGGCTGTTTTTCCTTGTGCAGATTGCAGGATCTGTCCATGCTTTTCTTTTGTCGCCTGGAAACAATCCATTACACGCGGATTCGTCCCTTCTGCATCAATGCCCAGCATGTACTTGGAATTATCGCACAGGAAATTGGCTGCCACGCCGGAGGATCTGGTCACCATCTCCGGTACGACGAGATTTGCCGGTACCCAGACTGCTTTCTTGCCACGCATATCCTCTATTTTTCTGGAGGTAATACCTATGATATCCCCCTCCGAAGACAAATTGATTTCGTAGGATACTTTTGCATGGCACCACCCAAGCCTGGAAACTTTTCCCTGTTCTGCCAGATTTTCATAGTATTTTACCAGTGCCTGTAATATCATCGCAGCACCTCGCAATCTCTCAGATCCACCACGCCATGACGCATTACCGCCCGGAAAAACATAGGTTTGATATTTTCCGGATCACTGTAATCCATGTCAAACAGCATGATGCCAAGATCTTTTTCTTCTACTACATCATAGGCGGTATGAATTTCTTCTTCCTCGCAGAGAGCAAAATGCGCCGAGAATTCTCTACAACCGAAGTATGGCATATAATAAAATTCTCCTTTACGCAGCCGTCTCATGATAATGTCCTTAAATTTTCCGGGATTATCAGAAGCATTGGCTTTCTCTGTCATTTCAAAATGAGCTTCGATGGTGTAGCTTACATTGCAGAGCAGCTGTGATGCTCTCTGTACAATGTCCTCCTTCGTACTAATATACAATGTTTTGTCTGCACCGTTGTATGCCTGCAATACATTGCTTGCCAGGATCTTGCTTTTTACTTCATTTCGTCGTACACTTGTAAATTGGATAGGGTTTTTGACATAGATTTTGTCGATGATCCACCGCATTCCCGGATGCCAGTAAATGGCTTCCAAAATACCGCGTGCCGCTGAGGGCGTGATGATGTCATAGCTGTAGCGTTCAACTTTGAGTTCGGGTCTCGAAAACAATGCATAGTCTCCCCATACATTTACTTTTACTCCGACTCCCATTTATTCCACCTTCTTTCCACAATTAAAGCGCTGTTCCCGTTTACTGTTCCCTTGTAGTACTATTTTCTGTCTGACAACAATACCCCCTTTATAAAATACTGTCTTTTCGCAGATATGATATGACAATATTTTAGTTTATCTGTATTTATCTGACAAATTCACTATACTACAAGTCTAATATATTTGCAATACCCATTTTTTATTTTGTTACATTAAACATAATTGAATTCTAAATAATATGTATTATAATTTTTTAAAATATATGGTATACTTTCAGTGTCAGGTATATTTCCTGTGGATTGAAATAATTATGTTTCTTGTAAAATCACAAGGTAGCGGTACACTTTTCCATCGTGTACCGCTACTTCCATTTACTGCAACATTAAAACATCATCATTACGCCCAATTCCACTTCCAGTTTCAATCCGGTGTCTTCCCGGTATTGTTCCTCCTGCGTCAGCACATAAAAATCCTGCGCACCCGGATCTACCGCTTCTACCATCCCCGCATCACGCATTTCTTCAAACAACATCTTCCGTTTCTCATATTCCCCTTTTTTCCGAATACTTACACAATATTGCCCTGCTTTTCGCATACGGCTCTTTGTCAGTCCCTGCTGCCGAATTTCCTGCAAAAGAGCCTTCGCTTCCGGTTCTTGGTCGATATATACCGTAACCGTATTTTCTTCAATCAGCTTAAAATCTTTCGCAACCGTCGCAAATTGGTAATCTCCACCATCGAATTTCTCCAGAATTTTCTTCATATCCAGGCTTTCGCCCTTGATGCGATATAGTCTCCGAAAATATTCTGTAATATTATCCAGTGCGGTAATATCCCTGCCTTCCTCCAGCAGATTTTTGGTTGTGTCGATCTGCTGCCGCTGACCGGATACATTTTCTCTCTCGTTCCACCGGAAAATCCGAACAATGCTGTCTTCTTTCCCTCTTTCACCATTTCGGTTGCACCTACCGGCTGCCTGAATGATGGAATCCACTCCGGCAAGTTCCCGATATACTGAAGTAAAATCCAGATCCACTCCGGCTTCCACAAGGCTTGTCGAAATGACGATACATTTTTTCCCTTTTTTGTCATCCAAGCGTTTCCCAATCTCCGCAAGCACTCGTCTTCTATGCGCCGGATACATGGTGGTTGATAAATGGTAAACGCCCTCTCCCTGCAGCCGTTCGTAAAGCCGCTGTGCTCTTTTTCGCGTGTTCACGATACACAGTGCATGCCACTCCTGCTGTAGTTTCTCCGCCATTTCCTCTTCCGTGACGGTATCAATATTCTGATAGGTTACCCTTTCAAAAAATCGAAATTGTTCCTCTCTCCGTGGGCATAATTCCCGGGCAACATACTTTTCAGGCAGAAACTGCTGTAATGCCGGCTGCGTCGCCGTACACAGTACAACACTTGTCCCATACTGCTGCAACAGTTCTTCTATCATCGCCATGCACGGTTTCAAATAATTTGGAGGAAGCATCTGCGCCTCATCGAATATGATGACACTGTTTACTATATTATGTAGTTTTCTGCATTTTGATGACTTATTAGCGTACAGGGATTCAAAAAACTGAACATTTGTGGTAACTACCACCGGTTTATCCCAGTTTTCCGCTGCCAGCTGCATAGGTTTGAAGTCTTCCGAGATCTCATAGTCTACATTGCTGTGATTTTCCAACACATTTTCATTACCCAGAATTTCCCTGAACACCTGCGCATTCTGCTCAATGATGCTGGTATAGGGAATCACGTAAATCACACGATCCATATGATGTTCCACTGCATGCTGCAACGCAAATGCCAGGGAAGCCACGGTTTTGCCTCCACCGGTAGGCACTGTAAGCTGAAACAATCCTTTGGGGGCTTTTCCCTGCTCCAGACAATTTCGAAGAATCTCAGACCTTCTTCCATTAACTGTTATGTCATCACGATTCACAAGCCATTTCGATATCCAGTCTTTTAACTTATCCAAAAGAACTTCCATACATTCTCCGGAATCCCTTTGAACCGTCCCGTTACTCATAAAACGTTCCGTGTCCAGGAAATCCGCATCCACCAGACAGGAATACAACATGCGGATAAATACACTCAGCGCAAAGTTTGGATCCTTTTCCGGATTCATGGCAATGGGTGGTGTGGTAATTTGAGGGATTTCTATTTCCTTTTCATACGCACTGTAATCGCACAACCTTTTCTTAAGTCTCCCCAGCAAAGAGGACGGCAATCCCTCTCGTCCCAGATCCGGCAACCCTGCATGATGCCCTGCTATGCAGTAAGTCAGGAGCCAATAGTAACCATCCAGTTTTTCGCAGACCTTTGCTCCGGCAGTGGAATGGTCCACGCGAATGTCCAGATTTCCCTTGATCTTCTTTTGAAATTCCGCGGAATATTTTCCGATATCATGCAGCATTCCACAACAGTATCCCCAGTCTGCTTTCCCGAATTCTTCCGCAAGGTCTGCAGTTCCCTGCAGGTGATCCTTTATGGATTGTGCTCTGTCTCCATCAATATGTGCAAGATATTCCATTTTTCCCCTCGTTTCTTTTCACTTATTCCTTCCGCTCCGGCAACATCCCCTTGATCTTCACGCCACTCAGATCCACATCCAGCACGATCTTCACCATCCAAAAGAACAGCAACAGTACCAGCATCGGGATCACGCAGGAAGTAATGATCATCACGGCAACCGCCTCGATAAAATGATTCAGGGAATTCTCCACCTTCTGTACCAGTTCTTCGGTAGAAACCGTCACGTTTTCCACAACATTTGCCACTGAATCTTTAGCGCCGGAAATAGCGTCTTTTGCCCAGTCGAAAATGTTTGAGACAGATCCGGAGTTATTGTTTTCCTTCTCCTGCACATTACCTGTAACAGTTCCAGAAGCTTCTGTTGTTCCGGTTCCGGTTGTTTCCGTCGCATTGGTATCATCCACCACGCCACTGTTTTCCAGTATGTTCTGTGTGTTCTTGGCATCTTCAATGGTTGCTTCGATCTGGGCCTGATAAGTATCACCGATGAGGTCGGAGATCTTCACACTGGCAGGAACCACGAGGGAGATTGCCAAACCAAACACGGCCAGTTTTGCTGCCAGTTTTCGCACGGTGGCATTTGCAAAGATCAGGTTGAGCATCCACAAGCCGCAGGCAATCGGAATCAGGTAGGTAAATGCCACATAACCGGTAATCGTCACGAGATATTTTTCCAGATAGATAGCGCAGAGGACCACTAGCAGGTATCCGCTGACATCTGCCATTTTCTCCGCAATAGGTGTTGCCGTGTCGCCCGGAAGCAAGGTAATCAGCGCCGAAGTCACCGTGGATGCCGCCGTCAGCTCCATGACAGTCTGTTTTTTCTCATCCAGAGAGGCGATGGTCTTCTGATGATTCTCCGGTGCGGAGACGTATTTTCCTACAACCGTTATGGATAAAATAGCAACCAGCAATAATACTGCTGCTGTAATGCATTTCTGTTTGATAAAGTTCATACTAATTACCTTCTTTCCTTCACGATTTCTATATTATTTCACGTAAATATCCTGCTATTACATTTTTCAGGACGTAATTTAGGCTATACACTACACTTTTCAGGACGTAATCTCGTGCCATCTCACACTTTTCAGGACGTTACTTCAAAAACCGCCGCAACAACTTCTCTTTTTTCTCATCATACCTCTGGTACCGTATCGGCAGATCCATCCATGTCTTTTTGTCCACGATACTCCGATAATGGCTGAAGGTCTCGAATCCGGTGCGGCCGTGATACCCACCCATGCCGCTCTCACCTACGCCGCCGAAGGGCATGGCACTGGTGGCGAGATGAATGATGGTGTCGTTGATGCAGCCACCGCCAAAATGGCAGTGATCCAGGATCCGTCTCTGGGCTTTTTTATCTTCACTGAAGAAATACAGCGCCAGCGGATGAGGATGTTCCTCCACACAGCCGATCGCCCAATCCACAAAATCTCCCGCGGCAGCATGGGTTCCAGAACTCTCGCCGCTAAAATCATTTTGTGCAACACCTTTCTCTGCATCATGTGCATTATACGTCAGCACCGGCAGGATCGGTCCGAAGATCTCTTCTCCCATCACGGCATCCGACCAGTCCACGTCCGTCATCACCGTAGGTGCAATGCGCAACGTCTTCTCGTCATACTGTCCGCCGCAGACGATTTTTTCTGCATCCATCAATCCCAACAGTCTGTGAAAATGCTTCTCGTTAATGATTTTCCCGTAATCCGGATTCTGCAGGGGATCTGCTCCAAACTGCCTCGCGATCTCCTCCCGGATAGCTTCCACCAATCGGTCGCGGATCCCGACATCACACAACACATAATCCGGTGCCACACAGGTCTGCCCGCAGTTTAGATATTTTCCGAATACGATCCTCCTAGCCGCCAGCGGAAGCCTCGCCGTAGCATCCACAATACAGGGACTTTTCCCGCCCAGTTCCAGCGTCACCGGGGTCAAATATTCCGCAGCACTTCTAAGCACCTCCCGTCCCACGGTCTTGCCTCCGGTGAAAAATATCATATCAAAGCGCTGCTGTAACAATGCCTGATTCTCTGCTCTGCCGCCGGTGATCACCGTCACATATTCCGCCTGGAAGCATTCTTCCAAAATCATTTTTAACACTGCTGCCGTCGCCGGAGCATAGGCACTGGGTTTTACCACTGCGGTATTCCCTGCGGCAATAGCATCGATCAACGGATCCAGTGTCAATAGCACCGGATAATTCCATGGACTCATGATCAGCACGGTGCCATAGGGTGACGGAGACCGGAAGCTCCTCGCTGCGAACTGTGATAACGGTGTCGGCACTCTCTTTTCCCGCATCAGTCCCCGCAGGTGCTTCTGCATCCAGGTCAGCTCCGACAGAGTCAGTCCGATCTCGCACATATAGCTCTCCATCCGGCTTTTCCCCAGATCCTGTTGCAGTGCATCGTTCAATTCTGTTTCATGGCGCTGCAGGGATGCCTTTAACTTTCCCAGCTGTTTTGCCCGGAATTCCCGGGAAAGCGTGGCTCCCGTAGCAAAATATTCTCTTTGTCTGCGTAATATCGTCCGGATCTCCTGCTCTGTCATAAAAGCCTCCTATCTGCTCTTCTATTCTTTATACTATCCATTTTTCTGCCATAACGCAACCTCTCCACGATCATTCCGTTCAAAAAACGGCGGAGCTTTTCACTCCGCCGCACGCCTATTTTTATTTACTTTATTTCCATGCAAAATTTACCATTCCGTACACATAGATGAACAACACTGCCGCCGGCACAAAATATTTGAACACCGGTTTCATCCACGGCTGGACCTTTAAGCCCTTGCCGGCATTTGCTTCCTCCAGGAATTTGTCCCAGCCCCAGCCGACCTTATAACAACAAAATACTGCCAGCAGGATCGAACCTATGGGCATGATATTATTCGACACCAGGAAATCCCAGAAATCGAGCCAGGTCGTCCCCGCTGCAAACGGCTGAAAATGAAATACACTGAAGCCCAGTGCTGTCGTCAGAGCCAACAGGAAACATCCGACACCACACGCCACGCACCCTGCCGGTCTGGACCATCCGGTCAGTTCCCGGACCATGGCCAGAATATTTTCACACACACCCAGCACTGTGGACATGGCTGCGAACACCATAAACAGGAAAAATAAAGTTCCCCACCATCTGCCACCTGCCATGTGGTTAAATACGGTCGCCATAGTATCGAACAGAAGGCTGGGCCCCGCCGTCACTTCCACATCATAAGTGAAGCATGCCGGAAATATAATGATACCGGCGATCACTGCCACCAGTGTATCCAGGATAATAATATGGATAGACTCACCCATGAGAGAACGGTCCTTGCCGACATAGCTTCCGAAGATCGCCATACCGCCCATTCCCACGGACAAGGTGAAAAATGCCTGATTCATGGCGCCCACCACCACAGAACCGGTGATTTTGGAGAAATGTGGGATCAGATAGAAGCTCAATCCCTCTCCTGCTCCCGGAAGTGTAAAGCTGTGCACCGCCAGCACCAGCATCAGCACGATCAATGCTGACATCATATATTTGGTAATACGCTCCAGCCCACCCTGCAGATGGAAGCTTAAAATGACAAAAGCGATCAGCAAGGTGACTAGCAGATATGTCACATTCACCGAGGGCGTCGTGATCATTTTTTCAAAACCGAAATCCTGATTCTGCCCTGTCAGAAATTTTACAAAATAATAGAGGATCCATCCGGACACCACCGCATAGAAAGCGATCAGCGCAATGTTTCCAATGAGACAGACGATGCCCCACAGATTCCATTTGCCCCTGCCGCCGGACAGTTTCCGATACATATAAAGGGGACTCGTCTGCGCCGCGCGCCCCACGGAGAATTCCATGATCATGGTGGGCAGGCCCAGCACGATCAGGCAGATCACGTAGATCAGCATGAAGCTTCCGCCACCGTTCTGCCCGCACATCCACGGGAATTTCCACACATTTCCGCAGCCGATGGCGCACCCCGCCGACAGCATGATAAATCCCAAACGACTCCCCAGTCTTTCTCTGTTTTCCATACCTCTGATCCTTCCCAAAACCACTTATTCTAAACACGGGATACGGCATATATTTTTGCTGTTTTCCCATATTTTCGCCATCTTTTCACATTGACAGCCCTATTTTCTCATTATATAATTTTCTTAAATATTTGAAAAACAAATTATTTACATCGCATTGATCGAAGAATTGAATATACAATATAGAAAGAGTATCTACCCTATGGATGTCAAAAATCTGGAAACCTTTGTTATGGTGAACGAACTGAAGAGCTTTACGCTGGCGGCCGGACGTCTGGGTTATACCCAGTCCACCGTATCCTTTCAGATCAAACAATTGGAAAAGGAGCTGTCCATCCCTCTGTTTGAACGGATCGGGCATACCGTAACCCTGACCAATGAGGGGGAGAAGCTGCTGCCTCTGGCCCAGCAGATCCTGCGTCTCGCTGCTGAAGCCACCCACATCAGCGGCAACACCGCGCCGGAGGGTCTGGTGCGGATCGCCATTGCAGAATCCCTGGCCAGCTGGGAATTTCACAGCCGTTTTAAAGATTTTCATGAAAAATATCCCGGAATCCGGTTGAAGATCATTGCTACCAGCACCGATGAAATGTTCCAGATGCTGGGACAGAATCAGGTGGACATTGTATACACGCTGGACCGCCGTATTTTTAATCACAATTATGTGACCGCTTTCGAAGCTCCGGTGGATATTCACTTCGTCACCGGTGCCGGTCACCCCTTAGCCGGACAGACTCAGATCACCCTGGAACAGATTCTGGAATATCCGCTGATCCTGACAGAGAAAAACATGAGTTACCGGGCTGCACTGGATGATCTGCTCTCCCAAAACGGCAAGGAGACAATGCCTATCATGGAGGTGGGCGATACCCAGCTGATCCGCAATCTTCTGTGTCAGGGTCTCGGCATCTCCTATCTGCCGGAGTTCGTTGTAGCGGAAGATCTGACAAAAGGAAATCTCGTCAGTCTCCCCATGACAGAGATTCATCCGGATATCTGGCGACAGCTTTTATATCATAGGAACAAATGGATCTCACCGGAACTGAAATGTGTAATAAAATACCTGCAGGAGGAATAATCCCCTGCAGGTTTTCTATTTGTCATCTTATCATCTGAAATTTCTAGAATCCCATCAGCAAGCCGATACTATGTACCAGGAAGGCTGCCACCCATGCCACGAAACACTGCCAGAGTACCACGGCAATGGCCCATTTTCCACCCAGTTCTCTGCGGACAGAAGCGATGGCGGCCACACAGGGAGTATACAGCAGACTGAATACCAGTAATGACGCGGCTGCCAACGGGGTAAGTACGGTGGCAATGCTGCTGCCGAACAATACTTCCAGGGTTGCTACCACACTTTCTTTTGCCATGAATCCGCTGATCAGAGAGGTACAGATCCGCCAGTCACCCAGGCCGAGCGGTCGAAACAGCGGTACCAGCAGACCGGATACCATAGCCAGCATACTGTTTGCCGAATCCTCAACAAGATTCAGTTTCAGGTCAAAGCTCTGCAGGAACCATACCACGATGGTAGCAATGAAGATCACAGTGAATGCTTTCTGTAAAAAGTCTTTTGCCTTTTCCCACAACAGCTGCCCTACATTTTTGGCTCCCGGCAGACGGTAGTTCGGCAGTTCCATTACAAAAGGCACCGGTTCTCCCTGGAATAACGTGCTCCGGTATAAAAATGCTACCAGAATTCCCATCAGGATACCAAACAGATACAATGCCGACATGATCAGTCCGCCCTTTCCCGGGAAAAATACGCTCACGAAGAACGAATAAATCGGTAATTTGGCGGAACAGCTCATAAACGGTGTCAGCAGGATCGTCATTTTACGGTCTCTCTCACTGGTCAGTGTTCTCGTGGCCATGACTGCCGGGACCGTACATCCGAACCCGATCAGCATCGGCACAATACTTCGTCCGGACAGACCGATCTTTCGAAGCAGCTTATCCATAACGAACGCCACACGGGCAATATAGCCGCTGTCCTCCATCAGAGACAGGAAGAAAAACAGAGTGACCACGATGGGCAGGAAGCTCAGTACACTGCCCACGCCGGTAAAGATACCGTCTATTACAAGGCTTTGGACCGCACTGTTGACATGAGCTGCCGTCAATGCTGCATCAGTGATCTCCGTCAATTTTCCGATTCCCAGTTCCAGCAATCCCTGGAGCCATGCTCCGATGACATTGAAAGTCAGATAGAATACCAGCACCATGATCAGGATAAAACAGGGAATTGCCGTATATTTTCCGGTGAGGATCCGGTCAATCTTCTCACTGCGGATCCGTTCCTTACTTTCTTTGGGTTTTACTACTGTCTGCTCACATAATCTCTCGATAAAATCAAAACGCATATCGGCAATGGCTGCACTTCTGTCCACGCCACGCTCCGCCTCCATCTGACAGACAATGTGCTCCAGCATTTCTTTTTCATTTTCATCCAGCTGCAGCTTCTCCAGGATCAGGTGGTCTCCTTCAATGGCTTTGTTGGCTGCAAAACGCAGGGGCAGCTTCGCAGTCTCCGCATGATCCTCGATCAGATGGCATACCGCATGGATGCAGCGGTGTACGGAACCGTCATGATCGTTTTTATCGCAGAAATCCTGCCGCAGCGGCCGTTCCTGATATTTTGCCACATGGACTGCATGACGGATCAGTTCATCCACGCCTTCGTTTTTCGCAGCGGAAATGGGGATTACGGGTACTCCCAGGAACGCTTCCATGGCGTTCACATCGATGGAGCCGTGATTGCCGGTGACTTCATCCATCATGTTCAGAGCTACGACCATGGGAATGTTCATTTCCAACAACTGCATGGTCAGATACAGATTACGCTCGATATTCGTCGCATCCACGATATTGATGATAGCTCTGGGTTTCTCATACAGGATAAAATTACGGGATACGATCTCTTCACTGCTGTAAGGGGACATGGAATAAATACCGGGCAGGTCTGTCACCAAAGTATCCGGATACCCTTTGATGGAACCGTCCTTACGGTCTACGGTAACTCCGGGGAAATTTCCCACATGCTGATTCGAGCCGGTGAGCTGATTGAACAGTGTAGTCTTGCCGCAGTTCTGATTTCCCGCCAGGGCGAACGTTAGTGTCGTTCCCTCCGGCAGAGGATTCTCGTCTTTTTTCGAATGGTATTTTCCATCCTCACCTAAACCCGGGTGCTCCGCATCCGTCACCCGATCCAGCCCCTTATGTTCTCTTGTTCTCTTCGATATGGGTGCGATCTCGATCTGATCCGCTTCCGCCAGCCGTAACGTAAGTTCATAGCCGTGCACCTGCAATTCCATGGGATCCCCCATCGGAGCCAGCTTTACCACTGTCACCTCTGCTCCCGGGATCATACCCATATCCAGGAAATGCTGTCTGAGTTCTCCGGAACCACCGACGGTTTTGATCACGGCGCTTTTGCCGATTTTCAATTCTTTCAGTGTCATAACACTTCTGTATCCTTTCGTATCTCAACATTTTAATGTACTTGTGTTGTAACAGAAGTATTATAGCGCATTTGGTATTGAAAATCAGTATCAATTTGCATTTTTTATTTCCATGATTTTTTTTAAAAAATTTTTCAAAAATGGAATAAAAATGTAGAAAAAATTGACGAAAACAGTTACACTTAAAATAGCATCAATAAAAATAGGGAGGGAACTTATGAATATGAATATAAAAGAAAATAATAAATATCGTTATACGGATACCGCGGAACGCAATATCAGAATGAACCGGTTCTATATTATCGCTTCTTCGCTTTTGGCGATCGTGTTCCTGTTTTATCTGTGGTTGAAACTGGCAAATCACAACATTGCGCCCATTGTTACATACGCAAATACCATTCTGATTGCCGTTTTCTGTGTAGTAAATGCCGTGACACACCTTCGAAATAAGGCGACACGACTATTAAAAGTCTTCGCTACCATCGAGATCGGCATTGAGTATCTGTTAGTCGGTTTACAGACAGATGCAAGTTTCATTCACTATGCGCTGATCGCCATTTTCATATTACAGATTCCTTATTATGAGAAAAAATCTCTGAAGAAAACCGCTTTGGGATTATTCGTGCTCTACCTGATCGTCATGATCGTTCAGGCTACGAAGGGAATCTACGGTCAGGATGTGAATGCCGTCTGCTCTACCCTGCTGGTATTCCTGATTGGAATCATTATTTTGGAAACCGGTAAGATTACTATATTATTTAACAATGATGCCATCGGTTCTTCCCGGGAAGAACATAACCATGTAAAAGAAGTACTGGATAATGTTCTGGACGTATCCCAGACCGTACATCAGGAAACCACCAAAACCACAGATCTTATGAACCAGCTGGTACAAACTACGGAATCTGTAGCCAACAGTATGCAGGAGATCTCCTCTGCCACCAATATGACTGCCACCAGCATCGAAGAACAGAGCCAGATGACCGGTACGATTCAGAATGCTATCGAGCAGACCGGTCATATCTCCGAGCAGATGGTCCAGATCGCCGAAGATTCTAACGAAAGCATCCGTAAGAACATGGCTGCTATGGAATCCTTAAAACAGCAGTCCGCCATGATCAAGGATACCAACCATTCCGTCACCGATGCCATGGCAAAATTACAGGAAAAGACAAAAGAGGTGGAAACTATCGCCGGAAGCATCATGGCAATCTCCGGTCAGACAAATCTTTTAGCCCTGAACGCTTCCATTGAAAGTGCCCGTGCCGGTGAAGCCGGACGTGGTTTCGCTGTTGTAGCACAGCAGATCCGTCAGCTGGCAGAGCAGACCAAGAGCTTTACCGAAGAGATCACCAAGATTACCAACGAGCTGAATGTCAATGCCAACATGGTAGTCAACACTATCAACGGTTCCATTGAAGCTACCGAACAGCAGGGCGAAAAGATCCTGGCCGCTTCCGAGACTTTCGAACAGCTGAACAAAAATATGGAAGCACTGGCTTCCCAGGTGGAAGAAGTAAATCACCACATTCTGGGCTTGTCAGAATCCAATAATAAGATTATGGAAAACATCTCCCAGTTGTCCGCTGTAACTGAAGAAGTCACAGCTAATGCCGAACAGGTGCACACCATGAGCCAGAACAACCTGGATTGCGCAGAACAAGTAAAAACGGCAGTAGAACATATCCGCTCTACTACCGATGAGATGGGGACGCAGGAGGGTTAACCCTCCTGCGTTCTTTGATCTTACTTACCTAAACTTTAAAATCAAAACTGTTATTCCCACGGAAATCATCATAAGCCCAAGCAAAATGACCAGCGCAATAACCTTTGCATTTTTCTCCATAAATCGGATAGGTGTCCCATACTTTTCATCAATGTTTGCATCTCTTCGCTCATTCCTGATATTCTGCTCCCACTCCAGATCCTTCAGTTTCATATATTCGTCATAATGGCGTTTTTCCAGACGGTCTTCCTCTTCGCGTACCAATAATTCCAGGTTTTCTTTATAAGAAGCCCCACAATTACTACACCCCTTTTCGTCTGTGCTTTTTCCCCTTATCTTATTATCACAGTATTCACAGGTAAATTCATAATCACTTGCAGGTTTATAAACCGGAGGCTCGCCGATTTCAAAATTGTAGTATTTATGACGTATCAGCTTATATTTTTGAATTGCCTGCATTGTAGTACTTATATATTCCGTTTCCTGTGTAATGGCTTCTTCCTGGGATTTCATATACTCTAAATACCTTTGATGCATGGCCCGTTTCTTTAACTGATACTCCTTGTTCTTTCCAAAATTACCTCCACAGGTTGGACATTTTTCATCCGCAGAAGATACCTTGGATCCGCAAAACTCACAGGTAAATTCAAAATTCTCCTGAAAATGATCCTTTTTGTAGGAAATGTACTTAACCGGTTTCAGGTCCTTACGTGCTCTAATGCCGGAAGAGAAAAACAAGTATATAAGTAATAACAGGCCAAAGGTAATTGCTGTATTAAAAAATACTGTTGAAAACAAACTGAAAAATTCCATAATAATGTGTCATTCCTCTTTCGTATTAAATATAATTCTTAACTAATCATATCATAGTAAATCCTATTTTTCATCTAAATCCTAAGAATGTACTGATTACATCTCTTGATACTTCATGCATGGGAAATATCTTAGAAAAATCCAGTTGCCATATCTCCATTTTCTGCTACAATTTGATCATAATAGTTGCGAAGCAACGTTAAGCACCGGATGCCGGGCAGAGTGAAACGAACGCAGAAACCGAACGCACTGAAACCACAGAAGTGATAACGGAAGATTCCACAGAAACTCCGGCACCGGTGGAAGTATCAGGAAGCACGGAGAATAGCACCATTTTGCCTCTCTCTTATGAGGATTTTAATGTTAATGGATTTGGATATAGCAATTACGTAGACTTATATGGAGCCGGAAACGGCTATGAAGATGTAGAACGTATTTCTATTATGACTACAAATTGTACGGCATATACTGAATACCCCGATCAAATATCATCAGACACAGAAACTTCGCGTGGTATAAAATTAGGCGATTCCAGGGAACAAGTGATTGCTGCTTATGGAGAGCCCCGAAACGAGGTTGTATATAGATCTAAGGCCTATAATCATGATGGTCTGGAAAGCCAATACAATTTGTGCTATTCCTATATTGACGAAAGCTACCCTGAAGTCTTTTTCAATTTATCCTTCAGTATGGATCAAAATAATAATGTGCTGGATATTTGCGAGCAATCCTTTGAGCCTGCGGAGGATAACGGATAAACAATGACAACAAAAGGCAGAACTGTTAGCAATAATGTTCTGCCTTTTATATAATCTTTTAATTACTTTCTCTTATAAATATAAATACAAATTCCTAGCATTGATATTAACATCAAAATGGCAATATAAAAACTTTGTATATTTTCAATTTGTTTGCCTGCTTCTGAGTTTATCAATACGTCCCAAATAGCACCTACTCCCCAAAAAAACGGAAAAATACTGAAAATATTTTTAGTAATGTAAAATACAGAAACATACATAATTCCCACAAAAAATAGTTTTAAAAATTCTGGTTGAAAACCTGCATGATGTAAGCTATAAAATACAGCAGTCATAATAATAGCCGGAATTATTCCAAAAGCTCTTTCAACTTCATAGCGAAAAAAACCGTAAATACATACCATTTCAAAAACACCCGCAACTAAAATGTATGTAATTGCAAAAAAGGAATTTTTAGAAAACATTATGGTTTCTGTATTTCCAGATATAAACATAACCAATAACATTATGGCTGCAATAATATTTATTGCCAAACTAATAACTATTTTTTTCTTGTGAATACCTAAAACTGACACCGATTTTTTATTTTCAATTATAGTAAAATACAAGGGAAAGAAAAAACCTAAAACTAAAATCATCAATATATCCCTTAAAATAATATTAGCTATATCATTATTGAAAATAGTCATGATAACACTTAATATAACTATCCCTACGCCACTTAACATTCCTATTAAGCTTTCTCTATCAATACTAAAATGTATCCATTTATTTTTCATAATTACCACTCCCCTCACAACTTGACAACAATCTCTTTGTTCCAGAGATTTCCGCATTTACTATATCAATCATTCTTTTTAGATTAGCCACATGAGAAGCCGATACTTCTTTTTCCCATAAATTATTATCCTGCTTACTTATACCAACCAAGTATGCCTGTAATAATTCTAATCTTTTTTCTAACAATTCCCTTTTCTCATCAGTATCAAAAATATCAATAAAAAACGCTGCTATTGTAAATATATTGGTATCATAATCAAATTGCACTATGGCTTTTCTTATTGCTTCCCGAAACTCTTTCTCTCCTTTGACAGTTAATGTATAGACTGTTCTGTCTGGCATATTTCCAACCTTTTCTGTTTCCCCCTCAATAAATCCTTTTTTCTCTAAATTTTTTATTGTAGTATAAACGGTTGAGTCTGCAATATTAAACCACCACCTAACATTCATATATCCTAATAACTTTGTTATTTCATAGGCATTAAGCGGCTTTTCATAAATAAGACCTAATAACATTGTTGCTGGTTTTGATAACATTTTAATCACTCTCCTTGACTTTCATACTTTTTTATAGTACTTTATATATAAAGCGCTTTCTGTTTGTAGTACTATCATAACATATATTGATAAAAAAATAAAGCAGAAAAGGAGTTTTTTATGCCGCAATTAAACAAAGGGAGAAAATTTGTTTTTGGTCTTTCGGTAATACATGAAAACCGATCCGTTCAAATTCCCCCGCAAGCTATCAACGAGTATCGCTTAAGTAACGAAAATAAAATTATTATTTTTACAGGCAGCAAGATAACAGGTGGTTTTTGTGTTACAAGTTATCCACTTTTATCTTCTTCAAAACTAAGTCATATCTTAAAGGAATGCCCTACATTAAATGACAGCTCTATCTTTCCCGGAACACTCATTCCATATAAAGGACGATCTTATTCATGGCTTCCTTTTAATGCAAACGGAACAATTATATTAACTTCCGATTTAATGAATGAATTAAACTTGTGTATTGGAACAGAATTGCTATCTATTAGAAGCAGCGATATTGCTTTTACAATGGGTGCTAAAGGTCCTCTGCTTGAAAAAGCTCATAATTACACAGGCAAAATTCAAAGATACTAAGGTGGCGGTAACATGGGAAAATTTTAGTATTAAGTTTTACAGATGATGAAGAAAAGGTTATGGGAAATGTGATAGCTGCACTCTGCGACAAAATAACCTTTCAAAAGGTACAGCCGGATATTTCCCCTGTCTTATCTTTTCCGGGACTTGAAATAAAGCAACACCAACGCCGGGTACTGCGGGACGGTAACGAAGTCCCGCTGACCCGGAATGAATACGGTGTGCTGGCTTATCTTGCCACATATCCCGAACACGTCTTTTCCAAAGAGCAGATATTTGAAGAAGTCTGGAGCATGGAAAGCGAAAGCTGCTTCTATGTGGTAGCAAATACAATCTGCCGCTTACGGGCAAAAATTGAGCCGGACAGGGAACACCCAACCTACATCAAAACCGTATATAACGGGTACACCTTTGACCCGGAACGCACTGAGAAATAATAAGCGGTTATTTCCCGGTGCGTTTTTACGTCCCTGAAAGCCCATACAGGCGTTTTATCAATGTTCAGAATTGGCAGTTAGAGCTTGCAAAGTAATTTAGCCCTAACTATATCCGTATCGTACAGGGTATGCTTTCGATTGCATTTGACAGGGCTATTGTTCTGGGTATCGCAAAAAAGAACCCGTCACGAATGGTCGGCAACATCAAAAGCAAAAAGACGAAAGTAGATCTTTGGACGTTGGAGGAATTTCAGAAAGTGATCTCCCTGCTTTATAAGGGCGATTACTACGAACATTACCTGTTTATCTCTTTCTGGTTATTATTTATGACAGGAATGAGAATAGGAGAAGCGGCAGCTTTGCAATGGTCTGATATTGATTTTGAAACAGGGCTTTCGAATATCAATAAGACCCTGTACTATAAGTCAATGGACGAGTACAAATTTGTTGACCCTAAGACACAAGCCAGCGTCCGCACCATTTACATAGACGCTGACACTATCCGGGAGCTGAAAGCATGGAGAGAGGTACAGCAAAAGGTATTAAAAGGCTGCGGTTTTATATTAAGTTATAGCGGTATTCCAACCAGCAAACATACATTACCACGAGCTTTGGAAAAACTTGCCGGGCTTGCTGGTGTACACCGTATCAAAATTCACTCTCTAAGACATTCTCACGCTTCCCTGCTAATCAGCATGGGCGAAAACCCTTTACTGATTAAGGAACGTCTGGGACATGAGAAGATACAGACCACGTTAGGAACATACGGACATTTATATCCGAACACCAATCTTGAAGTTGCCAATAAATTAACTGGCGTACTGCATTATACTCCGGCAACACAGAGTATCGCAGATTACACCAGCAATCAATTCACAGCAAGCTATCATAGAGAATTAGAATAAAAAATGCAATCATAATGCAATGAAAAAGAGAAAAAGCCGCAAAACCCTTGATTTTACGGGCTTTGCGACTTAGCTCCAACTATTCAAACTCTATAATTAGTACTGTATTTAGTAATCCAGTTTTTCTTTTGGTACTATATGTTGTGTAGAATTTCCAATTATTCCATGGATTATTTTGGTTTTTGGGGATTTTTGCAACCATGATGCAACCGTGCCTCCCCAAACAATTGGTTTAGTTGTCTATTCTCTATCTATGTTTAACTCCTCACACACACCTTTAAGCGCCTTTGCCAAAAAATGAATGTACCCATCATGGAACACTATTGTGCTATATTCATGTTTATACCGAACAACTTCAAAAAGTCTTGCATTAACAGATAACATGTCAAAAAAACTATCACACTTAACACCTACAATATCTTCTGTGATTTCTGTTCCAATCGGTATTGTCCACAAAAGATAACTATCCAGCACTTCCTGCTGCTGTTCTTCAGGTAATTCGTAATATAAATCATAAAGGTCATGACCTCGTTGCTGAACTCCCTTCTTCTGAATAATAATTGCTTTCATGAACAATTCACACGCTAGCGTTTTAAGTACAACTGACGACTCTATCGATACGTTTTGAGAATCTTCTAACAAACGAATGGCATTATAATAAGCATTTTTCATAATCTTATTTATATCTGTTTCCTTTTCTCCATGAATAGAAATTATAATGCTATCCTCATCACCAGGACAACCTATTGTCAACTTACAATCTGACCAATCCCGCTTCTTCAAACAACCCGCCTCCTCGCATGCTATGATTTAAAGTTTGCATACACTCAACCACCATTACTAAACAATTCCGGATAAATAACATCGCTAATTCTTTTCATAAGTTCCGCATTGATGTCACGCATATTACTATACTTTTTAATATCTATATCCTTAATCTCTGATATTTTTTCTGGACTAACGTTAATATTTAATTCTTCTTGTACATCCTTTAACATTAATGCAGTCCTGTTCTCTATATATGTTTCTTTTTCTTTATCCGACAATAGCGAAAATGAATATTTTAAATTAAATCTCGATAATAATTCGGGAGAAATCTTAGTAGTTATCTTATCAGAGGGCAAATTAGCAGTAAACACAATAATGTATTTATCTAAATTGTAATCTCGACCTAACGAATCAGTAAAAACTCCATCCTCTAATAGTTGCAAGAAAAAATTTTGTACCTGCTTATCACATTTCTCAAACTCATCAATTAAGATAACTTTTGAGCGACTGTTCGTAAGCTTTTCCGATAATTCCCCTTTACTACTACCGATATATCCTCTAGGACTTCCTATTAAACTACTTAGAGCATTATGGTCACTGTAATTACCAAAATTAATCTTAATAAAGGGTTGATCTGGGGATAGCGTTCTTGTTAATATTCTTGCAACCTCAGTCTTTCCTATTCCTGAATTTCCACAAATCAAAACAGAAAATATTGGTTGATATCCCAATTTATTAAATACACGATACTTTCTCAATTCCTCTTCAAATCTTCTTTTAAACTTTTCATTTCCTACAAGCCCATCTTGTATTGCTCCAAGTAATTGCTTAAATTCCTTCTCATCCAGTCCCACAATATCTTTGCTCTCTGGAAACTGTAAGCCTAAAGTCACTTCTAAGCTCTCTACCTTCTCTAAACGGTGGAATAACAAATCTTGAAACCCATATGTATATCGTCTATCTATAATAAAAAATACCGGCCAATCGTCTTGCATATTTTCAATGATTTTTTCAACAACAAGTGCGAATGATAAACTCCTCTCATCATCTCTAAAAAATGGGGTTACATCCATTATAAACCCCTTCGTAGCCGTAGTTATTTCACCAAATACATTTTTTATGTCCTCTCCTACCATAATAGATAGAAAAGCATATCCCGCATCTTCAAGCTGTTTCAAAAAATCTTCTCGATTTCTCTTATCATATTCATATAAAATAATTTTTTTCAATATTTATTCACCTCAAAAACTAATATCTTGAACTATAGAAATCACATCGATATAGTGAATATTATCATCCAACGCCTTCTTAACAACGTTCTCTTCGTCGCTTTCAATTCCTACATCCTCCACAGTCTCATCTTGGTTTTTGACAAATCGACTCAATTTCTTATTTAGCTCTTTACGCTTAAAGCATCCCCTATATATACCAATAATTGTCACTTTACCAATTTCTAAGTCACTAAGACTATACTGGTTTTCCATCTCATTTTCAGCTTGCATTGGAATCTTAATTACTATTTTTTCTGTGCCACCAAAACGCTTTTCCGGCAATACACCTTCTAATATGTAAGCAGAATCCTTGAATAAAACCTCTAATAGTGTTGGCAAATTAACATTTCCAATACCATCTACCGCTATGTCTCCGAAGGCACCACTCAAAAACGTTTTTGCTCCCAATATATCATTTTCATTCTCTATTTCTAAGGAAACATTTCTAATCTTAATAAGATTACCAACTGTTCTATCGCTTAATTTTGACACTTCTTTGGCTTTTTTATAAATAACATCCAGTATAGTCGACTTCGTTGTGATAACCTTTACTGTATCAATTACCTTGCTGCTCTTACTACCTGTAAGCTCACCATTTAAAGATAACTTAGGTAAATATCTCCCCACGAGTGGAATTTCCGTCATACCTCCCGTTCCTGTTTCAGCTACTCCTGTAATTCCTCCTTCAGCATTATGTTCTTTTGTAATTTGTTCTAAAATTTTATTGTCTAGCAACATTGCAATTTCATATGCCTTTGCATAATTTATGTAATAAATATTAAACATCGAAATCCCTTTCTTCTATGAAATATTTTTTCATTTCATCCTAACCACATTGGTTAGGATGTGGTTAGGATATATTCTTTTACGAATAATATTTTTGATTTTTACTTGATGCCTTCTCTGGCAATGTCATATTCAAGCTACCATCTTCTATCATTGGTGTTAAATATTTTCTTCTAAAACTCGTCCTGCTTTTAAACCCAAAATAGTCCATTATTTCTTGGACAGACTTCGGTTCTTTACAGAAGTCCATTATCATCTTGTTCAAATCCTGACCATTTTGGTTAGGATAATGGTCAGGATGCTGACCATCAGTCCTCAACAACCCCAAATACTTATCACAAGCCTTACACAGAACCATAATTCCAGCCTCATTAATCTCGTATTCCGGCAATGGTCCATCATATAACACACAGGCTTCCCTAATCTTCTCAAATCCTCTTCCCCACGCTTCAATCATACCGCTTTTGAAAAAGATATTAGCCAATTTCGGATTATAAGGCTTTGATGAATGCTTCATAAACAACTTGTCAGTTGAATCCAGATTTGGAGGCATCTCACCATCATTCCAAATATATATCTTGTCCTCGTAAACGCTAATCTGGATTGGATTGCAGCTACTGTAATCCTTATGAACAATGGCATTCAACAAAATCTCACGGAATGCGTCCTTGTGAAACATAAATTGTTCAATTCTCTGTACACCCTCATAATCAATCAAGGCCTTCATATATTTTGTATAAACTAAATCTACTGTCTTATCTACCTGCTCTATCAAAGGTCCGTGCACCTCATCCTGATACACCAAATCCGAATCTGATTTTCCAAAATAGCCGATTTTGATATAAGAGCCTGTTACCCACTTCTCTGGATCTTTATAAAACGCAAGCATTGCTGCTCTTATCAAATATCCATCTTCATCAATTAGGTGCAGGTTATCCATCAGGATAGCATCTTCCACACTGGCTTCTTCCTTTGTAAGCCTTCCTCTTTTCACTGCCTTATCTTTAAATAACTGTATTGCATCCTGCTTTAAATCAGATACTGACAGTTTTGGCAGAGGCACACCATCCCATGTTCTTCCCTGCGTTTTCAACAAAGTTCTTTCTAATTCCTTTCCAGTAATTTCACGCATGGTACTTCCGGAACGATAATAATATTTCCCACGAAAACTTATTAAAGATGGGTATTTATCAACAATTATCTGCAGATACTCAAGTTCGCCTTTATATAACAAATTCACATCTGCAATGATTCCCATTGTATCTGTAATCTTATTAGGAATTCGCTCTAATAAATCTCTTGCATTATCAATACCTACAACATTACCATCGCCATCCGTACCTATGTATATTGTTCCACCGTAGGCATTGGCATATCCACAAATCCATTTCAAATATTCATCCTGCCATGACTCCTTCCACTCTATGGATTGATGTTCTTTTTCCTTCATATATCCATCAACTTTCCAAATTACTACTTGTCCACTTCCGTAAAGAAGTATTCAAATGTATCTACAAACATATTTGCATCAAACAATTCTTTTATC
>OCIU01000604.1_pt1 | contig 32045 bp, 45 predicted proteins | sample 1538471 | NCBI WGS metagenome assembly OCIU01 (sample SAMN04571693, study PRJEB22368) | human gut metagenome | biome: human gut; material: stool | host: Homo sapiens | place: Luxembourg | collected 2012-06-01 | reverse complement strand
GAGAAAGGTGAACCGTCATGCCGCTCACGAATTTGAGTTCCGCGATGTTTCCTTCCGATATCCCGGCACGGAGCGCGACGTCATCAGCCACGTGAATCTGACCGTGAAGGCCGGAGACACGGTTGTGCTTGTCGGACTGAACGGTGCCGGCAAGACGACGCTTATCAAGCTCCTGACGCGGCTCTACGATCCGACGGAGGGCGTTATCCTCCTTGACGGTCACGATATCAGGGAATACGGCGTAGAGGAGCTCTATTCGATGTTCGGGATCATTTTCCAGGATTTCGGCAAGTATGCCGTCACGGTCAGGGAGAACATCATGTTCGGTCAGATAAGCCGCGAAGAGGACGACGCCGTCATCCGCCGCGCGGCAGAGGAGAGCAACTCGGCAGGGTTCATCGAGGCGCTTCCGAAAAAATATGACACCCCGCTCATGCGGTATTTCGAGCCGGACGGGATCGAGCTCTCGATAGGGCAGTGGCAGAAGCTGTCGATAGCGCGTGCGTTTTACAGCGACACCGACGTGCTTATACTTGACGAGCCGACGGCATCCCTTGATGCGATTGCGGAGCAGGAGATATACCGCCAGTTTGACGAGCTGCGCCGCGACCGGACGACGATATTCGTGTCGCATCGCCTTTCAAGCGCAACGACAGCCGATATGATCGTCGTTCTTGAAAACGGGAAGGTGGTCGAGACCGGCACGCACAGCGAGCTCATGCGCGCAGGGAAACAGTACTGCCGTCTCTTCTCGGCTCAGGCAGAGAGGTATCTGACAAAAGAGCAGGAAAAACCGCCGCAGCCTCCGGAGGGGAATTCCGGGGGAAACCGGCGGGACGACACGGCGGGGGAAATATAGTATAATAATTCCGTGAAAAGCTTTTCACGGAAAGGAATGATGCTATGGGAAGAAAAAAATCCCTCCCGGAGGACGGAAAGATTGTGTCGGAGCTTGCGGAGATAGCCTTTTCGGCTGAAGAAAAGACCGCAGACCGCCTCCGCGCCCTCGGTCAGCTTTCGGATGCGCTGAAAGCCGGAGAAAACGTGGATGACGCGCTGAAAAAGCTCGATGAGGTGCTTTCGGAGCTGTGATGCTTCATAGGTTCTGAGCCCGTTTCCGTATCGTCAGAAACCGGACATCGGGTAAAAACCCGATGTCCGGTTTCTGTTATATCCCGATGATGTTCCGCACAACCGTCCATATGACGAGCAGCACAAGAAATGTGATGTTCAGCCATTCCGGAAAAGGAGAAGATGCCCGTTTTCCGGTCTTTATGTAGCTCCCTGCCGATGAGACTGAAACCGCCGCTACGTACCCGGCTATGGCAGGCATGAAGGGGTTGCATCTCATTGCACCGGCGAAGTCAAGCCGCAGAAGTGCGCGGCAGGCTCCAGAAAAACCGCAGCCGGGGCATTTCAGTCCGGTCAGCCGCTTTACCGGGCAGACGGTGAAGCCCAGCCGGAACGGCAGCCACATGAGAAGGAGAAAGAGCAGCAACGCTCCGAGTGCGAAAACTCCGGTTGTCACTGCTCTTTTTCCGGCCCCGTTACGCCTTGTTGATTTCGTTCTGGACAATTCCGATGAGAACGATCGGTATGAACAGACCGAGGATGATATAGAGAACGTTATTGTCGGAGGTGATTCCGCGGCGGGCATTGAGGCTGTCGATGCACTTTGCCGAATCATATCCGAACAGCGCGTATCCGACCGTTCCGAGGAAGATGGAGAGGAGCAGGATCGCCATCGGGGAGAGCTGGCTCTGTCCGCTTTCCTTCTGGAGCTCGTTTGAAGTGGTGTACATCCAGTACCAGCCGTAGATACCGCAGGTCACGAGTGTGAGGATGATTACCGTTGCAACGCTTCTTTTTGTCATTGTTCTGTACCTCTGAATATAAAATATGGTGCTTTAATTATATCAGTAATTGACCTGTATGTCAATAGACTGTTAAATTATTTTTGCGGGAATCCTGGGGCAAAGATATTTCGGAATATACTCTCAGCAATCGGATGAGCGCGGAAGGCCGACGGAATGTGCATAAGAAGATAAACGAATTAAGAAGGTGTAACACCGTTGGTGATGAGAGAGGAGTATTATATTTCGCAAGGGCTATTTTTTCCGAAAAAGGCGTAAAAAACAATCTGTGAGGAATATTTGCTCTTTCGTAAATGACATAAAGTTGATCTTTTGTGCAAGTGCTGCAACCCGGTTGCAAAGATCTATCGCCATCACAAAAAGAACTCTGCCTCTTACTGCTCGGACAACCGCCTTATTTGTTATTTCAATAGGGACGTCGTTGAGATTAAAAGCATACATAGCCAATGGAAACTTGTGGCGAACGATGAGGGGAGCATAGATCTGTATTATAAGAACACACGCTTCAAGAAGAAAGATGTTGACAGCCCGGTATGGGGTTACCACCTTCATAAAGCCTTTTACAAGGATATGACCTCATTTTCGAAGTATATCGTTGACCACGATAAATATCGCTTCTCATATCTCGATAAACCTTTGAAGCCAAAGGGCGGCAAGAAGCCCCCGGTTAAGGGAACAAAGCGTTGGAGAGCCGAGCAAGAAAGACAGAAAAAACGTGACCGCCGTGCTGCGATCAAGAATGTTTACTATATTTTTGAGGAGTTGGATGCTGCGAGAGCTTCGGATGAGGTAAACGAATATGCCGGATAAAGAGCTTTCGCTTCCGGAGTGCGGTTACACTGAAGCTGATATTGAAACTGCTTCGCCCGACGATATGAACGTGTACTATTCAAAAGATAATCAGCAGAAATACGGAGTTGTAGGAATCAGAATAGCTTTGCTATAGGTTCATATTTTGAGGTAGTAGCGTTCATGGTTCGTACCTCCTTAGTGTGGGAAGCTCAATATACCACATTTCTTTTACGATAAATACGCAAAAGAAGAAAATCGGTGCGGAAATATATTTTTCTAACGATAAAGAAATGTTTGAGCGATTTAGGGCACACTCGGAGGAGATCGAGCAGGAGCTTGGAGTAAAAGCCGAATGGCGTACTGCAACAAAGGATTGTCGAATACTAATTCTGAACGATGGAGACGCGAAAAAAGGCCCCGATGCTTGGAGTACATATTTTGATTGGTTTTGTGATATTGGTGTACGCCTTCTGCCTTTCCTGAATGCTGTGGTGCAATTCGAGATTTGGTGCCGTTTACAGAAATGACACCGGAGGTCGTTCGTTCATACGATGATGATGTCGAAGATGAATAAAAGAGTGGCAAGGACACAAATCCTTGCCACTTTATTATCTGAAAAATTACCCGGTTTTTACCTCAAAAAACCAATTGTGGTCAAACATGTAGTCAGACCTAAAAAACGATGAAAAAAAGCCCCCAATATGGATAAATAAAGGCAAACGCAAAATCACGAAAAAACGAGCATTTGCGAGAAAACAAGAGAAAACAAAAGAAAATCGGAGGTTCGATTGAACCTCCGATTTTGGTCTGAGTGACAAGACTTGAACGTGCGGCCTCTACCACCCCAAGATGCCCAGAACCGTAAAGCAGCGATTCTTGCGTGATTTTCGGTACTTTTCAGTCCGAAAACCATGCTTTCGTGTGCTCTCGTGAGCATTGTTTCCACACAGTCCGAATCCAACTATGGTCAAACATGTGGTCAAAGAATGCTTGCAAAATGGTGCGGAATATGCTATAATGAAGTTGCCGATATAGCCAAGAGATCGAGGTCGTCGGGCTCATAACCCGGAAGGTTGGCTTGACTCCAAATGCCACCTATATCGGTTTCATAGTATTTTATCTCCGAGAAGGAATACATCCTTGCTCGGAGTTTTTTATATTGTCGTATTGTAACTCTGTTTCGAAGAATTGTCAAGCGTTTTCGGTGTTCAAAAATTGAGCCGCGGTAAGCAAAGAAAAGGATTTCAAAAGCGCACCGATATGTAAGTACATATAACTCGGTACCAATATCGGTAATCGGTATCGGTTTGTTGCGAGAACGAGGAATAAAGAAATTATAAGGTCATTGAATTTTTTCAATAATAATATTGCAATTTGACGAAAAAAGTAGTATAATATAATTGAATAAAAATACTTGCTTTTATGAGGTGGAAAATGGCTGCAAGCTATAAGAAACTTTTCAAATTACTTATCGACCGCGAGATGAAGAGCAAAGAGCTCGCTGCGAAGGCTGGAATCAGCCCGGCAACACTCGCAAAGATGAAGAAAGACGGAGCAACAGTGTCGAGTGATGTGCTGGTAAAGATATGCACGGCGCTTGATTGCAAGTTGGACGATATCGTTGAAATAGTACCTGAGAAGAATTAATAAAGGAGCCAATAATTATGGCGAGATGTTTGTATAATAGCGACTTCGCAACGTTCTTATATACAGATTCGGCTTCGATATACAGAATATTAGATGACAATTACCATGGCGAAGCACTGACCACTACAAGAGACGCGTGGAAAGCGGAGATCGACATTATGAAGAACGTGGTTTCTTCACTTAACACTGTTGATGGCCAAATTATCTTTGAATACGATATTCCTCGTCTTGGTAAAAGAATTGATGTTGTCCTCCTTTATCGCGGTGTTGTATTCTGTCTTGAATTTAAGGTTGGTGAGTCAAAAATTCTTGAAACGAATATTGACCAGGTCTTGGACTACGCTTTGGATCTGAAAAACTTCCATAAATTCAGTGAGAACAAGGTTATCGCCCCTATTTTAGTAGCTACGAATTATTCCAATCGCAGTACATCCATACAGATGTCGGTGTACGATGACAGAGTAATAAACCCATTGGTTACCGGAAAGGCAGGGATATCTGCTTTGATTGACAATGTGTTGGAAAAATTCCCGAGCGAAGCGCCGGTTCATAACGATTGGGTTATTAGTCCTTATGCACCTACGCCGACCATTGTTGAAGCTGCAAAAACGCTTTACGAAAGCCATTCGGTAGAAAATATCACAAGGCATGAAGCGGATAAGGTTTCAACCGATACAACGATTAAATATATCCTTGATGTAATACAGAATAGCAAAACAAACGGAGAAAAAAGCATCTGCTTTGTGACAGGTGTACCCGGCGCAGGCAAAACACTCGTCGGTCTCGATGTGGCTGTTAAACAGACCTATCAGGGAAATGATGCTCCTGTTGAAGACGAAGGCGCGGTATATCTTTCCGGAAACGGTCCTTTGGTTGCTGTACTTACCGAAGCTCTTGCAAAAGATAATTATCAAAAATGCCGTGATAGAAACGAAAAGAAAAATCTGACAGATTCACGCAGAGAGGTAGGCAAGTTTATTCAAATCATCCACCGTTACCGTGATAATATGCTCGCCAAAATCAAGAACCCCGTTGAAAACGGAGTTTTGGAAATTGATCCCGAAAAAGCGGTGAAGCTTGCAGAATCCGGTTATGGAGAAGTGGAGCACGTCGCCATTTTCGACGAGGCACAGCGTTCGTGGACTCATAAAAGGCTTGCCGACTATCTCAAACGAGGTGGAACATACGGTAATAAACTTAAAGTTCCGAATTTTCCGTTATCCGAGGCAGCCTTCTTGATATGGTCTCTCGATCAGAGAGAGGACTGGGCAACGATTGTTTGCCTTGTACCCTGCTTTCGTTTTTTGCGCATTCAAATACCGTGTCGGAACGCTCAAATGAACCGTCAATATGCGCCATACAGAGCAGATCGTTTTCATGAATCGTCTGTCCGAACATGATCTCCCCTTCCATGTCCGAAATATTCCCGATTTCCGTATCCGGTTGCGCCATCTTTCTCTCGGCGTCCCGGACAGTGAAGGCTGTAACTTTTTCAATATACCGCTCAAAACTGTCGGCATAGTCAAGCACGGGAATCGCCTCGTTCATAACCGTATCAAGCCATCTGTGTACTATGCACTCTTCCCGCCAAATCACGTATCCAGCGCTCGGGTCGTTCCTCAGCGTTGCCCTATCCTCCGTTACGGCTAAAAGCATTACCACGATACCATATAATTCATCCCTTGTCAATGTATCTTCGGGCAGAACATCCGATGAGGCTTCGTTGTTCACATAGAAGCTCGAAATGACCTGCGAACCTTCGGTGTATTCACCGTTTACGGATACAACAGATGTGGATGTTTCAACAACCTTTTTCACATTATAGGTTGCCGAAGTGGAATTGTTGCCCGTGCGGGTTTCGCTTTCGTGATCTGCCCAATTGATTCTGGCAACCAAAGTTTGCGTGCCGAGGCTCGCACCGACATTCAGCGTAAACACGACTGATTGCTTTGTGGTTCTCATCCAGGGATTCAAGCATTCGTCCGGCATTGTTCGTGTCGTTTCCGATCTTCGATGGGAAAAGATAATCCCCCTTTGTAAGGTTGCTCAGTGCGCACTTTCCGACAACCTGTGCCTTGTCTTTGATGACACCTGTGGGCAGGTTGTAACTACCGACATCGGCCACTTCGATATCCGCTTCGGTAATGGTTGCACCGGCGGAAATGTCGCGTATCAGCCGGACAATTTTGGTTTTTCCGTCCGACAGGCGATTGACCAACGGTGCGATGCCGAAACAGATCGCAAGTGCGACGACAAGGCAAATGATCCCGATTACCGTGCGGTTTCCGACAGGATGGGATGCGTGTGCTTTTTTCTGTTTCATGTGTTTGTCCTTTCTGAAATTATTTTTGGACGGATGTTTTTGCTCTCAAATGCAAATTATTCGTGCGATGTGTTGACAATAGACACATATTGTGATATAATATGCATAGAATAAAACGAAGGAGGTGTTTTCATGGAGAGCACTAATTTAAACATCCGTACCGATAAAGAAGTTAAAATCGCAGCGGAAAGAATTTTTGAAGAGCTCGGACTTAACATGACCACCGCAGTCAACATTTTCTTGAGACAAACAATCCGTGAGAACGGGATTCCGTTTGAGTTAAAGCTGAATGTTCCCAATGATGTGACTGCCGCTGCGATTGAGGAAGGCAGAAAACTCGCCTATGACAAAACCGCTTCCGGCTATACCAATATGAACGACTTGAAGGCGGCACTGGGTCTATGAGATACGAGGTCAGATTTACAAATCAATTCAAAAAAGATTTGAAGCTTGCTCAAAAACAAGGCAAGGATACCGATAAACTTTTTGAGGTGATCGAGAAGCTTGCCAATGGCGAGAAGCTTGATGCCAAGTATCGTGACCATGATTTAACGGGTAACTATAAAGGCTGCCGTGAATGCCATGTCGAACCGGATTGGTTGCTGATATACGAAGTCATGGGTGATGTTCTTGTCCTTATGCTCTATCGTGTCGGAAGTCATTCCGAGCTGTTCAAATGAATACTGCCAAAAAGAGCCTGTTGTTGCGCAACGGGTTCTTTTTTTACAGGAAGAACGCCACCATCATGCCAAACGAAATGAACGGCACGAGAGCAAAGCCTTCACTGCTGCTGCGTTTCTTGATTTTGTTATAGATCAGCGTAAACAGTACGCCGGTGAGAAGTCCGAGCGCAAGACCGATCAGTCCTCTTGACCATCCGAGGAGAAAAACACAGGCGGAGGAGATTTTGATATCCGCACCGCCGTATCTGCCACCGGAAAATACGCTGACACCGGTCTGAATTGCGAAACTGACTGCACCGCCGATCAGCATGGAGATGATTCCGACTGTCGGAACACTGATCAGCAAGAGTGCCAATACCGAGACACTGAGGTGATCTGCAACCCGCCTGTCGGTCAGATCCGATGCAGAGGCATACAGGAGCAGATAATACAGAAACAGTCCCTGAAATGTGTAAATGCTCAGCCCGAACCGGATGGACAGCGCGATTGCCATAACCGCAGAAAGAAGCAGAGCGACGGTTTTATTTGTCCGAAGCCATTGCTTCTTCATTCGCTTGTGCAGCAGAAGCCCGACAGTGGCGGAGATCGCTGTCACAAGGACGATCATCAGAATCAGCCGGACGGCATCTTTTGCGATCACATTTTCCTTGACGAAGGTTTCCACAAGGGGTTGCAGCACAGGCGTGACAATCGGAATTGTTGGATTCATATACATGGTTTTTCTCCTTTCCGAGAGGTGTGGAGGGGATGCCGGAACATCCCCTCTGTGCGGTTAAGCGATCAACCCGCGTAATTGAACATTTCGCCGATCTTGGTACCGAGACTGGGCAGGATCGTGGTCTTGAAGAGAGCGTAAAGACCGGCAAGGATGACACCGCCGACGACTACGCCGATGATGATTTTTACACCGGTGTCGATATAGCCCTCACCTGTGGTGGACTCGACGGTTGCCTTGACAGTCGTAACCGCCTTGCCAAACTTGTTCCTGATGGATTCGAAAAACTTCTTCATGTGTTGATTACCTCGTTCTTTCTTGTGTTTTTGTTGTGGATCAGCCCGCATAATTGAACATACCGGAGATTTTCTCGGTAAGGGTGGGAATGATCGTGGTGTTGAAGAGCGCATAGAGACCGGCAAGGATGACACCACCGACGACTACGCCGATGATGATCTTCACGCCCGTGTCGATATAGCCCTCACCTGTGGTGGACTCTACGGTTGCCTTGACGGTTGCAAATGCCTTGCCCAACTTGTTCTTGATGGAATTGAAAAACTTATGCTCACCTCATTCCTTGCCTTTAAGGTCCGGCAGCGATGCATAGAAGCCGGCAAGATAACGCTTGCTGAAAAGATCATTTTTGCGAACTCCGTTGAAATCGGAGAGCGACACAAGCGAGCTTCTCCCGTACTGATCCTTGCTGGTAAAATAAATCTGATCACGGCGTAGGCCTTCGTCCATCAGCATGACATTATGCGCCGTGCAGATCAGCTGCGCATTCTTCGGGTTGTGTTCAATTGAGTTGAACAAACCGATAATATAATCCGCAACCAAGAAATGCAATTTCGCATCAATTTCATCGATGAAGATTGTTCTTCCCTGGTCAAGCGCCGCGAGTATCCAACCGAGATAACAGAACAACCGCATAGTACCCTCGGAGTTGAATCCGTTCTCTTTGAAGAGCATAACCGGCTTTTTGCCGACAACTTCATTGTTTTTGTTAAAGACATCAAAATCCGTTTTTACATCAATATGATACACATTTTCGTTTTCGGTTTTGATCTGCCCGGTCATCAACGCGGGATTAATCTGCATCTGAGTGTTGATATTAAGAATATCGTTCTGCGTTTCAACCGTAGCAATCTTATCCTTGATTACTTCAAAATCAGAAATACCGATATCCGCACGCTGCAGAATGTCCAAAGCCTGCTCCTTGTATTTCCCGTTCTCCATGGTGTAGATATCAAGTGAGTTTGCCATGTTTTCAAACACAATCAGTACGCTGGAAAACCACAGAATAACATCCTGCAAATATTTGTTGACGGGAAGATTGAAGTTGTTTCCGATGGATACAAACAGAGTTGCAGGCGGGACTTTTATCAGACCAATGACCTGGCTGGAAAGCCCCATAATCTCGAGTTTATCATAAGTCCGCTCAAATACCTTTGTCAGCCGTTCTTCACGTTTATAAAGCCATTCATGATATACTGCGCCTCCGAGAAGCTCAAACCCGTACTTATAGTAAATTTCATTCTGAATAAATTCTACTTCAAACAGAGTAGGACTTTTATTGGCATCCGCCTGAAAAGCAAACGGTTCGTTTCCCGCAATAACCGGAATCTGAGCGGAGGAAAGTCTCACGACATTGACCATGTAAGCAAAAGCTTTCATAATGTTGGATTTTCCCGATGCGTTGCCTCCGAAAATCACCGCAGATTTCAGAAGTTCATTATCTCCTTTGCCCATCACTTTTTCATTGACGGTGAATGTGTTGATTTCACTGAGCGTAGAATCCACGGTCGTCTGCATCGACAAGTTGGCTTCTTCATAGAACGACCTGTAATTATCAAATCTAAAATTAATCAGCATGTTCTATCTCCCTTCAATTATACCGTAACCAGTATACTACATTATATGCCGATTGTCAACTCCTTGTTTTGATTATTTGCAAATTATTTTCAAATAAGGCGTTTAACAGCCTGACATACAGGAACGCATGGAGATAGGAGTATTATTTTTATCAATGCAGGTATTCGAACCCACGAAAGTGCTAAATCTGATTGTTATCAGTTTGTTTTCTGGACTTTCCGGTATTGGTGTGGTATTGTGAGTGGTTACAGGAGGCGATGAAAATGAAAAAGATGATCGACGAATTATGGGACGGCGAGATCAGCCCACAGGACACCCTGATTTCAGATAATCAGGAATACCGTGAACTGCAACATAGGCAATCCCAAAATAAAGCCGAATTGCTTGAAGCCCTTTCGGATGAGCAGAAAGAACTGCTTGAAAAGTTCTGCGCCACAGAAATCGAGCTGAACGGAATATCCGAACGCGAAGCCTTTACTGCCGGATTCAAAATCGCTATGCGGTTGGCGGCAGAAGCGTTCTATGAAGCGGACAACGAGTAAAATAATGACCGCAAAAATCGTTGTCGTACCACCCCAACGCGAGTCCATCAAAGATTATCGCAGAATAACTTGCGAAAAAGGCAAATATCTTGCGAAACAACCGCAGAACTTTCGAAATGAACCAACATCGTCTCAAATAACTATGAACCAAACCGTAAAAACTATGCACCGGATTGCGCTCGTTTTTGCGATGGAATCTTGCATGAAAAATGCTTGAAAATCCATGCAAACACAGAGAATGCAGTCCTGTTGTTTTGCAATGGTGTAGTGATTGATTTGTTGCATTTTAACTCTGAAAAAAGGCGTTGTCAAGGCCATTTGAAAAGAATCATTGTGATTTCTTTGTGTTGGACGCAGACCCAGACGATGTTTGGGCCTTTTTTCTTTTCCGAAAGAAATTTTTGCTGATTTTAACCGTGAGGTAAACCACCTTACCCACGGTTAATGGACTTCTGCTTTTTGGCGAGTTATAATTTCAACAGAAAAACTCGCTGAGGTGGTCGCAATGGAAGAAATAGATGTTTTCAAAAGTCTAAGAGAATCTGTGGATGGAGAACTGGCTCCTATCGTGGATGAGAGAGAAGCCGCCCGGTTAAAATTGATTGCAGACCATAAAGCATGGCTCAAAAAAACAAAGAAAGAGCATCCAAGTCCATATCAATTTTTCAAGGTGGGAGTTTACATCCGGTATTTCAATCAGACTAAATATGAAAACTACCTGGATAATCACAAAATGCAATTTATCGATCTGATTCAGAGTTGTCCCAACTGGACTCTGGTTGACTTCTATGTAGATCAAGGTCAAAATGCCCCCAAAATGGAAAACGCTCCAGAGTGGTGCAGGCTGTTAGATGACTGTTTCAATAATAAAGTCGATTTGATTATCACTCACAAGGTGAGCAATGTGTCCCGTGATGCAGATGAGCTGACATTTTGTGCGAGACTTCTCTCCGCTCGGAAACACCCCGTTGGAATGTATTTTATAGGTGAAGACATCTTCACGCTGGCATCCTATTATCAGAGAGATTTACGAGATAGGCATTTCTTCCCGAGCGAGGACTGGCAAAGCCTTCCGAGTGATGACGATGATCTTCCCACAGCACCGCAATCAACAATTGGAGGGCTGCTGGAATGAACGAAAAAGAACAGTTGCCCATGACAGAAAAGGAAAATGTCAGGTGGAGAGTTGCTAACGCTCATATAGACCCCGACAACTATGTGTTCTATCCGGCTAAGAAACAGGCGGATTATTATGACAATGATATTCCACAAAGGGTCGCGATTTATGTCAGAGTCTCAACAGACAGCTCCAAACAGACAATGTCATACGAACTTCAGAAAAAATACTACGAGGAATTCGTTGTTCGGCATCCTTGCTGGACATTGGTAAAAATCTATGCGGATGAGGGCATAAGCGGAACTTCATTGAATCACCGAGATGGCTTCAATGAGATGATTGCTGATTGCAAAGCCGGAAAAATCGACATGATCATTACCAAGAGCGTTTCCCGATTCGCGAGAAACATTGTCGACTGCATTAGCATGGTACAGAAGTTAGCTGCCTTGTCGCCCCCTGTCGGTATCTTCTTTGAAACGGAGTCCATTTTTTCACTCAAAGATGAGTCATCAATGGCGCTTTCATTTCAAGCAACGATGGCACAAGAGGAATCTCACTCCAAAAGTAGATGTATGGAACAGTCTCTTAGAATGAGATTGGATCACGGTATACCGCTTACTCCGGATCGTATTGGTTTCAGAAAAGATAAAATAAGCGGTAAGTTGTATGTATGTGAAACTGAATATGAAACCGTCAAACTGGCGTATTACATGGTTCTTCTCGGATACACCACGGACGAGATCGCGGAGATATACACAAATCAAGGGCGAAAGACCAGGGCGGGAAAAAATGTTTGGACCAGAGACTCAATTACGGCTATGTTGCGAAGTGAGAGAAATTGTGGTGATGTGCTGACGCGGAAAACGTACACTCCAAGTTATTTGGATCATAAAGCAAAGAAGAACCGTGGAGAAAGACCTCAGAGCCAATATTTGAATTGGCACGAACCAATCGTAACGAGAGATGATTACCTTGCCGTGCAAAAGCTCTTGGACAATCAAAAATACGGTAATCGCTCGATATTACCCAAATTAAAGGTTATCACCGGTGGTCTGCTTAAGGGTTATGTAATCATTAATCCGAGATGGGCGGGATTTACGGAAAATGACTACTTGGCCGCTTCAGCAAGTGTATATAACGATTCCGAACCGAATGCCTACAACGAAGCAATGGACGATTATATAACTGTCAGCCCAGGAGAATTTGATATGAGCGGTTTTCAAGTCACAAGGGGTGAATTCTTAAACGCGCACAATTCGCCTACGATACTTATTAGCTATAATAAAATCAAATTTTCGATGGAATGCTTACGGAAGTTTTCAAAAATCCAATACATAGAACTCCTCATCCATCCCAAAGAGAAGAAATTGGCAATAAGACCGACCACAAAAGTCAACCGTAATGCGATAAAATGGGCGAGTGTACTGGACAATGTGTTTACGCCCAGGGAAATAGCATCCGGAGCCTTCTATTCAACCTTAGTAAGTTTAATGGGATGGTCACAAAGCCTGAAATATAAGATCATGGGCAATCTATTTAAAAATGGCGAAGAGAAAGCATATATCTTCTCTGCTCTCGAAACAGAGGCTTATGTAAAATCGTATTTGGTTGAAAGTGGTGAAGGAACGGTAACCCCATTGTTTTCGACAGGCAAGCACGTAAAAGCAATTCCTGAACAATGGGCAAATGGTTTTGGCTTTCAGTATTATGAAAGACAGCATGTCTATTGCCACCCTTCTCTGCAGAGTGAAGCAGATTGGAAAATCAGGATGGAAGGTGAATTATTTGAAACCGGAAAGGCACTTAATATCACGCCGTATGACAAATTACAAGAATTTGTAACACAGGAACTAAAAAAGAACTTTAATCAGGAGAATACCTATGAACAATCAGATGATGCCCTTAGCGACTAATGCTGCAACGATCCAGGGGGAGAGTCTTGAAGTCGCGCAGATGGCTGCGACGTGTGACGATGTCGAGGAATGCATAGATTTTAGCTACGATGGCTTCCAAGTGGTTCGAAGAGAGTTTTTTGCTCATATTTTTGAACCTTCTATCACTTTTAATAATTGCAAGGTTGGTTTTAATACAGCCTGCATTAACAAACTTTCAGATGTCGAGTATGTTCAATTCCTTGTCAATCCCGAAAAGCAGATGTTGGCAGTAAGACCCTGCTCGGAAGAAGATAGGGATTCCTTTATGTGGTGTAGCGTTAGGGGAAACAGAAGAAAGCCAAAGCAATCAACGTGCAAACTATTCTTTGCAAAAATGGTTGCACTGATGGGCTGGAATCCTGATTACCGCTATAAGCTTATAGGCAAGGTTATCAGATCTAACGACGAATACTTAATCGTTTTTGATTTAACGTCGACCGAGGTCTATAAGCGAACCATCACAGAAGATCAGAAAGTGAAAACCTCAAAAATTCCGGTTTTTCCTCAAGAATGGCAGAATCAATTCGGCTTGCCTTTTGAGGAACACAGAAAATCGCTGCAGGTCAATATTTTCGATGGCTATGCTGTGTATGGTTTTAAGGATGGTTCTGTGACACCTCAAGAAGCTGTTGATAATGCAACAGCACAGAGTGGTGGGGGTGATCAAGAGTGAGTCAAAATCCTATATATTTAACATTAGACCGCCGAAGCAATCGAATTAGAATCACCAATGGTATGCTTGCTTACATAGGAATGCCGAAATACTTGCAGTTCCTCATCAATACCGATGAAAGAATAATGATAGTCAGGGCAATGGATAAAGGGATTGCCACAGAACAGACTTACAAAGTCAAGTATCAGCCATCAAAGGAAAGCTATATTGAAATACATAGTAAAGTTCTAATTGATAAATTCGGTGACGCTTTTACCGATTACGAAAAAGGCAAAATCTATCGGATATTCGGCGGAGTTATTCAGGGAAAAAGAAGCTTGTATTTTGATTTAAAGAAATACAAACTGAGTGAGTATATCGGAGCGTGACAAATGGCGGATATTATAATAAACGAAAAGTTCAGAACATTAATACCGCCACTGAATAAAGCGGAGTATGCGGAACTGGAAAAAAGTCTAAAAAAAGAGGGCTGTCGCGAGCCTTTGGTTATATGGAACGGGTATCTCATTGACGGTCATAATCGTTTTGAGATCTGTACCCGCTTAAATATTAAATATAAGGTTATCAATATGCCGTTTGAGAGCGAAGAAGATGCAATATCTTGGATTTGCTCAAATCAATTGGGACGCAGAAGCATTAGTGAGGAAACGAGAAAGTATCTGATAGGAAAAAGATATGAGGCTGAGAAGATTATTGGTGAGAGGCAAAGCAATCGTGGGATCAATCAATATACGCCCGACAAAAAACGTTCAGTTGGGCGACCGGCATCAAATGATTATAGGCACAGAACAGCAGACAAGCTGGGTAGGGAGTATCACGTGTCACACGGAACGATAAAGAATTATGGTTCTTTCTCCAGGGTTGTTGACCGAATTGGCGAAAGATCTCCGGGATTAGCAACAAAGATATTAGCGGGAAAAGTAAAGATATCCCAAAGAGGACTGACAGAGCTTGTAGAGTTGAACGACTCTGAAATGGATACGGTTACAACCAGTATTGCAGAACGCGGTGAATATGTTCCATACCATAACACGCGAAAAGAAATTCATGAACTGACAAAAAAGATGGAAACGCCTGCCGTTCCGTCGGTTAAAGATATGCCTGCTTATGATCCGGATGCGGAGGCTGTGGGGTTAACGCTTACGATACCTACATGGGCAAGTTCGATAAGCCGAGTAAAGATAATTATGGATAAAACGAAAATGTCTCGAGAGGCACAAAAAAATCTCGTTGAGGCTCTGAAAAAACTAAAGAATCGAATTGACGAAATGTTATCAGAATTAGGAGAAGAGGAAAACGATGGATGATTACAATATGTATGTTCCGAACGTTCACTATGAACTAATTCCGATAAAAAACCTGGTGTCGAATCAGGAGTATCAGCGAGTATTGTCTTCTAATCAAGTAAAAAAGGTTGCAGCCAATTTTGATGTATATCAGATCAATCCAGTTAAAGTCAGTAGGCGAAATGGAATCAACTATGTTTTTAACGGTCAGCACACAATAGAAACTGTGGCACTGGTATCGGGATCACGGGAAACTCCGGTATGGTGTATGATCTACGATGATTTGGATTATGAGCGTGAGGCTGATATATTTGCCAATCAGCAAAAGTATGTCAAACCACTAAAGGCTTATGAAGTATACATAGCTCACATTGAAGCGGGTAGCGATAAACAATTGTTGATAAGAGATGTGGTCGAGTCGTATGGTCTCCAAATAGGAAAAACAAGAGCACCCGGCACTATAACTTGTGTGTCGACGCTCGAAAGAATATTTGATAAATATGGCTATGAAATATTAGAAAGAACTTTGAGACTTGTTATTGGCTCTTGGGAAGGAGACTTAGGCTCTTTTGGCGCAAATATTCTTTCTGCCGTTGCAACAGTAGCCTATGTATACGGTGAGAAAATCAATGATGAGATTTTTGTAGAAAAGGTGGGTGCTTGTTCAGTAAAGAGCATCACTCGAACGGCAAGAGAACGCCGACCGGGGTTGCCGGGCTTTTGGGAGGCAATTTTGCTTGCATATAATTTCAAAAGCAAGTTTCCGTTGAGCTTAAATAAATTGTATGAAAAAAAGTCTCAATCGGACGAGGCAGAGACTGAGTAGAAATAAGAAAAGCGACTCTGCAAGTCGCTTTTCAATAATCGTTATTATTCTTTTGTGCACGAAGAGTTATCTTTAATTGCTTTGCCATGTTGATAATGGCATCACATTCTTGTGGAGTGCAGTCCTTGAGAAGGTCAGCATAGTCGCGCTGATACATCAAAGATACATTAGGTGTATCGGGTCTTAGAATAGTATCAGCAGAAACGTGCAATGCATCGATTATCTTCAAAAAGGTATCCAATAACATCACTGACTTACCGTTTTCTATGTTACTGATCATGGGAAGCGAGACATTAGATAATTCGGCAAGCGTGGCTTGGCTCATTTTCTGAATTTGGCGTTCTTCGCGGATTCTGGCGCCAATCTGTTGCATCTCAAACACAGTTTCGTCAGTCATGTTATCACCTCCTCAATATAAAATGAACGCTATGCTTATATAAAATTATATCATCTCCACGCTATATTCTCTATAAAGCCCTCCTTATCATATAAAATCCGTTTTATAATATTTGAGGATATTTTATAACGGAGGTTATGTCATGAAAGTAGACAAACGAAAATTAGGCAAACAGATTAAAATGGTGAGGACTTCAAAGCGCATGACTCAGGAAGAACTTGCGGAGATGATCGATGTGTCACCTACCTTTATCAGCTTGGTGGAAACCGGTACTAAAGCATTGAGTTTATCAAAAGCAATTGAACTTGCCGATGTATTGAAAGTTTCAATGGATGTCTTGTTCCAGGATAACCGATTACAACAAGAAGAGTCGGATATTGCGGAGGCGGCATTTCTGCTGCAAGGGTGTAACAGTTATGAGAAGGAGGTGATCGTAGATACCATATTCGCATTAAAAACCGCTATGCGCGAGCACAAGCGTAAATAGTTTATATCAATTGTACAACCGAAAGACAGATAAGTGAATGATCCGAAAGTAAAGCTCCATAACCGGCGGTACGAAAAGTGATGTGTAGGGTGCGGACAAATATTCAGTGGGTGCAGACAAATAAACTGAAATATCGAGATTTTTACAAATCTATGTGGTATAATACATACAGTAAGTCGTCAGAGGTGATGAAATGATATACTACACGGGTGATATTCACGGAATGCCTTGGAACATAATATCTTTCTGCAAGAAGGTCAAAACTACAAAAGATGATACTATCGTTATTCTCGGTGATGTGGGGGCTAATTATTATGGAGACTCACGGGATACAGAGTGTAAGAGACAACTTAGCAAAGTCAATCCGACAGTCCTATGCATACACGGGAATCATGAAATGCGGCCAAGTTCCATTCCAACATACAAAACAAAAGAGTGGAATGGTGGCACAGTTTGGTTTGAAGAAACCTACCCCAATCTGCTGTTTGCCAAGGACGGGGAGATATTCGATATAGAAGGTATCCGTCACTTGGTAATCGGTGGAGCTTATAGTGTTGACAAACACTACCGCCTGGCTCGCGGATATGGTTGGTGGGCTGATGAACAGCCTTCAGACGAAATAAAAGCGTATGTTGAGCAACAGATTGCAAACAGAGACTTTGACGTTATATTGTCGCACACTTGTCCGTTGAAGTATGAACCGGTCGAAATGTTTCTGACAATGATTGACCAAAGTACAGTAGACAAAAGCACGGAGATTTGGTTGGACAGTATTGAGGGGCGTGTGAAATATAAAGCCTGGTTTTGCGGGCATTGGCACACAAACAAGCGAATCGATAAAATGCACTTTTTATATGGTGATTTTGAATTATCAAGTATATTGAAAGAGCAGGAATTTATCGATGAAAAGGATTAGACGGCATATTTATTACATCGAACAGATTAAAAAGGTAGATGGAGTGCTTAAAAGTGTGACAAGCGAAGACGGTAGCCTATTCTCAGGTGTGTACAAAACCAAAATCTATCCGGATGATCTCCCTGAATGGTACAAGCAGGATCGGTACTATAAGAGACAGGGGTACATGTCTACTCAGGGGATTGTGGATATGGTATATATTCCATCCCAACTTGGAACATTTCTGAAAGACGATGTTTTGCTCGTATCTTATGTTAATAGGATTGAGAAGATTCAAAGCGAAACGGCTTGGCCGATATATAAGAGCTATAGAGGCTATGACGAAGAAGTGTCGGGCGGAGCTATATTGACAATTCTTGCTGGCGCGAAAAAGTATTCAAATTACAATTTGAAGGCAATCAAAAAGAAGATGGAAAGCCAAATTAGTTGGCTGATGGAAAAATTCCCGAACGAATATAAGAAAGGAGAATGGCATTTCGATTTTGATAAAGCCATAGCTGAAATCAATGTTGGCATCAAAACAAAGAAGAATGTATGATGGATATATCAAAAACAGAACATTCTCCGACACCGATGAGGGTGGGGCTAAATTTTAGCCCCACCCTCAAAGTATTCTTAACGCAAAATGAAAGAAGGATAACGCTATATATGTATGATCATTTGCATCCAACTGAAACTATGCAGCGGATCGCACGCAAAGAGCTGGGAGACAGGCTCGATGAAATACTCGAAATTGTAAGCCGAGATAATGTTGGCTTCGTCATTACCGATCCTGGCAAAGATGACCTCGTACTCTGTCCGGCAAGCTGGCTTTCTCCGTTGGTAAGCGAGGGATTCGGTTGCATTGTCAACAGTGCTGTTCGGTATTCCCTTGGACGGGACACCTATATGCCTGACGTTGCTGTTCAATTCATTCTTGACCACATGAATTTGCTTGATTTGCGAACGGTAACGGTCATGTACCGGGATATTCAGAAAGCCTTGGAAAACGAAAACCTTCCGCATCTGGAAACCTGGGTTTCTCTTATGTATGCATTGGAAACCCGTCTCAAGAGAAAGGAATAAATATGGAGTACTACATTTTGCGTCTATGGGACTGCGCAACACCGTCTTTCTGCTCCTTCGACAAGATTTATGTCGGAACAGAAGCTGATATTCACAAGGCCATTGCGTCCATGAAAAGAGCCGGTGTAAACGAAGAAACCGTTGCAGCCGTTTCGCATTACCTTTCAGGCGACAAGACAGCAACACACAACATCGCCTACAAAGATATTCCCGCGCTTGAAGAATGTCAACTACTCCGGACCTCCGAGTTAAAGATAGAAGAAACAGAATGGGAACATATCAATGTCTGGGGCTTTCCCTACAAAATGAAGTGCGACTCAGCGGAGATTTCGCAAATTCTCGTTCGGAACAACGCCAAGTATTACCGTTGCATTCGTCCAACATTCACCGGACTTCGTTACGAAGCGATTACCGGTCAGTGGGGTCCGCTCGGTGACTTCTATCTCGGTCCTTCCTACCTGTTTGAGGTCATAGGAACCTCCGGAAAGGTGAAGATCATGAGTCATCTCCTGTATACAGTCGAAGAAACATATGACAGTCTACAGGATGTCAGCGAACAAGTCTTTGATGCCGGGCATCTCAACTTCAAACCGTTCTGCGATGATATTTTCGGCGACGGATGAGGGGGATACAGATACGGAACCAGTAATATTGAAAATTCAAATCGATGCCGAGATTTATCGGGAAGCAAAAAAAGTTCTCGATTCCATCGGCATTAGCGTAGAAGAAGCGGCTGTTCTTTTTCTGAAGGAGGTAGTAGCCCGAAAAGGTTTGCCGTTTCCGGTTTCAGAGAATGAATTGCGGGAACTGTGCAACAACCAAACGGAGAGGGATATATGATTTATGTTCTTTCGGATATCCACGGAAATGCAAAAAACTTTGACGCGATTCTGCAACAGATCTGTCTGCAGCCGGAGGATACACTCTACATTCTCGGAGATGTCATCGACAGGCATCCCGACGGCATCCGCATATTGAGAAGAATCATGTCTATGCCGAATGCCAAGATGCTTTCAGGCAACCACGAATACATGATGCTGGAAGCCTTGAAAGCTCCCAAAAACGAGATTTCAGACAGTCCATGGGAACGAAATTGGCCGTCGAAAAAAATACGGCTTTGGTATAGCAACGGCGGGAAAGTGACACATGACTACCTCAAACATATACGAAAAAGTATCCGCGCAGAAATTGTTGCGTATTTGGAGGCACTTCCCGTCAACATCGACATTGAGGTAAATGGAATCAAATACAAACTCGTTCACGGCACCCTGCTTGAAAACTACGGAACAGGCTATCGATCATACCGATATGCCTCCCCGGTGGAATTTGCAGTGTGGGAGAGGCTACCTGTTGATTCCCCTGTACCGGAAGGATATACACTGGTATTCGGACATACTCCCACAATTCACTATCACAGCGACAATCCTCTAACAGTTTGGCGCGGGAATCGTCTGATCGGCATAGATTGCGGGAGTGGATTTCCGATAAATGAAAACGCCTACCTTGAAAAAGGCAGGCTGGCATGTTTACGGCTTGATGATATGAAAGAATTCTATTCGGATAGCATTGCCCAAGAATCACTCGGATAAAAACAGCGCGAAAGGAATGTAAGAAATGAAATGGAACGTGATAGTAAGGGACATTACAACCGGAACCATTGGTCCGTATAATATTTTTGACTGTGCAGACTTCCGTATTGCTGTCGAAAAAATAATAGCGCAAAAGTATGACAAAACAAGTTTTCTCGAGGAGCTTGACCGAGAAGCTGATTATTGCTTCCGGACTCAAATTGAGTGGGAAACTTTTTTCACAACCTGGCCGCCTTATATTGGCGCAGAGGAAATAAACAGAATTATCAAAGAGTTTTACTTAAATCGGGAACAAGGAGTCCCCCTGCCGGAACGCACCGAAGTCAATCTCGAAACCAAGCACAGAATTGATGTATATGCTCAACTCCGTGCCAACTGGGAACGATTTTCTGATTATGTGTGGAAAGAGGGACAAAAATGAAGAAACCTATAAAACTTGTTTGGAACGCATACAATTATCGGTCTGTCGGACAGGGTCTCCGGGTGTTTAACATTTTCGATCATTACTCCTTCATGGAATCCGTCAGGAAACTTTTGAAAAAGCCCATGTCCAAGGAGGAATTCAGTGAGATGCTTCGACGGGAAGTTTTATACTATTACTGGTCAAAAGCTGAATGGGAATTGGTTATTACGGATACGCAGCCGCATATAGACAGCAAAGAACTGAACCGGCTGATTACCGATTGCTATCTAAAGCGAACCGTAGCAGAACCGCCCTTGCTTTCAGCCATGTCAACCTGTCGGATGCGGAAAAGATTGATGTATACGAGCAGGTTCGACTTAACTGGGACGAGTTTGTCGACTATGTTTGGAGTTTCTCGAAATCCGCAGCCAAAAGGTAATACGTCCAAATCAAGCATTGCAACGGCCTTTACTGTACTGAGGTAGAGGCCATGTTTTATTTGAATCAATGGAAAGATGCTTTCAAAAGCGAAAGCTTCACTGCAAAAAATATAAGAACCGACAGGCAAACTGAAGTCCTGCCTGTCGGTAAAAAACATTATGCGGTTATTGTTGCATTTCTTGCGTTGAGGTATATGTCGATATCGTGGTTGATATATTGATGCCCGGTGGTATGAAGAACATCATAGAACTCACGCAGATAGTCAAACACTCCGTATCGGTTGAAGAGCTCAACGGTCTGTTTTCCGGTCAAGTTCTTATATTGCTTGTAGTTCTCAACACAGAAGATTGTAAATTCCATCTCTTTACTCATAAGTTACCCTCCTCACACATCGGGAAAGACTAAGCTTCCTGTTTGTTCTTCTTTAACGAACAGAGAGTACAGCATATCGGTGCTATATTGCCATACCTTTGTTTCTTCCTTTTCCAACAACCCATACAACCTGGACGAATAGAGCTTGTTTAAAGCGTCCGCCTCAGTAATGTTTTGCTTCTGGACAATCATATTGACAAGATCCGCGCTGATATACGGCATGATAGCAACAAATTGTTCGTGTCCCATTATCAAACCTCCTCATGAACTTCTGTATAATCAAGAAACTTCAAAAACGACAACATCAAATCCGTGTGAAAAGTCCATTGGTCATGCAGTAATTCGGTCTTAAGTCGTTTTACCGTTTCCTCAGCATCGAGCACTCCGGTTTCAAATAAGCGAATCGAACGGTATACGTTATCATCAGCAACAGGTCCGATATGCATATCGGTATTTCCCGTTAATGGTTCACCTCTTCGATTGCCTACGACAAATTGAAGCCAAGCCATATCTGCACAATCGAATTTGAGAATATTAGTAGCCTGTTTCGCGGCTTCAAAATCAAATTCATATCTCGCAACATAGCCAACCTTCTTGTTGAGTCGACGCATTTTGATTTGCGCCCAACGCTCGGCTTGCTCGTAAGATGTAGTCGTGTAAAACCCGGTTCCGAAATCAAGATAGTATTCACTTTCCCTTATTTCAGGGCTCTCAACCAAATCTGTACTTCCGTGAAAAACGATCATGAGATTTCCTCCAACAATTTATGTATTGCTCGCTGCTCTTGTTCCAATGCATTCAGCATATCGCTATAGTGCTTCCGCAATTCGAGTTGTTCTCGAAGCTGGTCAACAGTACTTCCTGCCTTACCAATATATTTGTCACAAATCTTGCCATTTTCGCGATATTTCAAGTAATAGTAGTCCTTCCGACAGATTAAAGATCCTTTTGGCAGTTGGGCAAGCAAATTGCGATACTCGTTAAGCATATGGGCATTTCGATCAGCTTCATTATGGAGAACAGTATTAATCAGCATATTTTACCCCCTCCTCGCAAGTATTATACCACACAAACGCAAACAATTCAAGAGGGATGTGTGATATTAATGGTCAAAATTCTTTAGAATAAGGAGGGGGTGCTGGAAACAGTAGAGGATTCAAGCATACGAAACAGAAGAATTTGATTGTTATCAGTTTGTTTTCTGGACTTTTCGGTATTGGTGTGGTATTGTGTGTGGTTACAGGAGGCGATGAAAATGAAAAAGATGATCGATGAATTATGGGACGGCGAGATCAGCCCACAGGACACCCTGATTTCAGATAATCAGGAATACCGTGAACTGCAACATAGGCAATCCCAAAACAAAGCCGAATTGCTTGAAGCCCTTTCGGATGAGCAGAAAGAACTGCTCGAAAAGTTCTGCGCCACAGAAATCGAGCTGAACGGAATATCCGAGCGCGAAGCCTTTACTGCCGGATTCAAAATTGCCATGCGGTTGGCGGCAGAAGCCTTCTACACAGCAGACAACGAGTAAAAGAATGACCGCAAAAATCGTTGTCGTAGATGCCAGCACTACATTCTCAAAAAGCGACCATATAGCGATTAAAGACAAATCATTTTGCGAAAGAAAATTATTACTAAAATAATGTATAAAGCATTGACAATCGAGGCTTGATAGGGTATAATAATCCGATTTGGTGCGAATGAAACCGAATGGGCGGCTTGGGATAATAAAATTGGGAGGTAGATAGTATGCACGATTTTTGCTATGTATCTAAAAAAGAAGCGGCCCCAGTAAAAGCGGAGTTGTTAGACATTATCCACGAAGTACAGGATATTGTAAGAGACGATTTCACTTTTCAATTCACATTTGTAGGTAGTTCAAGTAGGAATATGATTACCTATGATAGGAAGTCGAACATCGGATTTGATTTCGATATCAACATTGAAGTTAATGACGATGACGAAAACTACGAACCAAAGGAAATCCGAACAATTATCCGAAAGGCATTGGATAAGGTAGCAAGGCAGTATGGCTATGATTATTGTGAAGACTCCACTCGCGTACTCACGATAAAAAAGAAAGATAGGCCGAACTCAAGGATCATTCACAGTTGCGATTTCGCAATCGTCAATAATTGCGGTGGTGGAAGACAGCAGTATATCCGATACAACAAGGACCATCAAACTTATACTTGGGAATATCAAGGCGGTGGCTTTGAAACGTTGCCAGACAAGATAGATTGGTTGAATGAAAACGGATACTGGGGAGAGCTACGGAACTATTACAAAGAAAAGAAAAACACCAATAGCAACCCGCAAAAGCACTCTCGGTCGATATATGCCGAAGCGATAACCGAAATGTGCCAAAAGCAGGGCTATTTCAAAGAGTAAAAAGCGATAAATCAAGACCGTACTCCAATCGAGTGCGGTTTTTCAATACATAGCCAAACGCTATTCAGCCGAGCGTTTGGCTTATTTTTATGGAAAGGAAGGATGAACGCTATGATTGCAAATCTGACAAGAGGAGCGAAGACCGCTTCTCTCCACCTGCCCGCAGACAGATTTCAGATCGCCGGCGTCCTGTCATACCTCGGTGTCGACAGGCTTGACGATTATGACCTTCCCTGTGAAGGTCAGGATTCCTCGGGTATCATGGTTTCGCTTGAACCGACCGGAATAGCAGAAAGAAACATCGCAGAGCTTTGCCGAAGCGAGAAAGTCTCCCTCGGAAGACTCAATTCGGGCTTTCGCAGTCTCTTCAAATTGCCGTATGAACAGCAGCACGGTGTCATGGATCGGATCGCAAGTCAAAAGCCGGAGCATTTCGATGACTTTCGCAAAACCATCGATGCCGCTACCGTTCCCTCGATCAGACAGGAATACTATTTCCCGCTCACCGTGAACCTGTATACAGCGAACCGTTGGGGCGATTACGACGATGATCCCGAAGAATATGACGGTCGCTTTGCTGCCCGCTATGAAGATAAAATCCGTCAGGCACTCCGGGTTTACAACCGGGATGACGGCGAGGATATGGCGGCATATTTTCACGGCAACAACACTGTCGTGGCAAAGCTCCGTTCCGCTACCTGGGATTTCAAAAGGAAAGACGGTGAGCTGTACGGTTGCGTTACTGTGGAAACGGCAGGTCAGCTGACGGCAGAACAGGAAGCAGATCTGAAAGACTGGATCACGGGACAGAATTCTGACGGTCTGGGCGAAGGCTTTGAGCAGCAGGAGATCAATATCGACAGCTATAGCAGCTCGGGCAGAATCTGTGTGAGTTTCTGGCACTCGGGTGACGATTACTTTGTAGACAATGAAGACGAGTTTGCCGAAAGACTGGAACAGGGCTTCAACTTGGGAGGTATGTGAAGAACATGACCTCCCTTTTTTCATCCTCTGAGGATGCTCGGAGGTGAATCAAACAGACAACCGATATACACTTCTGTACGGGCTGACATTATTCGAACCCGATGACAGAACCCCACTATGCAGCGTCGAGGAAGTGGCTGACTTTCTTCTGACACACGACGGCGGGATCATCACGGAACCGGACGGCGCGGTGCTTCTGGAAGTGGAAGACCGGGAGTTCGTATTCTGCACCGACTCCGAATACAAAGACGAGCTGATGCGGGAACTGCGCAAAAGCGAAGGCTTTGAAGACCGGTTCGGATACCGCTTTCCCGACCGAACAAACAAGAAACGAAAAGGAAGGTAACAAATGCAGGATTTTGACAGACTGAACAGAATCGCAAAGCGTTTGCAGGAACGCTAAGGCATTTGAAACTGCATGGCTTACGTCATACCTGCGGTTCGCTGATGGTGGAGCATGGAGTGGATCCCGAAACGGTTAAAACCGTGCTTGGTCACGAGAGTCTCAAAACGACAAACAGATATTTGCATCCTTACGCAGAGAGCATGAAGGACGCATCAGAGAAAATGGAAAGAATAATTCGAGGTAAAGCAGATGGTGAAACTCCGATCCATCTGTCAGGCGGTGAATGATATCAGAGCATCAGATCCCGGAACCGCTATGACAGAAGGCCTTTTGCGATTGCTGATTGAAAACGGCGACGTGTCTTACGAAATATGCGGTTCCCGGGTGTGCCTTAACATCGCTATTCTGTTTAAGGAATTGGCGTGTCTGTTTGAATTGGAATCTGCAACTATGCCGAAACTGCGTACTATTAAAGGTGCGCTGAAGGAAATAAAGGCTACTGATCCCGAGAGCGTTATGACGGATTATAAAATCCGTTGGCTGATAAAAAGTGGCCGACTGCGCAGTTACGCAGTCGGCACGAGAGAAATAATCGTTATGGAGTCCTTCGACGATGAAAATCTGCTGACACAGGAATCAAGAGAAGGATGTAATATTACACAGGGAATCAAGTTGAGCGAACAATACGGCGAATTGCTCTCCAAAACCACTCAGTCCTACACGTGCACTCGAAGACGATGAGGATCAGACTTCGATGGAGTCAAAACATTCGGCAGCCGCCTTGTCGGTTCTCTCCAGTGCATGTACATATATATTGGTCGTGTCAATAGACGTATGCCCAAGTCTTTTTGAAACGGTTTTGATGTCGCATCCATTTGACAGCAGATAGGTTGCGGACGAATGTCTCAGCCCATGAAATTTCAAATGACGAAAACCGTATTTCTTCAAAAATTTATCGAATTGTTTGGTCGGCGTGTGCGGATGCATGACATGACCGCACCAGTCGGTAAAGAGGAATCCCTCCTCATGCCATTTCTCACCGAGCAAGGCTCTTTTACGGTCTTGCTCTTTTTTCAGTTCCTGCAGAATGTCACAAAGAGCTTGTGGAATTGCTATCTGACGAATGCTGCTGATCGTCTTTGGAAGTTTGATTTCAGGCTCCTGCTGGGCAAGCTTGACAACACTTCTGCGGATATACATAGTCCGTTTTTCAAAATCAATATCCTCCCACTTCAGCCCGGCAATCTCGCCACGTCTGGCACCGGTATAAATAGCGGTGGCAATAACGGCGTGAATATGGATGGGTTCAAGCTGAGCCATTTTGAGAATTTCGGCAATCTCTTCGTTGCTGAAAGCCTCAACCTCCGGAGTTACGATTTTGGATATCTCCAAGCGGCGGGTGTCAGCAGGATTGGAATTGATATATTCTTGCTTCCATGCCATTGTCATGATGGACTGAAGAATGGTTAAATATCTGCGAATCGTAGCAGGGGCGAGTTTCTCGCCCTTTTTATCTACCCGACCGGATGGAGTAGCCAAGAAATTGATCAGCTCCTGAACATGATACGGTTTAATCTCATCCAAATGAAGATGACCGAGCCTGGGAATGAGAATTCGTTGAATCGCGGTTTCATAAAGCAAATATGTGGTGGACGAAATATTCTCCTTCTTAGCTGCTAAATAAATGGTACAGAAATCAGCAAACAGAGGAGTGCTCGATGAGTTAATAGGGGTTATCATTGATTGATGATCGCCATTAACTTGTTCCTCCACGGATTCATGTTTGGTTTCGCCTTCAGATAATTCGAAATTGGTTTGTGGTTGACGTTTGGTTTCAAACTCGATTCGACACTCTTCCTCAAGAGCCTTGACAAAAGCGTCGAGTTCCTTACGAACCTTCGATTCTGGTAGATTCACTCTTGAAGGACGAAACAGACGTGATTTCTGAAAAGGACGTCCGTTATCGAGTATCCCGCAAGATACTCTGACGAAATAATTGTTGTTGCCTCGTTCTTTGATGTAAGCCATAACAGCCTCCTAAAAAAATAGAATGATTGTCAAGCAGTACACCATTGCATTATTTTTGCAGAATTAAGACGGTTTTTTTGTCATTGTCAGTGGGGAGCGAGTTGCATAATTGTTCGGATTTTTTTGAAAAAGCCGACGATTAACTTGCAATTTACTTGCACTGACTATGCACTAACTATGCACCAAACCATTTTCGGAATGGTAGAGGCGAATAGACAGTGGCATAATAAACAAAAATCGAGCCTGAATCATACGATTTGGCTCGATTTTTTGTTCATTTCATACGAAATGTTGGTCTGAGTGACTGGACTTGAACCAGCGGCCTCTACCACCCCAAGGTAGCGCGCTACCAACTGCGCCACACCCAGATGACAACATTATGTATTATACCACAGAGCGGCACGTAAGTCAAGAGTTTTTTGAAAAAAATGCAGCCCGGTGCGAAAAAAACGGGCGGTTGGAGATCCCCCGCACTCTCCGGAGCTTTTCCGTTCTGCGTTGCAGGGCTTAGGAAGACCGGGGAAATCGCGTCTGCGCACAATCAGAGGTTTTCCTGCTGTCGGGGAGACTGAGCGGCTTACGTATCAAGGAACCTGCATTACGGCGCGGGCTTATCAATTCTTTCGGGAGTATTCCGGGAGCGGATTATTTCCCTCGCCCCCTTTACAACCTTCTCCGGATATGCTATACTTTTTATGAACTGTGAAAGGCGGTGACAGAATGTCGTCATTTGAAGGAATACTCGAAACCATTGCCGGAAGCGAAATCAGGGATAAAGTGCAGCTTGCCGATTATCTGCTGAACATTCTCGGAAAGATAAAGAATCTTCATCCGGAGGACCGGAAGGAGCTTGCGGAATTTGCCGACGAGCAGGTGGATCAGCTGCTCGACAAGCTCCCGCACATCGGCGGATGCAAGGAGAAGGATATGTACTGCGCATATGGGATGGCTATGGCGGCGATATACTCCGCGGTTTTTAAAAACAAAGATGATATGCCGCCGGACTCTGTTGAAAACGCAAGAGAGCTTGTGCGGATGATCAGGGAGGCGCAGCCCATCGAGACTGCGGCGGAGAAGATATTCAGTCAGGACACGGTTGAGGAGGCATATATCGACCGTCTGCTTTCATTTGCGCGGAGCTCTTCCGACGAATATGAGAGGGGCAAGGTGTTTCACTGCCTTCTTGACAGAAAAGACAGGCTGTCCGGGATCACCGGCGGGGGAAAAAAACGGCTGACGTCTTATTTTGAGGAGGAGCTTGAGAGATATCTGCGCATGGAGCACCCGGATAAGGACGCTCTTGACTCATGGGAGGAAGCCGCGGATGCCGCGAGATATTTCCCGAGCGAAAAGATCCGGCAGCTGCTTACAGAGACACTTGAATCCGGGCACCACGGCATTGAGTATTACGCGGCGGAGACTTTGCTCGACCTCGGCGCAGAGGTTCCGCAGGAGTGCATATCTGCGCTTGCCGCCGACCTTGAGTACGCGGTCATGACCCGGGATATGCTGAACCGGTACGGGAAACTGTCCGTGTTCCCGCAGGAATACAGCGCACCGGAGTACCTTGCGAAAAGCGACATGGTTCACTGGCTCGTCTATCCGACCGAGCTCGGAAAAGCGCCGGACGAGATCGAATTCGTCGGGACGGTCAGGTATGTTTTTCGCAGAGAAGAGTATTACATTTTCAGATTCCGCTCCGACAGTGCCAATCTCGGCGACGACGTCAGGGGAAAATGGCTGCTCGGCGGCGGACGGCGGAACCTTCAGCCGCTTCGAGCCGTTTGAAAAATACGAAAAGGGAAGCGTGAAAAAGACGCTTGCGAATATAAAAAGACACATTATCGGATAACGGATATAACCCCCTCGGAGCAGTGCCTGAAAAGCATAGATTTTTCATGCGGACTCTGAGGGGGTTATATCAGAATGCGGGCGAACTGAATTCAGTGATTTGCTGCCGGCAGGCTCCGTATCCGCCTTTCTGTCAGGCGGTGAAAAAACGTCCGGCGGTAAATTATTTATTGAATAATTTTTTTAGTGATGTTACAAACGCGGGTTTAAATTTCGGGCATTCATAATCCTCGTCATACTGCTTGATCTTATTTGAGTAAGATTGTATTATGGCTTTGGCATTTTTTGTATCGGCAATGTAATCAAGAATGCTGAAATGTATCTTTACACCGGATTTCCATAGGTCGGCAATCAGGGTTTCATAGTTAGCATTATCCGGGAAAACCGACTCAATTTTATTTCCCGTAACATATAACGCATTTATAACATACAGAACGGAGTTTGCCGAACTGTATGTGTCAACATCTGTGTTGAGCCTTTTTGTCAGATCAAAGATGTCCTGAGCAATCTCAAGTACGGCATTCTCCTGTTCGGTCTGATCGGGAACAGTGTCGCGGATAAGCGGAAGCGTCGTATCAAGTGCATTTGAAATGACAGAGTAGATACGGGAAGCCTTTTTGCCGCTGAAGCCGACGACCCCGGAAAAATCTGCATAAAATGACGCTTCCCAGTTTTCGGAATCTTAGATCATAACCATTTCATAATATTGGGCGCATTTTTCCCAGTTGTTATTTCTTTTTGCCTGTCTGGCGAGCTTTAGAAGATTGTTGATCTTGTCGCTGTTGTCAATTCTGATTTTGTACAGATTAGATATTTCCTCCGGGGAATATTTCAGCCCGCAATACTGGCATTCAAATAATCCGTCTTTTTTTACAAAGTCCGAACTTCCGCATCCTTCGCACTGTAGTTTTTTCATAATGCCTCTTTTGCTTATTGGTTGTATCGATTCAAATGGTATAATTGCTGAATATTATTAAATGTATATCATGCATACAGTATAACGTTTTCCGATGACGGTGTCAAGAATATCTGTCAAATTCATTTCGCCATGTGACAGATCCGCGGCAGATTTGAGACTGAAATCCGATTCCGACGTCTCATCAGCGAGACTCCGGAATCACCCCCCCGCGAAGCCCCGTAATACAAGGAAAAACCCGCAATCCCAAGCGGGACGCGGGTTTGTGGGCTTGGTGCGGGTAACAGGGGTCGAACCTGCACGAATGAACACAAGATCCTAAATCTTGCGCGTCTGCCAATTCCGCCATACCCGCGCGCTGCGGTATTATTTTAACACAGATTCTCTCATATGTCAACACAAATATTCCCGCCGCGCGCTGACGGCGCGGCGGGAACCGAGAACGGCTCTTATCGGCAGGACACTTCAGCAGTAACCGCGGTTGAACGACGGATTCACGAAGTAGTAGTTCTTTGAGTCAAGGCTGTCGCGCACGATCCCGAGAGCCTCTCCGAATCTCTGAAAGTGAACTATCTCGCGCTGGCGCAGAAAACGTATCGGTTCGATAACATCGGGATCATCGACCAGCTTCAGAATGTTGTCGTAGGTGGTTCTTGCCTTTTGTTCCGCAGCCATATCCTCCATGAGGTCGGTTATCGGATCTCCGCAGGACTGGAATGTCGCGGCTGAGAAGGGCGTGCCGGCTGCTGACTGCGGATAGATCCCGAGGGTATGGTCGGTAAAATACGCGTCAAAGCCGCCGGCTTTTATCTGTTCGACCGTGAGGTCCTTTGTGAGCTGATACACGATCGCACCGATCATCTCAAGATGGGCGAGCTCTTCCGTTCCGATATCAGTCAGCAGTCCCGCGACCTCCGGCTGATTCATGGTATATCTCTGCGAAAGGTAGCGCAGTGACGCGCCGAGTTCGCCGTCGGGTCCTCCGTACTGGCTGATTATGACCGATGCCGCCCGCGCGTCGGGGTTCTTTATCTTAACGGGAAATTGCAGTCTCTTTTCGTAGCCCCACATATCAGTTTGCCTCCGCTTTCCACGGCATCGGCGGATTTGCCCAGCTCCACGTGCCGTCCGTATTTATGAAATATGAGTCTATCGGACCGTATTTCTCGGTATAATCCGCGATAAGCCTGTGGCGCATCTCCTGATTTGACAGGAACATCTCAAGCGCCTGACGGTCTTTCGGGTGGGTGTCGAGGAACAGGCGCAGTTCGTCCATGACGAAGCTGACCTGTCTTATCGCCTCAAACATTGCGCCCTGACTCATGTTTCCGTTCATGCCGTTCATGCTGTTTCCGTTCATCTTCTTTTCCCTCCCGCGCAGTACGGCTTGTCGAGGTCGGGGAAGAGCGTTCCGCGGCAGAGCGCCTCGCTCATTGAGTATACCTCACCGAAGGGCTGGTCCTTTATATATGCCATTGCAAGGGTCTCCGCAATGCCGCAGTTTCCCTGAGGAACCGGTGCCGGCTGATTGCGGCAGGCTCCGCAGCTGCGGTACGGCGGCATGAACCCTCC
>OCIU01000580.1_pt1 | contig 32938 bp, 28 predicted proteins | sample 1538471 | NCBI WGS metagenome assembly OCIU01 (sample SAMN04571693, study PRJEB22368) | human gut metagenome | biome: human gut; material: stool | host: Homo sapiens | place: Luxembourg | collected 2012-06-01 | reverse complement strand
CCTCCCCGTAGGAGAGGGGAGTGAATAGCCTGAGCTATTGAATTCTTCACTCTTCACTCTTCGTTCTTCACTTAAAAGAGGCTATCGAATTCTTCACTCTTCGTTCTTCACTTAATAAGCTCTTCCTTTCCAACGGCGCCAGCCTTTTTTTACCTTTTTACCTTTTTACTTTTTTACCTTTACAAAGAATGCCTCGTGCCTGTTTCCTGGTCTGTCTGACCTCAGACTGATGTGGAGCCAATATATGCCGTGGGCGGGGTTGTGTTCAAGGATCAGTTGGTCAAAGGGGATGTTTTGCTTTGCGAAGCCAAACATCTTTTCTGACAGTTCGCGACCGCCAGTGTGGATGTCGGCTGCCTCGCCCAGCACATGCTGCGACGTGGGCGACCCTCCCACCAGGGCGTTGAGCTTCTTGCAACGAAAGCCGCTCGTTATGCGAATGACGCCAAACCTGCGGCGCATGGGCTCCAGACTCTTCACACACAGAAACCGCAGACGCTCCACCTCCCTTGGTCCAGGCACGTTCTTGACCTTATGACGACGGGCGGTGCCCGACTGCGTAAACTCGCTCAGCTTGAAGTGCTCACTCAACTGCTGCTTGAGGTCCACATCTATAGCCTCGTTCTTAGCCTGCTCTCTTACAGCCTCGTTCTTAGCCACCTCTCTTATAGCTTCTTTCTTTATCTGTTCTATAACCTTGTTTCCAGTTTTTTTGTTCATCGTGTTTTCCATATTTGTTTTTTTTGAAGTAGATTGTTTGTAAAAATATGGGCGCACTATGGCGCCCATATCGTCTTTCTCTCGTTTCAAGAAATTTTCCCGTCTTAAGAAATTCTTCCGTTTCAAGAAATTCTTCCGTCTTAAGAAGTTCTCTCGTCTCAAGAAGTGATGACAAGATCTTTTCCGTGGTCCTCGGGCGGCGGCAGAAGCACCACCTTGTTGGCGAGCGGATTGCTGATGCCTCTTTCGAACATAAGCCAACAGAAGCGCCAGAGCATGGTGGGCATATACATGCCCTTGCGGCTTTCGGCCATATAGCTCAGACGGTACAAGGTGTTGGCGTTGTAATGGGCATGGAGCCGGTCGAAGAACACCCACACCAGTTGTCTGAACGTGGCCGGTTCGCCCTCTTTGGTTCTGATGATCTGTGCCTCATACACATAATGCACGATCTCAATGAGGTCGGTCTTGGTGCCAATCCACTGAGCATGGTCCTCCTCCTTCAGTTTGAACCATTGCGTTGCAATCTGCACCATTCGCCTCTTGCCTTCCTCCATCTGTTCGCGCGTGAGCGAGAGTTCACCGTGTCCGGGAATTAGTCCCACAACAAGGTTCTTGCTGCTCAAGGGCCTGGCTTTCAGTCGTCTGAACTGCTCATAAATGCCCACCTGCCGCATGCTCCGATGCTTAAGCCTTTCTCTTGAACTTGTAAACACCTCTTTCGAGCATGTGATCATCTCGTTCTGGCTTTTCTGCTCCTCGTTTGGGCTTTCAAGCCTTGTCTTTGCGCTTGCCAGCTTTTTGTTCGCGCTTGCCAGCCTTTCATTTGATTTACTCATCATTTTTACACACACATTTTAATTAATAATTAAGGGTCAGATTGTTCTGTCTGTTTTCCTTTTCCGTTTCTTTTACCTTAACAGGAATCAATTTACCTTTTGTTTGTCTTAATAACTTTTTCCACATTTTACACACTTGTTAGTTTTATAAATATTTGTTTTGCTTTTAGTTTTATGCTAAGACTAATCTTTCCTAATGCGGTTGCAAAATTAGCGTTAAAGGTGGAACAAACATTTCCATGCGCCATCTTTTTTCATGTCCAATCGTTAAATGAGGTGAAACGTACGACGGTCATAAAAAATTGTCTCTATTGTCTCTATTGTCTTTAATCCCACGCAAGGAGCATGAGTCAAGGATAAGCTGAGATTGTTTTTTTAAGAAATCAATGGGTATAAGCCGAAGAATGGGCATCAAATTTTTAAATCAACGCAAGGGGCATCGGTCGAAGAAAAAAGCCCCTTTTTTGTCTAAAAAACCCAAGAGCGGACGGTAAAAAACAAGCGGTCGGAAAATAGCAAAAAGACAGAAAAAAGGGCGTTTTGCTTACGCGAAAACTTAACAGATGTTAAAAACCTCCTGGTTTTGTCAAAGAGCCCATTTGAGGCTGTCAAAGGGCCTTAATGAGCTCGTCAAAGAGGCTCTTTGAGGACGTCAAAGAGGCCCTTTCACATTGTCACTAAAGCATTCTTATTTCTGACGTTTTGCTTTCCGCCTTTTCCGCCTTTTTTTGCAGGTTTTGACAGCCTAAAAATATCGGTTTCAGCCAGCCTAAAAATCGGCTTCAGCCCGTATAAAAAAAGCAAAGACTCTCACCTTTAACAAGTGAAAGCCTTTTGCCCCTTTTTTATCAATTTAACTTTTACTTCAAAATCTTCTGTTTTCTCTTCCTCCCCGTTTATCGTTCCTTCTTAAACGTTATGGGCAGCGTGGCGGGCTTTTTGTTCAGTCGCACCACGGTAGAGTAGGTGCCCTCGTCAGAAGCTGTCTTCTTGCTGTAGGTATGGTCGAAGGACACGGTGTCGTCTTTTGTGCCGTCGTTCCAATGGATGATAAACTGCTGGTTCGTGAGGTTTGTCTTGCCGCCAAACTCGCCAAACTGCATGAGATAGTTGGTCGTTCCAACGGGCTTGTAGAGCCACAGGCCGTAGAAATTGTCGGTAGCCTCATGGAGCACGCCCGTGGGCAACTCCTTGGCCGAGGGTATGGTGTCGAGCTGATAACTCATGTCGCCGAAGCTCACGGTCACGCTGTCCTTCAGAATGTTTCCCATGGCCTTTGGGTCTAACAGGTTGGTGCCGTCGTTGCTGAGAACACGCATGGAGATGGTGTAAGGAGCCACATAGTCGGGGTCGGTGGGGTCGGTGGGGTCGTCGTTGCTGCCACAGGCTGTCATGAGCGCCACGGCCACCACGGTCACGATGCTTGCAAGGGCCATCGCCATGCGGCGCAGCTGCTGCAGGGGTGAGTTGAGGATGTTTTTGTTCATGTTCTGTTTATGAAATGTTTGTCGCTATCTCTCTTTAAAAGTGCAAAGTTACGAAACATTGCACGGCCACAGGGTGCAAACAGCCAACATTAATATTATTTAACAGCGCGAACAAGCTCCCTCTACGGCTTTTAGCCTAAATTTGTGTTCTTAAAAACAAAGAAACCAATGGCACAATTAAGCATCATCATACCTGTTTATCGCGTTGAGCAGACGCTCGACCGCTGTGTGAGGAGCGTTCTCTGTTGTGAGCGCCGCGACATAGAGGTGTTGCTCGTCGACGACGGGTCGCCCGACAGCTGCGGCACGCTCTGTGACCAGTGGGCAACGCGCGACGGCAGGGTTAGGGTCTTGCACAAGCGCAACGGCGGACTGAGCGATGCCCGCAACGCCGGCATAGAGGCCTCGCACGGCGACCTTCTGATGTTTGTCGACAGCGACGACGAGCTTGCCCCAGGCACCATTGAGGCTGCCATGAAGACAATGGAGGAGGATGAGGCTTGCGACATTGCCGAGTTTGGGGTGCTGCGCGTGAGCCGTTCTTCCGACGACAAAGAAGAGAGGACTTGCAGCAAGCCTGTGGATTGTTCTTGCAGCAACAAACCGTTGTTCCTGGAAGGAGAGCTTGTTTTTGATCCCCAAACCGTGTCAGAGACCCATTATGCCGACATGCGGCTCTATTGGCTCCGCACCCGTGCCTACACCCACTCTTATGCGTGGAACAAAATCTACCGTCGATGGTTGTTTCAGGATGTGCGTTACCCTGTGGGCCGTGTGTTTGAGGACATGTTCACGCTGCCCCAACTGCTGCTTCGTGCCAAACGGCTGCGCATCATGCCTCATGGCTGTTACATCTACCACATCAACTCCTCGGGCATAACGGCATGTGCCGACCACGATGCGTCCATGACCGCGGTGCTGCTCACGGCAAGCATGGAGGCATGGCGCGTGCTCGACATCGACAACGCGCCGCGTGCGGAACGAAAGCTTCAGGACCTCTATTACATGCATATTCTCAACATCCAGATAACCACCTATCTGCTTGGGTGCAAACAGAGCGTGGCATCAAAACAGGGCTTGATGTTTCAACAGGGCGAAGCTTCCCAACAGGGCGAGGCATCACCAAAGGATGTGGTGCTGCCCATGCGTCGTGTGGTGCCGTGGCACCTGCCCCGCAGGTTTGTGCTTAAGGCTTTTGCTCTTCATCTGCTTGGTGTGGAAGGGGTTTGCAAGCTCTTTTCTTGTTTAAAAGCCAGGCGCGTTTAAAAGTAAGGCGCATCATTTTTTTCTGATAAGCGTCAGACCGTCGCGGAGAGGCAGAATGACGCGTGTCACGCGCGGGTCTTGTGCCACGAAATCGTTGAACAGCTCAATGCCGTGCGTTTGCTTGTCGTGGTTATAGGCGCTGTCGACCACATGGCCGTCCCACAGCGTGTTGTCGGCCATGATCACGCCGCCGGGGTTCATGAGCGGCAGAATGTTTTCATAGGTCTCGAGATATGTGCGTTTGTCGCCATCGAGGAATGCCATGTCGAAGGTCACGCCGAGCTTTGGTGCCAGCAGGTTAGCGTCGCCGATGGTGAACGTTATCTTGTCGGCATAGGGAGATTTTTCGATCCATGGACGGGTGAAATCTTCCATCTCGTCGTTTATCTCGAAGGTGTAGAGCATGGCGCCGTCTTCCAGTCCCTCGGCCATGCACAGCGCACTGTAGCCGCTGAACGTGCCTATCTCCAGAATGTTTTTGGGACGTATCATCTGCACGAGCATCTTCAGGAGTCGTCCTTGAAGGTGTCCGCTCGCCATCCTGCCGTGTATGGTGTGTATGTTTGTCGCGCGATACAGGCGGTAGAGATAGTTGCCCTCGGGGTCGGAGTGGGAGAGGATGTAGGAGTCGAGGGTTTGGGGAGCGGAAGCCCCACCACTGGAAGCCCCACCCCCTCGCCGCTCATCGCGGCTCACCCCTCCCCTTATGGAGGGGAGTGATATGCTTTTGTTGTTTGAGTCGTTATTCATAAAATTTATCTTAAGCTCTGCTTTTCCCTTGCAACGGCGTCAGCCCTTTTTTTACTTTTTTACCTTTAAAAAGATTTTTCACTTTTCGTTTTTCACTTTTCCCTTTAATCGGCGTCAGCCTTTTTTTACCTTTTTACTTTTTTACCTTTAAAAAGATTTTTCACTTTTCGTTTTTCACTTTTCCCTTAAATCGGCGTCAGCCTTTTTTACCTTTTTACCTTTTTACTTTTTTACCTTTAAAACTCCTTTTTTACCTTTAAAATTCCTTCCACCGCCAGTCGGTAGCTGTCGAGGCCGAAGCCGGCGATGACGCCGAGGCAGGCACAAGAGATCATCGACTTGTGACGAAACTCCTCACGCTTGTGAACGTTGCTGATGTGAACCTCTATCACGGGACAACGAAGGGAACGGATGCAGTCTTGCAGGGCAATGGACGTGTGGGTGTAGGCGCCGGCGTTGAGCACAATGCCGTCGACTGCACCGTAGCCTACCTCCTGCATCTTGTCGATGAGGCAGCCTTCGATGTTGCTCTGATAATAAAGCAGCTCCACCTTGCCCGCATATTGCTCCTGGAGCTCCTTAAGATATGCGTCAAAACCTGTCGAGCCGTAGATACCCGGCTCACGAACACCCAACATGTTGAGGTTCGGACCATTGATTATTTGTATTTTCATATTTAAAAAAAATTAAAGCCCCACCCCCGCGCCGCCTTTGGCGGCTTACCCCTCCCCTTATGGAGGGGAGTGAATGGCTAAGGCTATTGAATTTTTCACTCTTCGTTGGCTTTCCCTTCGGTCGCCGAACGTTGTTTCTTCACTTTTCCTTTATAAACCTTTTCGTTTTTCCCTTTTCCCTTAAATCAGGGCAATTGGATTTTTCACTTTTCCCTTTTCACTTTTCCCTTAAATGCGGCGTCAGCCCTTTTTTTACCTTTTTACCTTTTTACTTTTTTACCTTTAAACGTCTTTTCTGCAAAATTAAACATCTTTGGCGAGATGGGCGAACAAAAATGAGGGAGAGTTAAAAAAATGTCGTAAATTTGCGTCACTTATCCACAATGATGTGGATATCTTGCAAAAAAACATTATAAGAAATCATTGTTGGTTTTATCTTATAGATAACCTTCATGGCTTTCTTTTATAGATAACCGTAATTTGTTTCATCTTTTAAAGCACCGTTATGGCAGAATCAGCTTCACAACATGACAACTCGCCTCTTCTTCCGACGATTAAGCTCTATGTGCGCTACCTTCGTCTGGAGCGTAACCTGTCGCCTAACACCATTGAGGCCTATCGCAACGACCTGGCACACCTTGAGGCGTTCATGATGCGCAACGACCTGAAACTTGAGAATGTGACGCTCGAACAGCTCCATACGTTCGCTGCCTCGCTGCACGAGTATGGCATCACGCCACGCTCACAGGCTCGCGTGCTCAGTGGTGTGCGCTCTTTTTTCAGGTTCCTCGTGCTCGATGGGGTGGTGGAGAGCGACCCTACGGAACTGCTGGAGTGGCCCTCGCTGCCTGAACATCTGCCGGTGGTGCTCACCCTTGAGGAGATTGACCGCATTGAAGACTCCATTGACCTCTCCAAGGCTGAGGGAGCACGCAACCGCGCCATCATTGAGGTGCTGTTTTCTTGCGGTCTGCGCGTTAGTGAACTGGTGAACATGAAGCTCAGCGACCTGTATCTGGAGGACCGGGTGCTGCTCGTTCGCGGCAAGGGCAACAAGGAACGTCTGGTGCCTGTGAGCAACAAGGCTATCCTCGACCTTAAGCGTTGGTTCTTCGACCGTAACCTGATGAAGATTAAACCGGGCGAGGATGATTATGTGTTCCTTAACCGACGCGGGGCGCACCTCACGCGCACGATGATTCTCATAATGGTTAAACGGCAGGCTGAGGAGGCGGGCATAAAGAAGACAATCTCGCCCCACACCTTCCGCCACTCTTTTGCCACGGCTCTGCTTCAGGGGGGCGCCGACCTGCGCTCCATTCAGGCTATGCTCGGGCACGAGAAGATAGACACCACGCTCGTCTACACGCACATAAGCAACGAACAGCTCCGAAAGGCTATCCTTGAACACCACCCGCGAAACATCTGATTCGTTAAAAAGACTGTTGTTCCTTATCTCTTGCTTCTGGCGGCTTTTTAAAAAGACAATAGCGATGATTCTTGTCTCTGCTCTTGGCGTTTTTTTAAAGACAATAGAGACAATAGGGACAATTCTTTGATTGTTTTTTTGCTTGAGGTTTATTTTTTTTCTTGCGTTTTTTCTTGCATTTTTTTCTTGAGGTTTAGTTTCACCAGCAAGTTAAAAATTGTCTCTATTGTCTCTATTGTCTTTAAAACCTCCGCAAGCGGTCCAAATAAAAAAGTTTTGTTTTAAAAAACCTCGTTAGCGAAGAAAAATATTGTCTTTACAGCCAGAGTAAGGAAAAAATGAAAAAGGCTGACTTCACAGCCAGCCTTAACCTATTATACAATAACATTATGAATATTTTTTCTTTCTTTATGGCTATAAATTTCAACTATTTTTTATGGGTATTGTAAACTTTTTTCTGTAAATCACATATTTTTTCTTTCTGTAACACAAGAATCGTCTTTCTGTAACAAAAAACGATGTCTTTGTTTTACGAATGCAAAGTTACGCTGTTTTTGCCATGTGCGCAATACCTACAAATAGTGATTTTTATGCCCCGATGGTGCACCACATCGTAACGAGGAACGGCACGGAGAAGTCGGTCACGAAGCCGTGGTAGATGCTCAGCGCCACATATTTCTGGCCCGAAGCCTGCGCTATGATGGGTAGCGTGGTGTCCATGGTCGTGGCGCCGCCAGCCGTGATGGGGGCCAACGGCCCGAACAGTTTGGCAAGCATGGGGGCGAGCAGAAGGGTTATCATCTCGCGCACGATGTTGGCAAGAAGGGCGATGGTGCCCAGTTCGGCGCCGCGATATTCGGTTATGAAGATGCTCGACAGCGAGTAGTAGGCGAAGCCGCTGTCGACGGCAAGACACGACGTGAGGCTACGCTGCTGAAAGAGCGTACACAGGTCGCTGCTCATGACGACATAAGCCACCATGGCACCCATCCACGAGCCGAGGATGGTGACGAGGGGCAGGAGGGCGAGACGCGGCGACAGACTCTTGATGTCGCGCATCATGTTGGGGTTGAGGCCTATGCCCATGCCAACAAACAGCAGTAGGGCGCAGAGCGCCACGAAGCTGGTCTGGCTACTCATAAACCATGACGGCAAGCAACCTCTGTGGCCCACGAAGAGGCCGAGAACGAAGAACGCTACCACTATAAGACTGCCTTTCATTGCTCCCCTCCTCCTTTCTTTGCTGTTTTCCACAACGCCCATGCTAGCACACAGCTGCCCACGGTGGCACACACCGCCAGCAGCAAGGCTTCCACGCCGAGCGTGGGCAGAGAGGCTATGATGTGTTTGTCGCTGCCCACCTCCAGGCCGAGCATGAACAGCAGTAGCCAGATGAGCCATGTGGTGGCCTTGCCAGACCATTTGTTTACGGCGCTGACGAGAGGCGCTGAGGTTGTCCTTGTGCGCACGGCGTAGCCTATGCCTATGCCGAGGAAAATGAAAAGAATGACTATAAACATGTTTTTTATTGGTTGTAAGCTTCTTTCTTAAAACGTTCTTACGCTCCGCGGGTGCCAATAATCTCGCGGAATATTAACATCAATTTTTCGCGCTCCGCGCGTTTTTTTTTAAACACTAATTTCCATTAATTGAACATTAATGAACATTAATACGCGCTTCGCGCGGAAATTCATGGTTCATTAATTTATAAGTAGGTGTTCAAAATTAATCGCATATATGAATCTAATAAAAAAGGTTATGCTTTCAAATGCCTCTACGCCCTCTTTTGGTCCGTATGCCCAGCTCTCATCGGTCGTGTAGCCCGCTACACTCCCTCTTCGGAGCTGAACATACAGACCAAAATAGAGCATAGAATCATTTAAATTAATTTTGAACACCTACTTAAGTAATACGCGCCTCGCGCGAAATATTGATGTTCATTAATGTTCAATTAATGGAAATTGATGTTTTTAAAAAACGAGCGCGGAGCGCGATGTAAAAATTCAGATGTTCTTGCGACAATAGCAGGTCTCTCCACTATTTCTTTCCGCTAAGCTTCTTAAACTCCTTGCGAGCCTTCTCCATCTGCTTGAGGAAGCGGTCGGAGGTGTGGAGCTTGGCGTATGCCACAGAAGCGTAGAGATAGCCGGCGTTGACGTCGCTCTGCCAGTGGGCACCCACGATAACGCGACTCTCGCCGTAGAGGTAGCCACGGTTTACGATGGCCTCGGCGCGGTCGGGATTGATCTCGCTGAGCAGCAGGGCGGCGCTCCAGCCGAGGATGGTGTGGCCCGAGGGGAACGAGCCGTTCTTTGACAGGGCGGCATCGTCCTTGGGCTGCAGCGACGGCTCATGGAAGACCATGAACGGGCGGCGGCGCATGAAATGGTTCTTGGGGTTCCAGCTTATCTCGTCGCAGGTGGGCAGGGCGTCGAGGAGCAAGCGGTAGATCTCGGGTGTCTTCTCCTTGGAAATCTCCATGCCGAAAGGCTCGGCAAACTCGCGGCACACCACCTGCAGGCCATACTCGGCATCGGCCTTTGCCATCTCGCCACGCTCGGTGGCACGCACGCTCTTGCCCCAGAGGAAGCGCGAGAGGTCGTAAGAGAAGGCCGCTGACAGGCTGTCGGGCGGCGTGAGAGGTGTCTTTAGCATGTTGGGCATCTCCTCGGGGGTGAAGTAGGGTTCTGCCTTGTCGTTCTGTGCTAACACTGGGGTGCATGACATTGCTGCCAACAGTGTGGCAATGATCAGTTTTCTTGTATTCATCTTGTTTGTTCTGTGGTTTATATCGTTGTTATAAAAACATTTTACATAAAAAAGTTGTTCTTCTGTCGTCTTCTTTTCTTGTTATTGTTGCTCCCATTCATATTCTTTCTTTTCTTCATCATGAGGGTTGGGTCCATAGGGGTTATCGCCTGGCGTAGAGGGTAGAAGCATGAAGATGAACAATATGAGGTTGCCAACGGGTATGATGCTTAGCAATAGAAGCCATCCAGGCATGTTGCCGTCGTGCAGACGGCGCAAGGTTACGCTGAACATGGGTACGATGTGTATGAACAGCGCGAGGCCCGACAGCAATATGCTTAAACCCATGAGGTTGGGTACCAAGCCGCTATCGTCATCTTGTAGATTGCTGTCCATAAAAACCATGATGGTAACCAAAACAAAGCAAAGGATGAGTAAGTATAAGCAGAAAAACCAATACTCGGAGCGTGATGCTCTGCCCCTGAGCGTGAAAGCTTTGTGGTAGCATTGTTTTATGGCAGAGGTGAATGTCATAATCTTTAGTTTTTTATGATTTATGTTTTTTTACCTTTTTACCTTTTTACTTTTTTACCTTTAATCAGTGTGCTTCCAGCCAGTTTTCTCCCCATCCCGAGTCGGCAACGAGTGGAACCTTCAGGCGGTAGGCGTTCTGCATCTCGGTGAGGACAATCTGCTCTACGATGTCGCGCTCTTCAGGCACAACGGAGAAGTTGAGTTCGTCGTGTACCTGCAGGATCATCTTTGAGCGCAGACGTTTCATGTGGAACTGCTCATGAATGCGGATCATGGCAATTTTTATGATGTCGGCAGCCGAGCCTTGTATTGGGGCGTTTATGGCGTTGCGCTCAGCAAAGTTGCGCACGGTGGCGTTGCCCGAGTTGATGTCGGGCAGGTAGCGTCGGCGGTGGAAGAAGGTCTCGGCGTAACCCTTCTGTCGTGCTGTCTCCTTGGCCGCCTCCATGTAGAGCTGCACCTTGGGGAAGGTCTGGAAATAGCCGTCGATGAGCTGCTTAGCCTCGTCGCGCGAGATCTCAAGTCGCTCAGCCAGGCCGAACACCGTTATGCCGTAGATTATGCCGAAGTTGGCACGTTTGGCCTTTGTGCGCTGGTCGCGTGTGACGCTGTCAATGGTCTCCTTATATATCTTTGCTGCCGTGGCGGCGTGAATGTCGTAGCCTTCGCGGAACGCCTCTATCATGTTGTCGTCGCCGCTGAGGTGTGCCATGACGCGCAGCTCGATCTGCGAATAGTCGGCAGAGAAGAAGAGCTGTCCCGGCTCAGGCACGAAGCAACGGCGTATCTCCTTGCCGTCTTCTCCGCGCACGGGTATGTTCTGGAGGTTGGGGTCAGAGGATGACAGACGGCCTGTGGCTGTGACCGCCTGGTTGAAGGAGGTGTGGATGTGGCCTGTGCGCGGGTTTATGAGCTTGGGCAGGGCATCGACGTAGGTGCCGAGGAGCTTCTTCAGGGCGCGGTGGGCGAGGATGTCGGCTACGATCGGACTCTTGTGTGAGAGTTGCACCAACACCTCTTCGGAGGTGACATACTGTCCTGTCTTGGTCTTCTTGGGCTTGTCCACGATCTTCATCTTGCCAAACAAGATCTCTCCCACCTGCTTGGGCGAGGCGATGTTAAACTCTTCGCCCGCCTCCTCATAGATGCGCTTCTCAAGGTCGTTCATGCGCGCGGTGAGCGTCTGCGACACGTCTGAGAGTGCCTGAGAGTCTATGCGCACGCCTGTGGTCTCCATGTCGGCGAGCACGGGCACGAGCGGCATCTCTATCTCGCTGAACAGCTCCCATGCTCCTGCTTCGCGGAGCTGCGGCTCAAGCACGTTGTAGAGCTGAAGGGTGATGTCGGCATCTTCGGCGGCGTAGGGGCACACGTCGGCAGGCGGCACGTCGCGCATCGATTTCTGGTTTTTGCCCTTCGGACCGATGAGCGTGTCGATGGTGATGGTCTGGTAGTTGAGGAGCACCTCGGCCAGATAGTCCATGCCGTGCTTCTGTTCGGGGTGGAGCACATAGTGGGCGAGCATGGTGTCGAACATGGGGGCTGCCATGACAACGCCGTAGCGCATGAGCACCTCCATGTCGTATTTAATGTTCTGCCCGATTTTCAATATTTTTGTGCTCTCATAGAGCGGTTTAAAAATATTAACAATTGTTTGCGCCTTTTCACGTTCGGCAGGAACAGGCACATAAAATGCCTTGTGAGGCTCGATGGCGAAGCTCAATCCCACCAGTTCGGCGTCGATGGCAGAGGTTGATGTGGTCTCTGTGTCTACACTGACGAGCGGAGATGTCAAGAAAAAGTCACAAAGTTTCTTCATTTCTTCCTCATCCTCAACGAGTTGGTAAGAATATTTTTCGGTGTTAACGCTTTTTTTTGACGTGTTTTCGAAAAGATCTTGGCTCTCGGGCGCACTTTCGGCAAATAAATCGAGCTGCTGATTAACCTGTTTTGGTTTATTTTCAGATTTGTTAAGAATTTTGTCAGCGAGACTCTTAAACTCCAGTTCGTCGAAAATTTTTCGCAGTTCTGCACCGTCGGGTGGGGTGACGGCCAAAGCGTCGAGGTCGAGGTCTATCGGCACGTCGCGGCGTATGGTCGCGAGAAACTGTGACATGCGTATGTCGTCGACAGCTCCCTCAACCTTCTCGCGCAACTTGCCCTTGATCTCGGCTGTGCGGGTGAGCATGTTGTCGATGCTTCCAAACTGAGCAATGAGCTTGGCGGCGGTTTTCTCGCCCACGCCGGGACAGCCAGGGAAGTTGTCGGCAGAGTCGCCCATCAGTGCCAAGAGGTCGATGACCTGTGCCGGGGTGTCGATGCCATATTTTGCTGCCACCTCTTCAGGGCCCATCTTCTCGTAGCCTCCGCCGTGGCGCGGACGGAAGATGAAGACGTTGGGAGCGACGAGCTGGCCATAGTCTTTGTCGGGGGTGAGCATGTAGGTCTCTATGCCCTGGGCGCCTGCCTTGGTGGCGAGGGTGCCTATCACGTCGTCGGCTTCGAAACCGTCGGCCTGAAGCACGGGTATGTGCATGGCTGTAAGGATGTTCTTGATCACGGGCACGGAGGCACGGATGTCTTCGGGCGTGGCCTCGCGCTGCGCCTTATATTGCGGGAAGGCCTCGTCGCGGAAGGTCTTGCCGTGGTCAAACGCTACGCCTATGTGGGTGGGCTGCTCCTTCTGCATGATCTCGTTAAGGGTGTTGACAAAGCCCATGACGGCTGATGTGTTCATGCCTTTCGAGTTGATGCTCGGGTTCTTGATGAACGCATAGTAGGAACGGTAGATGAGCGCGTAGGCGTCGAGAAGAAATAATTTGTTCATTGTCTGCTGTGGGGTGGGGTGCTTGGTTAAACGTTATGGTCTGCGACCTTCTGGTCTTTGTTAGGGGCTTTGCCTTTCTCGTTTGTCTCAGGCTTAAGCCCTCTTGTTTTGTTATGGAGCAAGCCTTTTTTGTTTCTGTTCGGCTTTCGCCTTTTTTGTTTTTATCAGGCTTTTATCCTTTTTTATCTTAGGATGATGTAAAATTACTAAAAATATATGATTTATCCCGATAAATGTAGTAATTTTGTGCAAAATTTTGTAGCATACAGTAGCGAGAAATGGATTATCTTTCAATTATTAAACATCCGATTGAGGCTGAACTCAACGATTTTGTGACACTCTTTAACCAGTCGCTCTCTCATGAAGACGGACTGCTTGGTAGCGCGCTCGAACACATAAGAAAGCGTGCGGGCAAGCGCATGCGACCAATGCTCATCTTGCTTATGGCGAAGAACTTTGGCGAGGTAAGCAAGGTGACGCAAAACTCGGCTGTGGGCTTGGAACTGCTTCACACGGCTTCGCTTGTGCACGACGATGTAGTGGACGAGAGCAGCGAGCGAAGAGGACAGGCGTCGGTCAATGCCACTTACGACAACAAGGTGGCGGTGCTGGTGGGTGATTATATCTTGTCCACGGCTCTGCTCCATGTGGCACGCACAGGGTCGGAACGCATTGTTACCTATCTCGCCGAACTGGGACGCACGCTCTCTGACGGAGAGATCTTGCAGCTCTCAAACATCGGACGACGTGACATCTCGGAGGAGGTCTACTATGATGTTATAAAGCAAAAGACGGCGGCGCTGTTTGAGGCGTGCTGCGGCATTGGTGCCCTCTCTGCCGGTGCCAGCGACGAAGACATTGCCAAGGCGAAGCAGTTTGGACAAAACCTGGGCGTGATATTCCAAATTCGCGACGATATTTTCGACTATTATGACTCGCCGCAGATAGGCAAGCCCACCGGTAACGACATGGCTGAGGGCAAGCTCACGCTGCCTGTTATCTATGCTGTAAACTCGGCGAACGACCCCGAGATGACCTCTCTCGCCTTTAAGGTGAAAGACCATACCGCCTCGCAAGATGAGATTGCGCGTCTCGTGGCTTTTGCCAAGGAACATGGAGGCATAGAGTATGCCGAGCAACGCATGGAGCAGCTTCACGCTGAAGCCGTGGCTCTGCTTGACAGCATATCAAGCGCAAAAGCTCTTGACGGAGGTTCAGATGGTTCTTGTGGAGCTTCTGCTGTTAAGGCTGCTCTTATGGCTTATCTTGATTTTGTTATTAAAAGAGAAAAATAAGGAAACAAAAAAAAGGGCGACAAAGCCCTTTTTTTTTGTTATATGCCTTATAGTTTTTTCCGGGTTTTATAAGCTTATTGAACTTTCGCATTTAATAAATGGAAATTATCTCAAGCGAGCGCGGCGACGCTTTCCAGAGATGATAATCAATTGAAAATATGTTTATTATGCACTTGCGAAAGTTCAGTAAGCTTATAAGCTTTTAAAAGCTTATTATAAGCTATCTCTTAGTGCTCCTAAGCCTCGTTCCCATCCTCCATTTCTTAGAAGAACTTGACGTCTTCGCCTTCAATCTCGCTCAGCAGCTGGTTAGCCAGACGGCTGGTGCCGAGACGGAACCACTTGTTGGTGAGCCATTGCTCGCCAAGAACCTCCTTGACGATGGTGTAGTAGGTGATGGCGTCCATGACGCTGTTAATGCCGCCTGCGGGCTTGAAACCGATCTGTATGCCGGTCTCATCATAATATTCCTTGATGGCCTGACACATGACATAAGCAGCCTCGGGGGTGGCAGAGATCTTCTCCTTGCCTGTTGAGGTCTTGATGTAGTCGGCACCTGCATACATCGACAGGATCGAAGCCTTCTTGATGTTTGAAGCTGTCACCAGGTCGCCTGTCTCAAGGATGACCTTCATGGCCTTGTCGCCACATGTTGCCTTAAGCTCAGAAATCTCCTCGCAGCAACCCTCATAATCGCCACACAGGAACTTGCCCACGGGCATCACGATGTCTATCTCTGTGGCGCCGTCTTTTATGGCCAGCGCAGTCTCGGCCACCTTAACCTCGATAAGGGCCTGAGAGCTCGGAAAACTGCCTGAAACGCAAGCAATCTCCACTCCCTCTACCTCCAATGTGTCGGCTACGATGCTTGCAAAGCAAGGATAGACGCAGATCGTTGCCACATGGGGCAGGTCAGGATACTGCTCGTCGAAGGCGTTGACACGGTCTGTGAAGGCCATGACGCTGGTGTCGCAGTCGGTGGTCTTGAGGGTGGTGAGCTCAATGCTTCCCATGAGGAATTTCTTCACCTCCATGGTGTCGTTCTGAGGCACCTTCTCGGTGATGATCTTGCGCACAGCCTCCTGCACGGCCTTGTCGTCGATGTCGGTGTTATACTTGCTCAGAGCTTCCTCATACTTGCTTTTCTGCTTGGCTTCTGCCTTTGCTTTCTCTTCTTTCAGAAAGTCGTCTTTAATTATTCCCATAGATTCGTTGTTTTTTTACTTTATTGTTTTCTTTTTCGTTGATATTTCTTTTCTGTTGTTTTTTGTGAGGGCCATATAACGACAACTCATGGTCCCTTCTCTCGCCATGCCAGACCTCAAGCAAGCTCGTTTCTGCCCGTTTAGCTTATCTAAAAAGGCTCCTTTTCATGGTTCCTTCTCTCTCCATGCCAGATCTCAAGCAAGCTCGTTTCTGTCCGTTCAGCTTATCTAAAAAGGCTCCTTTTCATGGTTTCTTCTCTCTCCATGCCAGATCTCAAGCAAGCTCGGTTCTGCCCGTTCAGCTTATCTAAAAAGGCTCCTTTTCATGGTTCCTTCTCTCTCCTTGCCAGACCTCAAGCAAGCTCGGTTCTGCCCGTTCAGCTTATCTAAAAAGGCTTTATGATGTTGTGCCGTCTATGCTTTTAGCGTCCAAAAAACCGCTCGGCAGGTCTCTGTTTTTACAGATTCTTTTCCTTTTTATCGGCGGTCAGTTTAGGGTTGTTCTTGTGGCGTGTGGCGTCGCGTTTTGTTTTCTTTTCTATGCTCTTTTGAAGAGCCTCTGTGAGGTCCACGCCTGTCTGGTTGGCCAAGGCCATGAGAACCCACAGAATGTCGGCCATCTCTTCGGAAGGGTCTTGGTTTTCGCCCTCCTTAAAGCTCTGGTCGCCATAGCGGCGTGCCATGATGCGGGCAAGCTCGCCCACCTCTTCTGTGAGGCATGCCATGTTGGTGAGTTCAGAGAAATAGCGCACGCCGTAGATCTTTATCCATGTGTCCACGGCCTGCTGTGCTTCGCGTATTGTCATTTTTGAATGTTGAATGTTGAATGTTGAATGTTGAATGTTGAATGTTGAATTGTCGGCTTTCAGCCGATGTTGATTTTTCGAATGTTGAATTTGAATTTTGAATTTGAATTTTGAATTTTATTTTCCACTTAAAACAAAGCAATTGGATTCTTCACTCTTCGTTCTTCACTTTTCCCTTTCAAAGGCGCCAGCCTTTTTGCCTTTATCTACTCTTTGTTCTTAGTGTCCATGCAGATGGTTACGGGGCCATCGTTAAGCAATTCCACCTTCATGTCGGCACCAAATTCGCCCGTTCCAACGGGCTTGCCCAAGGCAGAAGACAGCTTTGTGCAGAACTCCTCGTAAAGCGGCACAGAGATGTCGTGTGTGGCAGCACGCAACCATGACGGGCGGTTGCCTTTCTTGTAAGAAGCGAAGAGTGTGAACTGGCTAACCACTAATGCCTCGCCGTCAACATCGATAAGCGAACGGTTCATGACGCCATTTTCGTCGTCGAACACACGCAGAGCTGCCACTTTTCTTACCAGCCAGTCTACGTCTTCGCTGCTGTCGCTTGCTTCTACACCTAAGAGAATAAGGAAACCGTTGCCAATATTCGACTTCACGTTTCCGCCTATTGTCACCGATGCATGGGTGACGCGTTGTATAACTGCTCTCATTATTTTGTGATTGTTTTTTTTTATTTCTTTCCTTCGCGATTGTTTTAGCTTCTTTGCATCGCAATTGTTTTTTTATTTCTTTGCTTTGCGATTGTTTTGCTCGTCGTTTCGCGATTGTTTTGCTTGTCGTTTCGCGATTGTTTATCTTTGCTTTAGGTTTTTCCTGTCTTTTGCAAAGATACGATGTTTTAGGCAATTTTACAAGTCTGCATTCCCTTTTTCTTTGAAATGGGCTTTCAGAATTGCTGCCTTGCTGCTACCCACCACGGCTGCCAACTCGTCGTCAGAGGCCTCGGAAATGCGTTTCACGGTGCGGAAATGGTGGAGGAGAGCCTCTTTTGTCTTTGGTCCAATGCCTCTTATGTCGTCGAGCTCACTATGTAGGGCGTGTTTTGACCGTTTGTCGCGGTGGAAGGTTATGGCGTAACGGTGCACCTCGTCTTGGATATGGGTGAGGACATGGAACAGCTCGCTGTCGGTTTTCAGACCGATAACCTTCTGTGGAAAGCCGAACAGCAGCTCGTTTGTGCGGTGACGGTCATCCTTTGCCAGTCCGGCAATGGGTATTCTCAGATGCAGCTCGTCCTCTATGACCTCGCGCACAACCTCCATCTGTCCCTTTCCACCGTCGGTGATGATAAGGTCGGGCAGGGGAGCGTCCTCTTCGATCATGCGTGAGTAGCGTCGTCTCACCACCTCCTTCATTGAAGCGTAGTCGTCGGGTCCTGTCACCGTCTTGATGTTATATTTGCGGTAGTCTTTTTTCGATGGTTTCATCGCCTTAAACACCACGCATCCTGCCACGGCATCGGTGCCCGATATGTTTGAGTTGTCGAAACACTCGATGGTATAAGGCATCTTCTCCATGCCGAGCTTCTGTTGCAGTTCCTTCATGAGGCGTGTCTGTTTCTGTTCAGGATTGAGCTTTTCAGCCTGTTTTAACCGGTCAAACTTATATTGGCGGCAGTTCATCTCCGACAGTTCGAGCAGGTGCTTCTTGTCGCCTCGTTGTGGCACGAAGAACACGGCGTCTTTGAGGTGCCACTCCATCTCGAATGGCACGACAATTTCTTTTGCTTCGCTTTTAAACCTCTCGCGAATTTCGGGTATGGCGGTGATGAGCAGTTCTTCGTCGGTCTCATCGAGCTTGCGCTTATATTCGAACGTGAAACTCTGGTTCACGGCACCGTTGCGGACGTGCATGAAATTGATGAAAGCGTGTGAGCGTGTGTCGTCATCGGCAATGGTGAACACGTCGATGTCGGTTATTGTGTGGCTCACCACCTCGCTCTTGGAGCAGTAGCTCTCGATGAGAAGGTACTTTTGTTTCACTCTCTCCGCCGCCTCAAACTCCAGGTTTTCTGCCAACCGCTGCATGTTCTTATAGAGCATGTCGCTCAGTTGTCGTGTGTTTCCTTTCAGAATCTCGCGTGCCTGTCGCATGTTCTCCGCATATTCTTCATAGCTCTGTCTTCCGATACACGGGCCGAGACAGTTGTGTATGTGATATTCGAGGCATGGTTTGAACGCACCCCGTTCCACCGATTCGCGTGTGAGAAGCAGACGGCATGTGCGCGGCTTGTAGAGTTTTTTTATAAGTTCGAGCACGGCATACATGCTCGCCGTGTTGCTGTAAGGGCCGAAGAACGTGCCGAACTTTTTGTTTATGTGCCGCGTCTTGAAGATGCGCGGATAATACTCGTTCGTTACGCAGATGCTGGGGTAGGTCTTTCCGTCTTTCAGAAGAACGTTGTAGCGGGGATTATATTTTTTTATGAGACTGTTCTCAAGAAGCAGAGCATCTTCCTCGCTGTTCACGACCGTATAGCTGATGTCCCAAATCTTCGACACCAGTACCTTTGTCTTGTAGCGGTCCACCTCTTTGTGAAAGTAGGATGACACACGGCGCTTGAGGTTCTTTGCCTTGCCCACATATATTATCGTGTGGCTCTCGTCATAGTATTGATAGCTGCCGGGCTTCTCCGGCATGTTCAGCACGATGTTCTTCAAGCGGGCGAGGCGCTTTTCATTTTCTTCTTTAGTCATACGGCGTAACTTGTTGAGAAAGGGGTTGTTGTGAAGTTAATGTTTCATGTGGAACATTAAAGTAAAACTTTACGGGACGTGTTTCTTCTTAAAAGATAGAGGGCGAACTGTCTGTCCGCCCTCTGCTTGTGTGTTATGACTTTTCGTTCGCTTAAATTTTGATAAGCGATGTTATCTCGATGTCTTCGTCAAAACCTTCGCGTCCGTTAAGGCCCTCGTTCACGAGCTCGATGATGAAGTTGCAGTAGACCTTCTTCGGGTGGAATTTCTTTACGAGGTTGCAAGCAGCCTTCATGGTGCCTCCTGTGGCGAGCAGGTCGTCGTGGAGGAGGATGATGTCGTTCTCGTCGATGGCATCGCGGTGGATCTCGATGGTGTCCTTGCCATACTCCTTAGCGTAGCTCTCCTGTACGGTGTCGCAAGGCAGCTTGCCCGGCTTGCGGCAGAGAACGACGCCGGCACCAAGCTCCAGGGCGAGTGCCGATGACATGACAAATCCGCGCGACTCGATGCCCACGATCTTTGTGATGCCCTTGCCTTTGTAGAGCTCGTACATCTCGCGGTTGATCTCCTTGAGACACTCCGGACTCTTAAAGAGAGTTGTTACGTCGCGGAAGTTGACACCTTTCTTCGGCCAGTCAGGAATGCAGCGAAGATTTTTTAATAACAGTTCGTTGTTTTCTTTCATTGTTTATTGTTGTTGTTGATTGTTTGACTTGTTGGGGTGAGGGTCTTTTTGTGGTGAGGGTCTTTTTGTGGTGAGGACCTTGTTGTGGTGAGGGTCTTTTTGTGGCGAGGATCTTTTTGTGGTGAAGATCTTGTTGTGGTGAGAATCTTGTTGTGGTGGGATGGAGTGGTAATGACAATTCTTCACTCTTCATTCTTCACTCTTCACTTTCCTCATCTGTGCATCAAGACCAGCAGGACGTTGATGTCGCTTGGCGATACGCCGGGTATGCGGCTTGCTTGCGCGAGAGTTTCGGGGTTTATGGCGGTGAGCTTCTGTCTGCCCTCGGTTGAGATCTCCTTGATGTCGTTATAGACAAAATGGTCTTTTATGCGGATGGTCTCAAGACGGTGCATCTTGTCAGCGATGAGACGCTCACGCTCGATGTAGCCCTTATATTTTATTCCGATCTCCGTAGCCTCCACAATCTCGTCGATGCGGTTTGGCGACATCATGACCTGCTCCTTCAGAGAAGGCACAATGTCGGCGAGGAGCTGAAGCGTCACCTGCGGACGCGCTATGAGGTCCGCAATCTTGGCGCTGCCGTTCAGCGGCGAGGTGCCTATCTGTTCGAGAGCGGCGTTCACGTCGGCAGGTTTCACCGATGTGTTGGCGCAGAACGTCGTCAGGCGACTGATGTTATCCTTCTTCTGCAACCACCAGTCGTAACGTTCGCGCGTTGCGAGGCCAAGGTTGTAAGACAGCTCCGTCAGTCGGGCGTCGGCGTCGTCCTGTCTGAGCAAGATGCGGTATTCTGCGCGAGAGGTGAACATGCGGTATGGCTCGTCCACACCCTTCGTCGTGAGGTCGTCGATGAGCACGCCTATATAACTCTCGTCGCGTTTCATGACCAGAGGATCGCTGCCAGAGCAGAGTAGGGCGGCGTTTATGCCCGCCATCGTGCCTTGGCCTCCTGCCTCCTCATAGCCCGTGGTGCCGTTGACCTGTCCTGCAAAGAACAGGCCGCCGACCAGTTTCGATTCAAGGGAAGGCTTCAGCTGCGTCGGGTCGAAATAGTCATATTCTATAGCGTAGCCCGGTCTGTAGATTTTAGCGTCGCGCAGAGCCGGGATCTTGTGCAGCGCGTCGAGCTGCACATCCATGGGCATGGACGAAGAGAATCCGTTAAGATACATCTCGTTCGTGTTCTCGCCCTCGGGCTCCAGGAAGAGCGGGTGCTGCTGCCGGTCAGGAAACGTCGTGAGCTTTGTCTCTATCGACGGACAGTAGCGCGGTCCCGTGCTCTGGATCTGTCCGTTGTAGAGTGGGGAGTCGGCAATGGCAGCCATCAGCGTGGCATGCACCTCGGGGTTGGTGTAGCATGTCCAGCAGGGCAGCTGTTGCAGCGGCCGTCCCTCGCCCATGAAACTGAACCTGTGGAAATCGTTCTCGCCGTCCTGCCGTTCCATGTCTTCAAAATGGACCGAGCGGCGGTCTATGCGCACCGGCGTGCCCGTCTTCATGCGTTGGGCTGTTATGCCGTGACGTGTGATGCTCTCCGTGAGGTTGTGCACGGCAGGCTCGGCACACCGTCCGCCCTCCACCTTGCGACGCCCCACATGCATCAGTCCGTTGAGAAACGTTCCCGCCGTAATGATGGTGCATCTGGCGTGAAACTCCACGCCCCACACCGTCTTCACGCCCGTGGCGACACCGTCCTTCACGACAATCTCGTCGGCTTGGTCTTGCCACACGTCAAGGTTGGGTGTGTTGTCCAAAACTGTGCGCCACTGCCATATAAACTTTCCGCGGTCACACTGTGCTCTTGGGCTCCACACCGCCGGTCCTTTGCCTCTGTTGAGCATGCGAAACTGAATGGCTGTGGCATCGGTCACGAGGCCCATCTGTCCTCCCAGCGCATCGATCTCGCGCACTATCTGTCCTTTGGCAATTCCGCCCACGGCGGGGTTGCAGCTCATCTGTCCAATCTTGTTCATGTCCATAGTGATGAGGCACGTTTTAGCGCCCATGTTGGCGGCTGCCGTAGCGGCCTCACAGCCTGCGTGTCCACCTCCTATGACAATGACGTCGTAAAAGAAATTCATTATGCAATTTTTATTTTTGGCAAAATTAAGAATAAAAATTGATTTTTGCCTATATTTGCTTTGTTTTATCATTAAAATATAGTATTTTTGCACTCTGAAACGGGCTGTCTTATACCTATTATAAGGTATTGCTCAGGCTTGAGGTGCATCTTATATAAGACAAAGCGTGTTCTTAAGATGTTGCCCACACACGGTGACCGTGCGGTCGCCCCCACATCCCCTCCGGATAAACATTCTAACATTAAATAATTAAATTTCAATCATTTATGTGGTTAATCAATTCAACTATCGGTAGAAAAGTTGTGATGTCTGTAACTGGCGTTGCGCTTATTCTATTCTTGACATTCCACATGTCAATGAACGTTGTAGCCCTGTTCTCAGGCAAAGCTTACAACATGATTTGTGGAGCCCTCGGCGCCCACTGGTATGCCGTAGTAGCAACTCTTGGACTGGCTGCTTTGGCCGTGCTCCACATCGTTTACGCCTTCTGGCTGACGATGCAGAACCGTGCCGCCCGTGGTTCAGAGCGCTATGCCGTTGTGGCAAAGCCCGCAGGCGTAGAGTGGGCATCTCAGAACATGCTCGTTTTGGGCATCATCGTTCTCGTTGGTCTTCTGCTCCACTTCTGGAACTTCTGGTACAACATGATGTTTGCCGAGCTCGTAGGCTTTGAGGGAGTGTGCGCACCTGATGACGGCTATGGCTGGATCCAGCAAACCTTCAGCAACCCCGTGTTCGTTGTTCTCTACATCGTGTGGCTCGTAGCTCTGTGGTTCCACCTCACCCACGGCTTCTGGAGCGCCATGCAGACCTTTGGCTGGAACGGCAAGGTTTGGTTCAACCGTTGGAAGGTTATCAGCCAGGTTTATTCAACCCTGCTGGTCCTCGGCTTCCTCGTGGTAGTAGTAGTGTTTGCAGCAAAGAACCTTTGCGGCTGCTGCTAATTAAAACATCAACAATCAAAAATCATAATTCAACATTATGGCTAAGACAATTAATTCAAGAATCCCTGAAGGCCCAGTGGCCGAGAAGTGGACCAACTATAAAGCTCACCAGCGTCTGGTGAACCCCAAGAACAAACTCAAGCTCGACATTATCGTTGTAGGTACAGGTCTTGCAGGTGCTTCTGCAGCAGCCAGCCTCGGCGAAATGGGTTTCCGTGTGCTTAACTTCTGCATTCAGGACTCTCCGCGTCGCGCTCACTCTATCGCAGCTCAGGGTGGTATCAACGCTGCCAAGAACTATCAGAATGACGGCGACTCAGTATATCGTTTGTTCTATGATACAGTAAAGGGTGGTGACTACCGTGCTCGTGAGGCTAACGTATACCGTCTTGCCGAGGTGTCAAATGACATCATCGACCAGTGCGTTGCTCAGGGCGTTCCTTTTGCTCGTGAGTACGGCGGCATGCTCGCCAACCGTTCATTCGGTGGTGCTCAGGTGTCACGTACATTCTACGCTAAGGGTCAGACAGGTCAGCAGCTGCTCCTCGGTGCTTACTCAGCACTTTCAAAGCAGGTTAACACAGGCCGTGTGCTCCTCTACACTCGTTACGAGATGGAAGACGTAGTTATCGTTGACGGTCGTGCTCGTGGTATCATCGCCAAGAACCTCGTTACTGGTAAGCTCGAGCGTTTCTCAGCAAACGCAGTTGTTATCGCTACTGGTGGTTATGGCAACACATACTTCCTCTCTACAAACGCTATGGGTTGCAACTGTACAGCAGCTGTCCAGTGCTATCGTAAGGGTGCTTACTTCGCAAATCCTTGCTACGTACAGATTCACCCGACATGTATCCCTGTACACGGCGACAAGCAGTCTAAGCTTACTCTTATGTCAGAGTCACTGCGTAACGACGGTCGTATCTGGGTACCGAAGAACATCGAGGATGCCAAGGCTCTGCAGGCTGGCACCAAGAAGGGCAGCGATATTCCTGAGGAAGACCGCGACTACTACTTGGAGCGTCGCTATCCGGCATTCGGCAACCTCGTTCCGCGTGACGTTGCTTCACGTGCTGCCAAGGAGCGTTGCGACAAGGGCTTCGGCGTAAACAATACCGGTCTTGCCGTATTCCTCGACTTCTCTGAGTCAATCAACCGTCTCGGCATCGACGTTATCCGTCAGCGTTATGGCAACCTCTTCGACATGTACGAGGAGATCACCGACGTTAACCCTGGTGAGCTTGCCAACGAAATCAATGGCGTTAAGTACTACAACCCGATGATGATCTATCCTGCTATCCACTACACAATGGGTGGTATCTGGGTAGACTACGAACTCCAGACTTCAATCACTGGTCTGTTCGCTATCGGTGAGTGCAACTTCTCTGACCACGGTGCCAACCGTCTTGGTGCTTCTGCTCTTATGCAGGGCTTGGCCGATGGTTACTTCGTATTGCCTTACACCATCCAGAACTACCTTGCCGACCAGGCTATCTGGCCGCACCTCTCTACCGATCTGCCAGAGTTTGCTGAGGCAGAGAAGGGTGTTCAGGCTGAGATCGACCGCCTCATGAACATCAAGGGTAAGCGTTCTGTTGACTCTATCCACAAGGAGCTTGGCCACATCATGTGGGAGCACGTAGGTATGGGTCGTACGGCAGATGGCTTGAAGGAAGGCATCGAGCTTATCAAGAAGCTCCGCAAGGAATTCAACACCAACCTCTTCATCCCTGGATCGAAGGAAGGCTTGAACGTAGAGCTCGACAAGGCTATCCACCTCCGCGACTTCATCCTCATGGGTGAGCTTATCGCACACGACGCCCTCTCACGTGAGGAGTCTTGCGGTGGTCACTTCCGCGAGGAGCACCAGACTCCAGAGGGCGAGGCACAGCGCGACGACGAGAACTTCTTCTATGTAGGTTGCTGGGAGTACAAGAACAACGACGAGACAGCTCCTGAGCTCATCAAGGAGCCGCTCGAGTACGAGGCAATCAAGGTACAGACACGTAACTATAAGAACTAATAAAGATTATGGCAAATATATCATTCACACTGAAATATTGGCGTCAGAACGGCCCGCAGGACAAGGGTCACTTTGACACACGCGAGATGAAGGATATCCCTACGGATACCTCTTTCCTTGAGATGCTCGACATCCTTAACGAGCAGCTCATCGAGGAAGGCAACGAGCCTTTCGTATTCGACCACGACTGCCGCGAGGGCATCTGCGGTATGTGCTCACTCTACATCAACGGTCACCCACACGGACCGAACCAGGGCGCTACCACATGCCAGCTCTACATGCGTAAGTTCAACGACGGCGACGTAATCACCGTTGAGCCGTGGCGCTCAGCAGCGTTCCCCGTAATCAAGGACTGCATGGTAGACCGCACAGCTTTCGACAAGATCATGCAGGCAGGTGGTTACGTAAGCGTTCGCACCGGCCAGCCGCAGGACGCTAACGCCATCCTCATCCCGAAGGAAGACGCTGACGAGGCTATGGACTGCGCTACATGTATCGGCTGCGGCTGCTGCGTAGCTGCATGTAAGAACGGCTCGGCAATGCTCTTCGTAAGCTCTAAGGTGAGCCAGCTCGCTCTTCTGCCGCAGGGCCGCCCGGAGGCTGCTAAGCGCGCAAAGGCAATGATCGCCAAGATGGAGGAGCTCGGCTTCGGCAACTGCACCAACACTCGCGCTTGCGAGGCTGAGTGCCCGAAGAACGAGTCGATCGCCAACATCGCCCGCCTGAACCGCGAGTTCATCAAGGCTAAGTTGGCCGACTAATTCTCTGCCACAGAGACCTTATTGGCAAGACGCTTGCATAAGCAAGACACGTCTTCCTTATAAATAAAACAAGCGGATGCGTCACACTATAGATGTGCCTCGCATCCGCTTTTTTCGTGTCAAAAAGCAGCTTATTGACAGCTCTGGCAAGCGACAAAATCAAGCGCGGCGACGTTCGCTTGAGATAAATGCTCATAACATTCATAAGAAAGTTCACTTATTTAATGGTAAGAAAAGTTGCTTCATAAAGGCAGGAGCTTTCTAAAGGCAAAATAACAGAGCAAGGCCTCTAATTAAAGCGGATGCAGCGACAAGGTTTCGTGTCCTGCATCCGCTTTTTCCATTTGTTCATCTATTCCTCCATCTCTTTCCTCCATCTCTTTCCACCGTTTCTTTCCACCATTTCTTTCCGCCATTTCTTTCCGCCATTTCTTTCCGCCATTTCTTTCCGCCATTTCTTTCCACCATTTCTTCCTTCATCCCTATACAATCCCTCTCTCAACCTCCTAATGTTTTCCGCAATCTTTATGAGCGCATAGGCCTGGCAGAGGGCTGTGGCGAAAGCGAAGAAGGCACGTTTGCCACGTTCATACACATGGGTGCTGTGGTGTTTTTCAACTTCATGGGCTTTGTCTTCGCCCTTGGTGCGCCTAATGTCCTGCCCTTGGTGTTTGCCAACCTGTGCTTGGCTGTGCCCACCACCGTCATCGACTGGCGCCGCTCTCATGGCCGCACCCCCATGCACTGGCTTCAGCTGTTTAACCAGGCGTTCATGTGGATGTCGATGGGTGTTCTGTTAGCTGCCTGGATGGTGTGCCAAATGTTCATCAAACTGCTGGAAATGAAGTACGCTTCAGATAAGGCCGAGGACCAGGCTGCGGCGCGTCGACGCCAAGAGGAGGGCAACTCCTTCATCGTGAGCGACGGCAATGGCGGCACCTTGACCATGAACCGCATTGGCGACACTGACGATTTCGCTTGCTCCGACGGTCATACCTACACGCGCTCCGGTGGCAGTAGCGGCTATTATGGCGACTACGAAAAGAGATATTGACCCCGTAGGAAGACTTTTTCTGTGTAACATTGGGCTGGATGTGCATAATTTTATTAATTTTGTAACGAAAAAAACATAAAATAAATGCACATCTCGTACACATCTCTTAAGTTTGCAACCTCGCTGCTTGTCCTTGCCACAGCGGTTCCGACAAGCATGTGGGGGCAGACGGTTCATGCCGATACCATACATGCCGACAGCATTTCTGCCGACAGCGCTCGCCACACGCCGCGTTACACCAACATAGGCATAAGCACCAGTAGCACAACGGCCGAAGGTCACCGCGTGAAGACCTTCAACCTCGGACTGCTGGCTGCCGCCGACACGCTCAGTGGCTTTCAGCTCTCGCTCATCAGCGGTGCGGGCAAGATGTGTGGTGTGCAGACGGGTGCCGTGCAGACCGTGGCGCGTGAGATGAAAGGTGTGCAACTGTCAGCATTGAACAACATTGCGGGCAACAACATGCGCGGCTTGCAGCTTGGCGGCGTGAGCAACATGGCAGGAAGCGTGGAGCGCGGCCTGCAGGTGTCGCCGCTGCTCAACCTCTCCACGGGCGTCATGCGCGGCGTGCAGATAGGCTCTTACAACTATGCCGACTCGCTGCGCGGCGTGCAGCTCGGCGTCATAAACATTGCCGTGACCCATCCGCGCGGCGTGCAGATGGGGCTTGTCAACTATACCGCCGACACGGGCGGACGAAAGATCGGTCTTGTCAACATCAACCCCTCTACACGCATCGACATCCTTGCCTTCGGCGGCAACACGTCGAAGCTCAACGCTGCCGTGCGCTTCTCCAACCGCTCGATCTACAGCATGCTCGGCGTGGGAACCCATTATATGGGCTTGGACAAGAAGTTTTCGGGTGCCCTGTCCTACCGCCTCGGACAGTATGTGTGGCTCACGCCCCACTGGATGCTTGGCGCCGACCTCGGCTTCAGTCATATAGAGACCTTTGCCGAGCGCTCGTCAGACCGTCCGCACCGTCTCTATTCGCTACAGGCGCATCTCAACACCGAGTGGCGTTTCTGCAAGTCGGTGGGCGCGTTCGCCTCTGTGGGCTACGGAAACACGCGCCATTATGGCTCTGGCCGCCTCTATGAGGAGAAACTCATCTTGCAGGCAGGTCTCGCCTTTACCTGGCCCCGTGCCACGCAGCAGCCGTTCACCTTGCGCCGTTCTGTCCTTGACGACGCCCTCTCTCAGGGCGACCCTTACACGCTGTCTGCCGACTCGTGCTTCGCTCTTGCCCCTCGTCGCCGTCCGTGGCTCGCAGCTGTTGAGGCGGCGGGCATAAACGCCTTGGTGTTCAGCTACGACCGCTGGATCGCCAACGCCTCCTATTCGCGCATATCGCTCCACAGCATACGCCACAACTTCAAGACGGGCTTTGTGTGGGACAACGACCCCTTCTCCACAAACCTCTTCGCCCATCCCTACCACGGCAACCTCTATTTCAACTCGGCGCGTAGCAACGGCATGTCCTTCTGGCAGTCGGTGCCTTATGCCGTATGTGGCAGCCTGATGTGGGAGTTTTTGGGCGAGAACGAGCCGCCTGCCATCAACGATGTGTTTGCCACCGCCCTCGGCGGAACGTGCATCGGCGAGATGACGAACCGTGTGTCGCATCTGTTTCTAGACGATAGCAAGCGCGGCATGTCGCGCTTCGTGCGCGAGGCGCTGGCCTTTGCCGTGAACCCCATTCAGGGCTTCAACCGCATTGTCAGGGGCGAGGCCTGGAGGGTGCGCTCATCACATAACCTCTACCACGACTATCAGTCCGTTCCCGTGCGCTTCACCCTGGGCGTCGGCACACGCTATCTTGCCGACGACGGCGCACTGTTCCGCGGCGAGATGGCCCCTTGTCTGGAGCTTGGCATGGAGTATGGCGACGCATACAACGAGCGCACAAACCGCCCGTATGACTATTTCACGGCGCATCTCGACATCGGCCTCACCTCTAACCAACCCACCATGTCGGGCGCACACCTCTTGGGCCGTCTGTGGGCAGCCCCCGTCTATGTGGGCCGATCCATGGAGGCACGCTTCGGCATATTCCAACATTTCAACTATTTCGATTCAAAGGAGGTGAAAGACGGGTCTGGCACCGTGCCTTACCGCATCTCCGAGGCTGTGGGCCTGGGTCCCGGTATCATGGCGCGGTTTGAGCCGCAAGGCAGTCTGGAGAGTGTGGAGCAGAGCGTCTACGCCAGTGTGATAGTGCTTGGAGGCTCGAAGAGCGACTATTATAACGTGATCGACCGCGACTATAACATGGGCAGCGGCTACAGCATGAAGACGCGCACAAGGGTGCTCTTCCGTCGCGCCGGCTTCTTCGCCCTCAACTTCGACTATTATCGCATCTTCACATGGAAGGGCATTGAGAATATTGACACCTCCGACCGCGAGCCGCTCTACTATAACGTGCAGGGCGACAAGAGCAACGCTGAGCTGGTGGTGCTCAACCCCGTGTTCTTCTTTAACGTCTCTCGCCACTGTGGTGTGGAGCTTGCCACCAACTATTATCTTCGCCACACTCGCTATGTCTACCATGACGACGTGCGTGCCAACACCTTCGACTTTAAGGTGGGGGTGAAATGGGTGATTTAAAGGTAAAAAGGTAAAAAGGTAAAAAAGCTAACGCCGCATTTAAAGGAAAAGGGAAAAATGAAAAGTGAAAAATCTTCTTAAAGGTAAAAAGGGCTTTTAAAGGTAAAAAGGTAAAAAAACTGGCGCCGTTGGAAGGGGGTAAAGGTAAAAAGGTAAAAAAGGGGCTTTGCCCCTTAAAGATTAATCTATGGCTTGCTCTTATGGGTCTAAGCCATATTAGTCTTTTCCAACGGCGTTAGCCTTTTTTTTTACCTTTTTACCTTTTTACTTTTTTACCTTTATAAGAGCCAAAAGATGCCCTCTGGCCCTTCGTTGAACAACAGGTCGAGGACGCTGAGGTTGGGAAGGAAACCATGACGCTGAGCACGAACCTGATAATAAGGACGAGCCTCAAACTCGGCATCAGGCAGCGGATGCTTGGGACGTATGGCATCGCGATAATCTACAAATAATGAGCATGCCGATGAAGAACCTAAGCTCTCAGCGGCTCCGTCTAAGCCCTTAGCTCCTCCTAAGCCCTCAGCTCCTCCTAAGCCCTCAGCGGCTCCTCCTAAGCCTTTAACAGCTCCTCCAAAGCTTTCAAAAGCCTCGCTTAAGCCCGCGGCGGCTCCACTTAAGCTTCCGCTACCGCAGATGGTCTCGTCGGCATCTATATAATGGTCAGAGAGCGTCAGGTCGGGACGCACGTCGAGCAGGGAGCAGAGGGTCTGGGTGATGTCGAGGTTGAAGTCGAGGAGATATTTCCAGCGATGCTCCTCAAAGAAGGGTCTTATGTCGTCGGCATAATATTCGAAGAAAGGGGTCTCGCCATACGCCGACACGAGAGCCTGCCAGTGGAGATGACGCCAGTTGCCGTGGTCGGAGATGCGTATGTCGCGCATGGCACATTTCATGCCGTCATAACGCTCTATAGGCACGGTGAGGGTCTGCGGACCATTGGCCGAGGCAATGACGCAACGGTTGCGGTAGGTCTGCTTGACAAAGTTGTCGTGCTGCTCTATGATGCAACGGTGACGGTTGAGCTTCTGATACCATTGAACGGGGCCGAAATAGGTGGTGGAAAGTAAAGCCCCTCCCCCTCACCCCTCCCCTTATGGAGGGGAGTGATATGCTTGGGCTGGTCGGGATTTTTTGCTTGAGAAAGGGATATTATTTCGGTTTCGCTAACTTCTTTCACCTTGTAACCTTCTTTTATCTCGTTACCTTTTATAGCCTCGCTTCTTTTTTCAGCCTCTCTGCCTTTTGTAACCTCGCTCTTTTTTTCAGCTTCGCAAGCTTTAAAATCTTCACCGCCTGTTGGGGTGTGGTCTTTCGAATCGGAGGTAAAATCGGGAGATTTGGAGGAGAAAAAATGGGGGGAGTTATTTGACATTTTGCTAAGTTTTATGTTAATTTTCTGACACTAATTGTTAACGGTTCTTAAAAACCACCCTGGTTTGTCATATGGGCTTAATGAGGCCCTCAAATGGGCTTAATGAGGACGTCAAAGAGGCTTAATGGGAACGCCATTAAGCCTCTTTCAAAGTGTCATTAAGGCACCCTTTTTTCTTACTATTTGATTTTACCTTTTTTCGAGGTTTTGAACCCGCTTTTTTAAGGTTTTAGAATCTCTCTTTCAAGATTGCAAAAGCCCCTTTTTCAAGATTGCAAAGCTTCTCCTGCAAGGTTTCAAAGCTTCTCTTTCAAGGTTTCAAAGCTTCTCTTTCAAGATTTCAAAGCCCCTCTTTAAAAGATAAAAAACAGCTGAATCTTATTTTATGTTGTCCACGAACCTGAAGAGACGGTTCCAGCGAATGCCGGAGAAGCCGTTGTGGTCGGGGTCGTGGCTCCACCAGATGAAGATCGGCTTGCCCACGATGTGGTCCTCGGGCACGAAGCCCCAGTAGCGCGAGTCGAGCGAGTTGTGGCGGTTGTCGCCCATCATCCAGTAATAGTCCATCTTGAATGTGTAGCTTGTTGCGGGTTTGCCGTTGATGAATATCTTTCCGCCGCGCACCTGAAGGTCGTTGCCCTCATAGACCTTTATCGGCCGCTCATAGATGGCAATGTTGTTCATGTCGAGCTTCACGGTGGCGCCCTTCTTCGGGATCCATACAGGTCCATAGTTGTCGCGTGTCCATCCCTTGTTGCCGTTGAGCGGATAGATGTCCCATGTTGTCGGGTCCTCAACCATGGTCACGCTCTCCACGAGGTCCTTGCGGCTTCGCAGCGCCCTTGCCGAGGCGTGTGTGAGCGGCAGGTATCCCTGCTGGTTGAGCGACATGATGTCTTCCTGCGATATGCCCAGCTCGTCGATAAGCTCCGATGGCAGCTGTCCGCGCAGCTTCACATAGTAGGCATACTGCACGTTGTCGGGTTCCTTGTTGGCCTTGCCGTCTAGATAGACGGTGCGGTTCTTTATCTGCAACGTCTGTCCGGGCAGTCCCACGCAGCGCTTCACATAGTTTTCGCGGCGGTCGACGGGGCGCGAAATGACCTCGCCATATTCGAGTTGGTTGTCGTTTATGATCTTGCGTCCGAGCGCATAGATAGAAGCGAAGAAGTTGCGCTGCTGCTGAGGCGTCATGTTGGCGAAGTCGGGGTTCTGTCCGTTATGGTGCTCAATCCAGTTGCTCTCGCCAATGCCGTAAGCCAGGCGGTAGAAATCTTGCGCCTGATACTGTGGTGCCGAGCAGAGCGAGTCGCCGGCGGGATAGTTGAACACCACGATGTCGTTGAGCTGCACCTGTCCCAAGCCCTTTGCGCGTTCGTAGGGCCACTGCGGCCACTCAATGTACGAGCGACACTCGAACACCGGCAGCGTGTGCTGCGTGAGGGGCAGCGTGAGCGGCGTCTGCGGCTTGCGTGGTCCGTAGCTCACCTTCGACACGAAGAGATAGTCGCCTGTGAGCAGCGATTTCTCCAGCGACGACGATGGTATGACATAGTTCTGGAAGAAAAACAGGTTAATGAAATAGACCGCCACGAGGGCGAACACCAGAGCGTCGACCCACGACATGACGAAACGGGTCACGCCTTCCGAGTCGCGCCACCACTGCCATTTAATTTTCTTTGTGATGTAGACGTCGAAGATAAACGGCACCACCACGAGTCCCAGCCAGCTCTTCAGCCACAGCAGGAAGAGGAGGTAGATCGCCAGGACCACTATAAACTTAGCCCACTGCTTTCGTGGGTCAAGACTTGCTTTTTCTTTGTCAATCATAAAATTATTTTCCACACCATCCGCACCCTCTGCTCCTCGCCCGCCGATGATTAATGGATTTTTTTTCTTTGTTGTTAATATTCGCTTTCAGGATATGCTTTTTTCAAGCCCCAAAGCCATTCACTCCCCGCCCTTGCTCGACCTTTGGTTGTTATGCCAAGGCAATAAGATGAAAGATTGAAGCAAGAACATGAGAAGAAAGTTTTCAAGCCCCAAGGCCATTCACTCCCCGCTCTCACTCGACCTTTGGTTGTTATGCCAAGGCAATAAGATGAAAGATTGAAGCAAGAACA